>ERZ780207.1930-NODE-1930-length-16307-cov-2.885737_pt1 | contig 16307 bp, 12 predicted proteins | sample MGYA00510977_ERZ780207 | MGnify/ENA primary metagenome ERZ780207 (study PRJEB29588, sample SAMEA2151383) | human gut metagenome | biome: human gut; feature: human-associated habitat; material: faeces | place: Denmark | collected 2008/2010 ... | reverse complement strand
TCCGTTATTTATGATAAAAAGTTCTTAATTTTTATTTTGAATTATTATGATTGAATGAAATGAGGTTAGTAAAATGAAAAAAATTTTTTTATTCTTTTTAACACTTTCATTGGTTATGTCAATGATTTCAGCGCCTGCATCTGTTTTTGCGGAAAATAAAGCAGTGCAGGAAAAGCCTGCCTGCGGCACTATAACCGAAATCAATTTTGATACGGAAGCACAGAAGCATTTTTACAGTGATTTAGGTGACGGAAAACGGAATTATACAGAGGCTGAATTTAAAGAAAGCAATGACGGTAATTCTATGAGATTATTTAGAGTGGCTTCAACTAATGTTGACGGCTATCCTTTTTACTGCAGCTCTGTTATGCTGTGCGATAACAGCGGAACGGCGCCCCAACAGCTGGAAAGCGGAACGGTTGTAAATATTTCAGTTAATGCTGCGGCAGACGGTCTTACAGATGGTTTTCATAATATCGGCGGTACAGATTGCTATATGGCTTCTACGGATATCAAACTGGGACTTGTATTTGGTAAATATTTCGATAATGCGCTTAATTCAAAAGAGGAAATGGCAAACGGCATAAAGAAATATGTGTCGGAAAAAAATTTTTTGACTTAGGCAATTTTGAGTGGGGTACACCTACAAAGCTTAATGCTGAAAAACAGATTACCGTTCCCGACCATGAAGCTGACGAATATCCGATAGTTATTTTTTATACAAATAAAGAAATTAAAGCTAATTTATGGACAGACGCTTATATAAAGCATATTAAGCTTGAAAAACTGAGCACGAATTCTTCTGTTATCAATTTTGAAACTCAGGAGCAAAAGGATTATTACACTGTTGACAACAAAACAAATATGTATAATGCCGATATTGTGAATGACGGTGAAAATACAGTTGTCAACTTCAAGCAGTATGCCGCGCTTAAAGCGAATAGCTGGGAGAACGATGAATTTGGAAGATGGGGCGCAGCACTTAAAATAAACGAGGCAAATGACGGAAAGCTTACTGCCGGATCTAAAATAAGCGTATCTGTTGATGTTAAACCCGGAACAACAGATATCGGCGGTGTTGGAACCGATGAATATTATATCGGTATAGCATTTACAAATGAGCCTGATCTTGACGATTTAGGCGGCAAAAGCAGTGATAAGAATAAGAACGGACTTAGAAAGATAAGCTCGGAAGGCAAGCTTGTTGATATTGATATGATCGATATAAACAATAAAGCGTGGCAAACTGCAAGTTCCGAAATCACGGTTCCCGAAAATATAGGTGCAGACGAATATGCTGCGCTTGTTATATACAGAAGAGGCGACGCCTGGGGTCATCTTAAAGGTAGCATTTATGTTGACAACATAAAACTGACCAATCAGGACGTAAACGGTGATAAGACTACGGATATATGCGACCTTGTAACTCTTAACTGCAAGAATATAATATCTGAAAGTATGTGGTCGGGTATAGATGTAAACGCCGACGGCGTATGCGACTTTAACGACCTTGCCGATGTAAGAAGAACAATTCTTGCGCGTAAATAATAAAGCTTGACTTTTTTCAGTGGGGGATGATAAATCCCTCACTGAAAATATAAATAAAACGAATTTGTGCGCCGTACTTACGGGCAGAAGGATGTCTGTCCGTAAGTATGCCGCATAATTTACATTTAATACAAGTAGGTGTTTGTTTTGAAGATAAAAATTAAAATAATTTCCGCAATACTTGCCGCAATGCAGCTTACGACGTTATATGCCGCGGCACAGAGCAATGCCGCCGGTGCAAAGGGCGTCGTAAAAAGCGGTAATACGTCCGCTGCGGTGCAGAATAAGGCAGGGGATATAACCCTTAACGCCGAAAACGGCATAAAGCTTTCGGACGGTAAGTCGGCAGAGTTTACCGTAAATATAAAAGACGGCGGAGCGTATAATACGGCGCTTTGCTTTAAGCCGGTTTCAAAAAGCACGCACAGCGTAAATTACAGCATTAAAATTGACGGCGCGTTTCCGTTCGCACAGGCGGAAAATCTGCGCGCCGACTGCATTTACGAAAACGGCGGTGAAATAAGCGCCCTTTCGACAGGCGACCAGATAGCGCCGGAAATAAAGCATATTGACGGTGTTATGGAGTCGGACGCTTATGATATAACCGGCGTTATTTTAATGCCCTTGGAATTTAACCTTTCGGCAGGTGCACATACCGTAACCGTAACCTCTGTCGGGGATGAATTTATGCTTTACGGAATAAAGCTGAAAGCACCGCAGAATCCGCCGGAGTATTCCGCATATACTAAGCAGAATAAAAACGCGGCAAAATACGGCGGAAGACAAATTGTTACAGAGGGTGAAAGTGCGGTATATAAAAACGATTATTCGGTAAGTCTGCGCTCAGATACCGAAAGCGCGCTTGTTTCCCCATCAAACCCCACAGCCGGTTATATAAACTATATAGGCGGCACAACGTGGAGCAGTCCCGGACAGGAGCTTGTGTGGGAAGTAGACGTACCGCAGGACGGAATGTATAAAATAGGTGCTTCCTTCAAGCAGAGCACTATTATGAACGGCAGTGTTTACCGCATTTTGAAAATTGACGGCAAAATACCGTTTAAGGAGGCGGCGGATATACCGTTCGGCTATTCTACGGGCTGGCAGTTTAAATCCTTTGCAGACGAAAACGGCGGGGATTACCTGTTTTATCTTACAAAGGGCAGACATACGCTTTCGCTTACCGTAACTTTAAGCGATGTGGCAGAGGTTTTCGACCGCCTTAATAAAATAGTAGAAAATCTGGGAAAAATGTATCTTGACATTGTTATGATAACCGGCGAATCGCCCGATGCCAACCGCGATTATGAGCTGCATAAGCAGATACCGGATTTTCAGAATAAGCTTAAAGCCTACAAGAAGGAAACAGATTCCCTTACAAGTGATGTAAAAAATAAATACCGCGTAAACGGCGAGCTTGCAGGCTCACTTCAAAATATGTCGCGCGTGCTTGCTAATATGATCGCAAGCGTATATAATGCGCACCTGTATATAACTTCATATTATTCATACTACCAGACAATGTCCTCATGGCTTTACGATATTAAGAATATGAGTATGAGCCTTGACAAATTAGTGCTTGCCGCGCCCGACAGCAAATACGATACGGGCAGACCGAATATTTTCGGTAAAATGGCGTTTTCCCTCAAACGTTTTCTCTCTTCATTCACGGGCGATTATAATGTTGTTTCGCTTAATGACAGCGACGCCGTTACAATTAAGCTGTGGGTAAACTGGGGCAGAGATCAGGTAAAGGTTCTAAACTCGCTTATAAAGCAGTCATTTTCGGCTAAAAGCGGCATAAACGTGCGTGTAGAGCAGGTGAATGCTTCACTCGTACAGGGCGTTATATCAAATAACTCGCCCGACCTTTATTTGCAACTTTCAAGAACCGAGCCGGTAAACCTTGCAATGCGCGGAGTTATATATGACCTTTCAAAATTCAGTGATTTTGAAGAAGTGCTTAAACAGTTTAACAGCAGTGCCGAGCAGCCGTACATCTACCGCGGCGGAGTATACGCCCTGCCTGATACGCAGTCCTTTAACGTTATGTTTTACAGAACGGATATTTTGGAGGAGCTGGGCATAAAGCCGCCAGCTACGTGGCAGGAATTTCTCGCGGCGGCGGCGGTAATACAGCGCAAAAAAATGAATGTGTATCTGCCGTATACCAAAATTGCGGCGGAATCTACGGTAAACATAGGCGCGGGCGGACTTACCATTTTTCCGACAATGCTTATGCAAAGGGGCGGCAGTATTTACAACAGCCGGCTTGACGCAACCGCGCTGGCAGAGCCCGTCGCGGTGGAAACCTTTAATTTCTGGACGGATTTTTACAGCCGTTACAGCTTAGATGTTGATACAAACTTTACACAGCGTTTTCGTGTGGGTACAATACCGCTGGGCGTTGCGCCGTACAGCCAGTATCTTACCTTTGCGGTTGCCGCGCCCGAAATAAACGGCAAGTGGAAAATAGCCGAAATACCCGGTTTTAAGGGGCAGGACGGAACAGTCTGCAACATAAGCGCAGGCGGCGGCTCCGGCTGTGTTATTATGAATTCGAGCAAATATAAAAACGAAGCGTGGGAATTTCTTAAATGGTGGGTTTCCGCTGATACGCAGTACGAGTATTCTTCAAATATCGAGGCTATAATCGGTGCTTCGGGAAGAACGGCAAGCTCCAACCCCGAGGCGGTTTCGCGCCTCTCGTGGGACAGGGAATCCCTTAACGTTATACTGTCGCAGTGGAAAAAGGTCAGGGAAATACCCGAAGCACCCGGCAGTTACTATGTTTCCCGTTCGATCGATCAGGCGTTTTGGGCAGTGTACAACGAAAAAAGCACTCCGAAAGAGGCTATAACGGATTGGGCGCGCATTTCCGACGGGGAAATAGAACGCAAGATTGAAGAATATGCCGGCAAGGCAATTGATTAGCGAGGTGTTATAATGCAGAAAAATAAAAAAAGCTTTGCTTATACATTAAAATCACGGTGGCAGCTCTGGGTGCTTGCGGGTCCGTTTTTACTGCTGTTTTTCTTAATGACGGTAGTGCCGGTGCTCTCCTCAATAGTGCTTAGCTTTACGAGCTTTGATATGGTATCAATGCCGTCGTTTACGGGCTTTGCCAATTATATAAGAATGTTTTTGCATGACGATATTTTCCCGACGGTATTTAAAAATACAATTCTGCTTGCAATTTTAACAGGTCCGGCAGGCTTTATTTTAAGCTTTGTGCTTGCATGGTTTATAAACGAGTTTAAGCCGTTAGCAAGAACAATATTCTCCTTTATGTTTTATGCGCCGAGTCTGGCGGGCGGCGTGTTTATATGGCAGATAGCCTTTTCGTCCGACGCTTACGGCTATGTAAACAGCTTGCTTTTATCCTTCGGAATAATACAGGAGCCGATAACGTGGCTTTCAAGCTCTTCGTGGATTGTGCCTATTGTTGTAATGGTACAGATATGGTCAGGGCTGGGCGTATCGTTCCTTGCAAACCTTTCGGGACTGCAAAACGTAAATAACGAGCTTTACGAGGCAGGCGCGCTTGACGGCATACGCAACCGCTGGCAGGAGCTTTGGTATATAACGCTGCCGGGAATGAAGCATATGCTTTTGTTCAGCGCGGTTATGCAGATAGCGGGATCGTTTTCAATTTCAGGTATAATACAGCAGCTGGCGGGCTACCCCACCGTAAACTATGCCGCAGATACAATAGTATCCTATTTAAGCGACGTGGGCAATGTTAAGTACGAGATGGGATATGCCTCGGCGCTGTCGGTAATACTGTTTTTAATGATGATAATTACAAGAGCAGTTACAAACAGACTGCTTAATAAGACGGGCAGGTGAGCAGTGTGAGAAGATTTAAACCCTTTAAGAAAATAAGGGACGCGTATAATTTCCGTTTCGGTAAAAGCGACTACGCCAAGACAGAGGCGAGGCGCTACACCCGTTCGACAGCGGGCAACATATTTTTCTTTGCCGTACTTATAGGCGCCGGCATATTTTCACTTCTGCCGCTTGTTTATTCGATAGTTACATCGTTCAAGCCTTTGGATGAGCTGCTTGTTTTTCCTCCTACGCTTGTAACGGTAAAACGTCCCACCTTTTCAAACTATCTTGCAATACCCGACCTTCTTTCATCACTTTCGGTTCCGATATCAAGATATATATTCAACGGTATTTTCATAAGCGTGGCAGGTACGGCGCTTCACGTTATAGCGTCGGCCGCGGCGGCGTTTGTGCTTTCAAAAACAAATTTCAAGTTCAAAAAAACCATATTTCTCGTTATCCAGTTTTCGCTGCTTTTCAACGCCTTTACGCTTGCAATACCGCGGTATATAATCTATGCCGAAATGAACATTATAAATACCTACTGGGTATACATACTGCCGTTTATACCGTCGTCAATGGGAGTATTTCTTATGAAGCAGTATATAGACGGCTACGTGCCTGACGCCTTGCTTGAAGCGGCGCATATAGACGGCGCTAACTGGTTTCAGATATTCGGCAGAATAATCTTCCCGATAGTAAGACCGTGCGTTTTAACGCTTGTGCTGTTTACGTTTAAGGATATTTGGATGACTATTCCCGCAGGAACGGTATTTTCCGAACAGCTTAAAACTCTGCCTACAATAATGTCTACCATAAGCGCGGGCGGAATAGCGCGCTCGGGCAGTGCGATGGCGGCTAACGTAATAATTATGATACCGACAATACTGGTCTACGTTATTTCGCAGGGAAGCATAAAGCAGACTATGGGCAGTGCCGGTATTAAGGGATAAGGGGGTAATTTTACAGTGAGATCTAAAATACTAAGGCTTTTTGTGGCTGTATTTGCGGCGGCTGTGATTATTCCCGCAGTTGTGACGTCCGCTATCGGCAGTGAAGAGGGCGCTTCTGTTTCATCGCCCGAAATTCCCTATAAAAGCTATACCTATTGGAAAGATGTAAATACGTCGGATAAAGTGGCGGTCTATTCAAAGCCGATGTACAGCTGTAAAAAAAGCATAATCTCGGCAGATATAGGCGGAAATGCGCAGACCTCGCTTTCTGATATATCAACCTTCGGCGGAGATACCTATATACTTGACGGCGGCGCAGGCAAAATATATATACTCCACAAAAGCTATGTGAAATACAAAACGGTGGAAAATGTTAAATATAAAGGCGAAACGCTTGATTTTACAGGCGCGCAGGGCTTGTATACAGATAAAAACGGACTTATTTATATTGCCGATACCGAGAATGAAAGGGTAATCGTGACAGATACCTCAGGCAATGTGCGTGAACTTATACTTCTGCCCGATTCGCCGCTTATACCGACTAAATTCGAGTATAAGCCTGTAAAGGTTACGGTTGACGACAACGGCTACGCCTACATTGTAAGTCAGGGCTCGTACTACGGGGCAATACTTTATTCGCCTGAGCGGGAATTTCTGGGTTTTTTCGGCGCAAATACGGTTAAAGGTACGGTTAAGACCATACTTACAAACATATATAACCGCCTGTTTTCAAACGATACAAAGCGCGCGGCTGATACTATATCACTGCCGTATACCCTTACCGATATAACGGTAGGACCCGATAATTTTATTTACACTGCAACGGGTATTACATCTGAAAAAGAAAAAATACAGACCGGTCAGATATGCGTATACAACCCCGGCGGAAAGGACGTATTGGGCGCATCGGGCATCAACTTTGCGGACGCCGATGTAGGCGTGCTTAAAAACGTTGTTCAGACGCAGGATCTATCAAGCCTTGCGGTTGACAGCGAGGGGTATATGTATATTCTTGACGCCACTTACGGACGGATATTCGTATATGACCGTGATGAAAATATACTTTCGGTATTCGGCGGAAGTATGGGCGCGGCAGACCAGCGGGCTACCTTTTACGCGCCCTCTGCAATAGAGATAAACGGCACTGATATAATAGTTACCGATTCACAGAAAAACAATATTACGGTATTTGAAATAACAGAGTACGGCAGGCTTGTAAAACAGGCTGACAGCTTAGCCTTAAAGGGTGATCTTACAGCGGCACTGCCGTTATGGCGTGAGGTGAACCGGCTTGACGGCAACAATCAGCTCGCATACAGAGGTATAGCGAAAGCGCTGTACGATATGGGCGAAAACCGCGAAGCAATGAAATATGCCTATAACGGCTATGACAGGGAGACCTACGGAAAAGCCTTTAAAATAGTAAGAAATGAATGGATAGAAGGTCACTTTGCGCTTACAGCGGTCTGCATTGCCTTATTTGCGGCGGCGGTAACGGCATTTGCTGTAATAAAGAAAAAGAAGAATTTAATGCTTATAAAAAGCGCCGGGCTTAAAACGCTGTCATCGTGCCTTGCACACCCTGTTGACAGTTTCAGGGAGGTAAAGGAAAAAAATACCGGCTCGGTAACAGCGGCGGGCATACTGCTTGTTATATTCTACATTGTAACCGTACTTAACGATATCAGCGGCGGATTTATATTTACGGTATTTGATTCGGGCTCCTACAATTCGCTGTACGTACTGCTCAGCACAGTAGGGCTGGTATTGCTGTTTACGGTATCAAATTGGCTTATATGTACGCTGTTTGGCGGTATAGGAAGGCTGAAAGAAATATTCATTGTAACCTGCTATTCGCTTATTCCCATAATAATAGGTCTTGCGGCAAAGCTTGTTCTTACGCATCTTCTTATCGAGGAAGAGGGCGCCTTTATGGGCATTATGGTGTACGCGTTTATTCTGTATGCCGCCTTTATGCTTATAATCGGGCTTATGCGCATACACGATTATGAGTTCGGCAGATTTATAGGAACAACGGTGCTTACACTGTGTGCGATGTTAGTTATAATATTTATTCTTTTCCTTGTATTTATGCTCGTTCAGCAGGTGTACGGCTGGGTTATTACAGTGTATTCAGAGCTTAAATACTGATTGGAGGGTAAAAAGTGATTAAGTATTTACGGCGAATGAGCGGAGTATTGCTTGCGGCGGCGCTTATATGTACGGCATTTTCAGGCTGTTCGGGCGGCGGTAAAAAAGTTGGCGGTATAAAAGCTAAAAGCTATGATAAGGCGGATTTAGGCAATGATATTCCCGAAAGCGGAGTAATAGCCCGAAACAGCGCCTTTTCGTTAGAATGGGATGCGGAAAATAAAACCGTAAGTTTTAACGATTTAAAATCGGGTAGGTCATACGTTAATGTTCAGGGCTTTTCAGATGAGGTGCGCTATGACGAGGACGGAATACCGATAAAAAATAATCCGCAGATAGAGTCGGCAGTATCGGTTTCGTTCCACGACTCTACAACGCTTGAAGAAAAAACGCTTTATTCATATATAGGCACAAATCAGAACGAAAATATATCGGCAGAGCTGATTGAAAACGGCATACGCGTAAGGTATAACTTTACGGACGATAAAATTATAATTCCCGTTGATTATACGGTTAAAAGCGACAGCTTTAATATTTCGGTAGATCCGTCAGAGATATGCGACGACGGTATAAATTATGTAACGGGCGTATCGCTTGCGCCGTTTATCTGTGCCGTCAGGAACGACAGCAGTAACAGCTATCTGTTTATTCCCGACGGCTCGGGCGCGGTTGTGCTTCCCAAAACGGTAAGCAATACGGGCAAAAGCGGCAGTATTGCCGTCTACGGCGGTGACCGCGCAGTAAAAAGCTTTGCAAATATATCATATGCCGAACAATGCTATATGCCTGTATTCGGTATAAAATCGGGCGACGGGGGACTTTGCGCTATAATAGACACAGCCGCTGAACGCGCATATATAAATTGGAGCGTCGGCGCAGACAGCCTTAAATATTCCTCGGTTTATCCGTATTTCAGAATAATGGGCTACAACTTAATTCAGCAGGCGCGCGGCTTCGGAAGATTAGCGCCCGAATCAAAGGTGTTTAATGAAGTAATGAATCCCGAACGGCTTTCGGTAACCTATTATCCTATAAGCGGCGAAAACTGCGGATATAACGATATGGCACGGATATACCGCAGTTATCTTGCGGAAAAATACGGTCTTGCCGAAAATAAAAACGAGGATATACGGCTCTCGCTTGAAATAGAGGGCGGTATTGAGGAAAAGAAATTTTTCTTCGGTATACCGTATACAGGCTTTACAAGGCTTACAACGCTTGATAATGCAAAGGAAATTGCAGAATATTTTTCCGATAAAAGCGGAGGTATGCTTGTACGTCTGTGCGGTTTTACCGAAAACGGGCTTGATATAGGCAAGGCTGCGGGAGGCTTTGATATAAACGGAAAATTAGGCGGTAAGAAAGAAGCCGTTGCGCTTAATAATTATTGCAGTGAAAAGGGTATAACCCTGTCGCTTGATTTTAATACTTTATTATTTAATAAAAACGGCGGCGGATATACAGTAAAAAAATCGTCTGTACTTTTTCCGGATTATAATATAAATTACAGCTTTACGTATGACGAGGTTACGCGCAACCGGGGCAGTACAATGTATTTTCTGCTTTCACGGTCGCTGGTGCCCTCGTTACTTGAAAAGCTGACGGCGAAAACCGAAAAATACGGCTTTGAGGCAATCGGTGTGGGAACACTGGGAAAAACGGTATATTCCGATTTTAAAAACAGCCGGACATATAACGGCGATAATATTCAGGAGGATATTTCGGCGGCGATTAAAAAGCTTTCGGAAAAACGTAAGGTCGTAATGACCGGCGCTAACGATTATGCCGCCTGCACAGGCAGCTATATAGCAGGTGCTCCGACAGCGTCGTCGGGCTATGATGTAACATTCTGCGATATTCCTTTTTACTCTATGGTCTTTAAGGGCTATGCACCTATGGCGTCAGGCGCGGTAAATCTTGCGGAAAATGAAAATACGGCGCTGCTCAGATGTATAGAAGCCGGTGTTGCGCCGACATATACGCTTATCTATAATTTTTCAAGAAGTGCAGTAACCTCTGAGTATGCAGCAGTAAGGTCTTCGGACTATATGGCTCTGCGTGAGGATATTGCAGATACCGCGGCAAAAACAGAGACGGTATTTAAAGCAATTTCGGGCGCGAAACCGCTGTCGCACAAAATTATAGACAGTAATTTAAGGTCTGTAAGCTATGATAACGGCGTTACGGTATATGTAAATTACGGCAGTAAGGCGGCGTCGGCCGGCGGTGTTGATATAGGCGCTGAAAGCTTTGCCGTGACGGGAGGGAAATAATAATGAGAAAAAAACCACAGGGAATAGATAAAATTAAAGAACGCTACGGTTTTATTATGATTTCCCCCTGGATATTCGGAATAATAGTGTTTTTTATAATCCCCATAATACAATCTGTATTTTACAGCTTTACCGATGTTTCGATTGAGGTGGGCGGTACGGTAACGGATTTTAAGGGAATAGCTAATTTCCGCAAAATTCTTGCGGAGGATCCCGATTATCTTAAAAATCTGTTTTCGGCATTCAATAACCTGCTGGTATCCTTGCCGTTTATACTTATAGTAAGTATGGTGCTCGCCATACTTCTCAACGGAAAATACAGGGGACGTGTATTTTTCCGCGGAATTTTTTTCCTGCCGGTTATAATGGCAAGCGGTGCGGCGCTTCAGCTTTTCCTTTCGGCGTCGGGCTCGGCGTCTGGCGAAACGCCCGTTTCAGATACGGCGACTTTTGGTATGATGATAGATTTCAGCACTGTATTAAGGGGCTTGAATATGCCGTCCTCCATTGAAAAATATATTTCACAGGCGCTGTCTAAAATCTTTTTGCTTGTGTGGGAAAGCGGTATACAAACAATTCTTATTATTGCGGGTCTGCAATCAATACCCGACCTGCTTTATGAGGTTTCAAGGGTTGAGGGCGCCACTAAGTGGGAGGAATTCTGGTTTATAACCTTCCCGATGCTCGGCAGAACAATGCTGCTTGTTATTATATTTACAACTGTTGAAATAGTGGCATCAAGCTCAAACACCATAATGCTTATGGCGTATAAGCGCTTTTCATCATTGGAGTACGGAATAGGGTCTTCAATGCTGTGGTTCTATTTTTCAATAGTCGGTGCGGTTATAGCGGCGGTATTGCTGTTATACAACAAACTGTTTTTAAGAAGGTGGAACTGATATGAAAATATTGAAATCTGATTTTCAAAGCTCCTCGCTTGCCAAAAAACATGCCGGCAGTATACTTGCAAAGCTTTTAAGATATTTTATGCTTTTAATTATAGGGTATATAGTATTTTATCCTCTGCTGTATATGCTGAGCAATGCCGTTAAAAGCGAGAGGGGCTTGCTTGATGTAACAAGAATATGGATTCCGCGCTACTTTTCGTCAGACGCGTTCAAGCGCGCATTCACGCTTATGAATTTTACAAAAGCGCTTAAACGTACGCTTACATTACAGGTTGTAAGCGCTTTGATAGAGGTATTTACCTGTTCCGTAATAGCGTACGGCTTTGCGCGCTTTAAATTCAGGGGAAAGAATATAGCTATGGCTTTGCTTATAGTATCGCTTTTAATACCTACGCAAATGTATTCACTGCCGCTTGCAATGAATTACCGCCACCTTGATGTATTGGGTATTTTCGGCTTTTTTAATAAGCTTACGGGAATAGATTTAAGGCTTAATGTTTTTTCAACGGATTTTTCATTCTGGCTGCCGTCTCTTTTCGGTGTAGGTATCCGTGCAGGAATGATAATATATATTTATATCCAGTTTTTCTCGGGTCTTCCTTACGAATTGGAGGAGGCGGCGTATATAGACGGCGCAGGGCTTTTTAAAACATTTTTCAGAATAGCTCTGCCGTCTTCAAGCGTTGTAATTGTTACGGTATCTGTTTTATCTATGGTCTGGCACTGGAACGAGTATTTTTTATCCGCGCTGTGCTTCGGTACAGAGGAATGGCCGCTTTCGGTGGCGCTTTACAATATGGAAACCACGTTACAGCATAAAGGTATATGGATGTGGCTTGACAGGGGCAAGGCGGAAACCACAATTTTTGCGAGCTGTCTGCTGTTTATAATAATACCGCTTATAGCGTATTTATTCTTGCAGAGGAAATTTGTAAAGAGCATAGACAGGGTAGGCATTACGGGTTGATATTTTTATGAAAGGAATGTTTTTATAAGCTATGAGTGAAAAATCAGATTTGTGGATTAAAAAATACAGCGAAAAGCTGTGCAGCAGGGACATAGAGCTGCTTAAAAGGGCGGCGGATACAATTGAGGGGAACATCTGGCAGGAGGATTCCCCCTGGTATCCGTACAGATGCGTAACTCCGTTCAGGCTGGATATAAATATGCGCGGAATATGGAACTGGGACTCTGCCTTCCACGCGATAACAGTATCGCGCTGGGACACACAGCTTGCAGAGGAATGTCTTGAAGGGTTTATGAATTTTCAGCTGCCCGACGGTATGTTTCCCGATGTAATATGGGCGTGGGGCGGCGCCGAAAACCGTTTCGGCAAACCGCCGGTACTGGCGTCGGCGTGTGAGGCTGTTTATAAAAGAAGCGGCAATAAGCTGTTTTTAAAACGCGCGTATATGCGGCTTTTAAGCTTTGAAAAATTTATGTGCCGAAAGCGTAAATTTATGGGGATGTTCTTTTATGACGCTTCAAGCGAAAATGAAAGCGAGTATGACCAATGCGTGCGGTTTGAATCCGGCTGGGATAATTCGGTAAGATGGGATGACCCCTGCGTAAACTACTGGCCGACAGACCTTAATTGCTTTATGGTTATGATGTACCGCTCTATGCAGTTTATGTCAAATGAACTGCACGATTATAAAAGAGCTGACGAATGGAAGCAAAAGGAAAGCGAACTTACGGCGCTTATAAACGAAAACCTCTGGAATGAGGATATACAGGCGTATACCGATACAAACAGATTTACATTGAAAAAATCCGCTGTGCTTACGCCTGCATCGTTTATGCCGCTGTATATAAAAATCGCGCCGGATGATTATGCGCTTTGTATGAGCAGACACGCAGAAAACAAGTCTGAGTTTTACCCCGGTATGCCCACGGTTGCGTATAACGACCATGCGTATTCCAATACCTATTGGCGCGGCCCTACCTGGCTTAATGTTGCATATTTTGCGGCAAAGGGGCTTAAAAACTACGGCTTTGCCGCGGCAGAGGATATTAAAGAAAAAATTCTTAATATGGTGGATAAAAATAAAGACGCCATATATGAAAATTATGATTCTGTAAACGAGAAGGGTTTAAGTGCGCAGAATTTTGCGTGGTCTGCCTGCTTTACAATAGAGTTTATACTTGAATGGTAAAAAAAGCTTGAAATATTGATATGGAGTTATTATAATGATTTTGACAAAACCGCCTATGGGATGGAATTCCTGGAACACCTTCGGTGCTGATATTAATGAAAAACTGATTTTGGAAACAGCCGACGCTATGACCGAAAACGGCTTGCTGGACGCAGGATATAATTATCTGGTTATAGACGATATATGGTCGGCAAAGGAAAGGGACAAAAACGGCAGACTGGTGCCGAACCCAGAAAAATTCCCTAACGGAATGAAATATGTTGCTGACTATGTTCATTCCAAGGGTCTTAAATTCGGTATGTATTCAGACTGCGGATACACTACCTGCGCGGGCTACCCGGGCAGCTACGGGCACGAATGGACGGACGCCTGCACCTTTGCGGAATGGGGCGTAGATTTTCTTAAATACGATATATGCTGTCAGACAAAAAATGAAAATGCCGATATACTGTATAAGCGAATGAGTTTGGCTCTTGCAAACTGCGGCAGGGATATTCTTTTCAGCACCTGCTCGGCAGGATATGACGATACTCTTATGTGGGTAAGAGAAACGGGAGCGAATATGTGGCGTTCTGACGGGGATATTTTTGATAACTGGAACTCTATAAAAGAAATTTCACAGCGTCAATTAAAGTTTACAGAGTATAACTGGCAGGGCTGTTTTAACGATATGGATATGCTGGTTGTGGGAATGAACGGAAAGGGCAACGTAGGTCTCGGCGGGTGTACGTTTGAAGAATATAAGCTGCATTTTTCACTTTGGGCGCTGCTTAATTCACCTCTGTTTATAGGTTGCGATATACGCAATATGACCGATGAAACAAAGCGCATACTTTTAAATAAAGAGGTTATAGCCGTTAATCAGGATCCGGCTGTGCGCAAGCCTTTCTTTGTAAACAGAATGGATTGGGAGCCTAACAACGAACGAAAGCATAATGAGCCTTTTTACAGAAATTATCCTTTGGATACGCCTATTATTCTTAAATTTTTAAGAAACGGCGATATAGCAATAGGCATATTTAACTTTACAGATGAGGATGTGCCGCCCGCAAGTGCCTGCGTTCTGCCCGATATGTTCGGTCTGCCGGTTTCAACCGGCAAAACGCTGGAGCTTACAGACCTCTGGACGGGTGAAAAGTCAGGACCGTATAACGGACTGCTTTCATATAAAACCTGCAAAGCACGTTCCTGCCTGCTTTATAGGGCAAGAATTGCAGAAGCATAAAATATTTTTTAAGGAGATTTATAATGAAACTGACAAAACCGCCTATGGGGTGGAATTCCTGGAACACATTCGGAGAAAATATTAACGAAAGGCTGATAACGGAAACAGCGGATAAGCTGATTGAGCTTGGATTGAAGGATGCAGGATACGAATATCTTGTAATAGATGACTGCTGGGCAGAAAAAAGCCGTGACGAAAACGGCAGACTGGTGCCTGATAAAGAAAAATTCCCGAACGGAATTAAAGCAGTTGCCGATTACGTTCATTCAAAGGGACTTAAATTCGGTATATATTCCTGTGTGGGAAACCGCACCTGCGCAGATTATCCCGGTTCGCTTGAACACGAATTTATTGACGCCGAAACCTTTGCCGAGTGGGGTGTTGATTACTTAAAATACGATTACTGCTTTAAGCCGATAAGCGAACGCGGCGATTTGCTGTATAAGCGTATGGGTCTGGCGCTTGCAAACTGCGGCAGGGATATACTGTTCAGTGCCTGCAACTGGGGAGCTCACGAAAGTAAAAACTGGATAAAGGAAACAGGCGCGCATATATGGCGTATGAGCGGCGATGTATTTGACAACTGGGAGTCAATAACAGGTATATATAAGCTTGAAAGGGACTGCCTTCCGTACATATCGCCGTCGTGCTATAATGATATGGATATGCTTGTAGTAGGAATGAACGGTGAGGGCAACGTCGGTCTCGGCGGCTGTAATGAAGAAGAATACAAAAGCCATTTTGCAATGTGGTGTATGTTTGCATCACCCCTGATGATAGGCTGTGATATAAGAAAAGCTGATAAAAAATCACTTGATATACTTAAAAATAAAGGGCTTACAGACATTTGCTGTGACGGACTATGCTGTCAGCCGTATAAGGTTGACGGCGGCGAGGCAGGTAATCATATAACGGATGTTTGGGTGCGTCACCTTGAAAACGGAGATATTGCGGTAGCGTTTTTCAATATGTCGGACAGTGAAAAGAGGGGCTTTTTTGCATTTGTAACCGCGGGTATAAACGCATCGTGCGGTGTAGCGCTTGATTTTTGCGAGCTTTACACAGGCGAAAAGCTTACGGGCGTTAAGGATGAGCTGATTACAGAGCCTATACCGCCGCACGGCTGTAAGATCTACCGCGCAAAGCTGAGAAAAATCTGATGGCTGAATGCTTTAAATGCGGAAGACGGCTTACCGTAAATGAAATAGGACTGCACAAACGCCTTATTAACCGAGGGGCAGAGGAGTATATGTGCAAGGCTT
>ERZ780207.1926-NODE-1926-length-16327-cov-6.042035_pt1 | contig 16327 bp, 17 predicted proteins | sample MGYA00510977_ERZ780207 | MGnify/ENA primary metagenome ERZ780207 (study PRJEB29588, sample SAMEA2151383) | human gut metagenome | biome: human gut; feature: human-associated habitat; material: faeces | place: Denmark | collected 2008/2010 ... | reverse complement strand
ATTCGCCATCAAACAGAACTTACAGCAGGCGTAAAGGAGGGTGCCAATGGGTAAGGTAATCGTTCAGGACTTCACCTGCAAAGAGCCAATCACCATGATTGGAACGGAGGCCGGTGTCTGCTGGGGCGCCGATATTTCCGACCAGAAGAAAAACTATCGTCGAGGCATTGACTGCCTTGAGAGTGAACACGGAAGAACTTTCGAGTTCCCTGATGCCTATATGATTCTCGATGGCTACTCCGCACGGGTCATTCGTGAATGGTATACCCACATTGGCGGTTCGCCTACAAGATTGCAGGCAAGTACGAGATATATCGACTACGAACATGGCTTTGATTATGTCGTACCGCCCAGCATTGAAAAGGACGAAGCGGCGTCAGCCGGGTACAAGAAAGTCATGACGATTCTCCAAAATGCGCTTACCGCACTGGATGCGTTCGGCGTTCCCCGTGAGGACACAGCACTGCTGTTGCCGTTGGGAATGACTACCCGTATCGTGTGCAAGCACAACGCCAGAAATCTCATGGATATGTCTCATCAGCGGATGTGCTCTCGTGCTTATCATGAGTATCGAAAGCTGTTTGACGATGTGTGCAATGCTCTCCGTGCGTATTCGGAAGAGTGGGCATATCTGGTTGACCACTACTTCATGCCGAAGTGTGAGTATATGGGCTTCTGCAAGGAGAAAAAGTCCTGCGGTAAGATGCCGCACAAAGAGTGAGGCTATGAAAAGCAAAATACGAAACCCCAAAAAGATGCGCCAGCTTATCGACTTCAAAGGCCTGGAGCTTGATGGTGGCATCTACCCAACAGACATTGACGGACTGATTGAACTGCGCAATCGTGAATACATAATCCTTGAAGTTAAACACCGTGGCGCCGCTGTCCCTTACGGGCAAAGGCTTGCTATTGAAAGAATGGTAGATGACTTCACAACGGTTGGGAAGAGTGCGGTCGCTATCATATGTGAGCACCAAGTCGATGACCCGGACAAGCCTGTTGTCGCGGCATACTGTAAAGTAAGAGAAATCTATTATGGCAAGGAACATATATGGAGGCCGCCGGACGGCTCCATCAATGTACGGCAGGCCATCGATTGTTTCTGCCAGTACGCAACACATAAAAAAAGGAGGCTGATGCCGTGAAAATTATCGCTATCTCTGGCAAAGCACAGCACGGAAAGGATACAACAGCCGGGTTTCTGAAATCCACATTGGAAGCAGACGGCTATAAAGTACAGGTCGCTCACTATGCAGACCTGCTCAAATACATATGCAAGCAGTTTTTTGGATGGAACGGGCAGAAGGACGATGCTGGACGCCACATTCTGCAGTATGTCGGAACAGATGTCATTCGCACACAGAAGCCTGATTTCTGGGTCGATTTCATTATCTCAATGGCAGAACTCTTCCCTGATGCATGGGATTATCTGCTCATTCCCGACTGCCGTTTCCCCAACGAGATTGACTGCATTAAGAGCGCCGGACTTGATATGGTTCATTTGCGTGTCGTTAGGAAGAACTTCACAAGTCCGCTGTCCAAAGAACAACAGGCGCATCCGTCAGAAACCGCGCTCGACAATACAACGCCGGACTACTGGATTGTCAACGATGGTACGCTGAAAGACCTGCAAGAGCGTGTCATTGCATGGCTTACAGATTACACAGGTTTTCACCAGACAACATTCGATGAGTTGTAAAGAGGTGTGATATGCGTCATCTGACAATTCTTGTTGATATGGATGATACTATCGAGAACCTCGCTGAAGCTTGGGTCGCCTACCTGAACGCACGGCATCAAACCAGTACCAACCTTTCGGATATTACCGATTGGGATATTTCAAAGGCATTTCCTACCCTTACAAAAGAGCAAGTATATGCCCCTTTGTTTGAGGATGTCTTTTGGAGCTGGGTCAAACCAATGGAAGGCGCGTCAGAGGCGCTGCAAAAACTAATTGCAGATGGACATACTGTGCTGATTGTGACCACATCGAACTACCAGACCCTGGCGGCCAAAATGGAGCAGGTGTTGTTCCACTACTTCCCATTCCTGACATGGAACGATGTCATCATCACAGCCCATAAACAGCTTATCAAGGGAGATGTGCTGATAGACGACGGCATTCACAATCTGGAGGGCGGGGATTACTTCAAAATTCTCATGACCGCCCCTCACAACCGCTGTTATGACGCAGATAAAAACAGAATGTATCGCGTTACATCGTGGAGTGAGACTTATTCCGTTATTCAAGCACTCGCCTGTGCAGATTCCATATCAAAATGGCAGGATGACCCTGCTGCTTTCGCCGAAGAAGTCCTGCATATTCAGCTAAAGCCGTATCAGCGGCTTGCCTTAATGCTTAAAGGAGGTCGAAACCGCATTGAAAATCATTCTCTATTCAACCGGTTGTCCCAAGTGTAAGGTACTCAAGCATAAATTAGAAGAAAAGGGTATTGCGTACACAGAAAACAGCTCTGTGGACGAAATGCTGTCACTCGGAATCGTACAAGTTCCTGTTCTTAGTGTGAATGGAGAACTTCTTGACTTCCAAACAGCAAACCAATGGGTTAATCAACACTAAAAGAAGGAGGACAAGAGTACATGAACATTCCACTCAAAATGAACCGGGACTTTGAAAAAGCGATGGCGGCTCTCAATGAGCGATATGGTGAGGATTTTGAGTTTCTCAATGGTTTCCATGAAACCCAGTTGAATTTCTCAGATTTCATCGATGGTTTTATTGATAAGAATGTGGCCGATGTGACCATCGATGCCAACGCCAACGCCTCGAATAAGGATATCCGCAGTCTCTTGAATGAAAAAGGGAAATCCCACGACAAGCTGTTCGCTTTCAACAAGATTTTCTATGAGATGAAGAAGAGGTACAATCTCCGCACGGCAAAAGAATGGCTGGAAACAGAGTATAACGGCGGTTTTTATCTGCACGATGCCTCAACTTCCACCTATTTGCCGTATTGCTATGCCTATGACCTGTCCAGATTGGCGACAGAAGGGCTTTTCTTCCTGAAGAACTATAATAATCAGGCGCCAAAGCACCTCACCACCTTCATGGATGATGTAATCGAGTATATCAGCTACATGAGCAATCGCAGTTCCGGCGCTGTGGGCATCCCCAATGTCCTGATTTGGACATATTACTTCTGGAAAAAGGACTGCGAAAGCGGTCACATCATCAAAGACCCGGAATATTACATTAAACAGTGCTTCCAGAAGTTTATCTACCGCCTCAATCAGCCGTTCATGCGCATCGACCAAACCGCCTTTGTCAATGTGTCTATCTTTGACCGCAATTATATCGAGGCTCTGTTTGGCGGCGTACAGTATCCGGACGGCAGTTATGTCATTGATTGTGTGGAAGAGCTGATTGAACACCAGAAACTCTTCATGGAGGTCGTTTCACAAATCCGGAGCGAGAATATGTTCACCTTCCCGGTACTGACTTATAGTCTTCTGTACCGTGACGGAAAGTTTGTGGACGAGAATTTTGCCAGATGGTGCAGCGACCACAATACCACATGGAATGACAGTAACTTCTTCATCAGCGGTGATGTGAATACGCTTTCCAACTGCTGTCGCCTGCTGTCAGATACCTCAAAGCTTAATGCGTTCATCAACTCCATCGGCGGCACGGCACTTTCTATCGGTTCTGTCAAGGTCAATACCATCAACCTGATGCGGATTGCGCTGGAAACGGAATGCGATGAGAAAAAGTATCTGGCTCTTCTTAAAAAGCGTGCGCTGCTGTGCTGTAAAACTCTTGATACCGTGCGGCACATTATCCGCCGGAACATCGAAAAGGGTCTGCTTCCCAACTATCAGGAAGGCGCAGTGGAGATGGACAAGCAGTACTGCACAATGGGCATCCTTGGTCTGTATGAGGTAATCGAAGCTTTCGGCTATACCAAGACGGATGAATTCGGTTATATCAGCTATACCGATGAGGGAGTCGCTTTCGCAAGCAAAATCTTTGAGGTGCTCAACGAAGTCAAGGATAACTTCACTGACGAATATTCCTTTAACATCGAGAGCGTTCCTGCAGAGCGTGCCGCTGTTATCCTGTGTCAGAAAGACAATGTCCTGTATGACCACAACGATAAATTCATTTACTCCAATCAGTGGATTCCTCTGTCAGCCAAATGCACCATTCAGGAAAAACTGCGGCTGTGCTCCATTCTGGATGAGAAGTGTTCCGGCGGTAGTATCGCCCACATCAATCTGGAGTCGAATTTCCCCAATACGAATATGGCATGGGAGATGCTCAACAAGATTGCACAGTCCGGCGTTATCTATTTTGCATTTAACACCCGCATCAACGAATGCAAGCATCATCACGGTTTCGTAGGCACAGACCATTGTCCGGTGTGCGGTGAACCTGTATTCGATACATACCAGCGCATCGTTGGCTATCTTGTCCCGTCACGCGCTTATTCCAAAGACCGTTTCCGCGAGTTCAACACAAGACAGTGGTACACCTATGCGGAGGCAATGAGCGAATGAGGGTAAAGACGGTAGTTGATGAGGACTTCACCAATTATAAGAAACCGGCCATGTTCATTGGCACGATTTCCTGTGGGGGCAAGTGCTGTATCGAAGCTGGTATTCCTCTCTCTGTTTGTCAAAATGATGGGTGGCGCTCTTGCGCCCCCATCACGATTGACGATGATGAGCTCTGCCATCGGTATCTGACAAATCCTCTCACCAAAGCGGTTGTCTTCGGTGGGCTTGAACCAATGGAACAGTTTGAGGAACTTCTCACATTTTTGGATTTGTTTCGTGACACCTATGACTGCGAAGATGATGTCGTCATCTATACCGGTTATTATCCCGAAGAAATCCCAGAGCAGCTTCATACCCTTTCTCTTTACGAAAATATCTTCGTAAAGTTCGGACGCTATATCCCGAACAAGCCACACCGTTTTGACCCTGTACTTGGCGTAGAGCTTGCCTCGGACAATCAGTATGCGGCCAATGTTTTCTGGCCGTTCTGGAGGAACAACGAATATGCAAATCAACATCAACCCTGATAAAGACTTTGTCGCACATATGCGCAAGGCGCTTAAAGACAACAATGGGTTTTGCCCGTGCGCTATTGTGAGAAGCGAAGATACCAAGTGTATGTGTAAAGAGTTCCGTGAGATGGAGGAAGGAACCTGCCATTGCGGACTGTACATCAAGATTAAGGATAAGCCCGCCGCTGAAAATGCAGACCACTGTATTTGCTGTGGTGCAGTAATTCCAGAGGGCAGAATGGTCTGTCCAAACTGTGGTGAATAACTGGGAGGTACTAATTGGAGTCAAAAGTTTTTGACCTTATTGCAAAAGAACAGCACCGACAGGATACGACTATCAAACTGATAGCCAGCGAGAACTTCGTAAGTGAAAACATCATGCGAGCAGTCGGTTCCTGCCTGACCAACAAGTATTCAGAGGGATACCCCGCTACGCATCGCTCAGGAAACCGTGGCAGATACTATGGTGGATGCCAGTATGTAGACGAGCTGGAGGAATACTGCTGCGAAATGTGGCAGAAGGTGTTCCAGACTGACTATCATGTCAATGTGCAGCCGCACAGCGGCACGAATGCAAATATTGCGGCATATTTGTCCGTATTGAAACCCGGAGATACCGTCCTTTCTATGAGCCTTGATAACGGCGGGCATTTGTCTCACGGCTCTCCGGTGAATATCAGTGGTAAGATTTTTAACTTCATCCACTATGGAGCAAACAAATCCGGCTGGATTGATACAAACGATTTTATCGACAAGCTTTATAAGTTCAATCCAAAGCTTGTAGTCATTGGGGCTTCGGCATATAGCCGTACCCTGTACTTTGACACCTTCAGAAATGTTATCGACTGCTATAGAGGGCAGACAGGAAACGAGTGCTATATGCTGGTGGATATGGCACATATCGCAGGACTTGTAGCGGCTGGCGACCATCCGTCCCCATTCGGGCTTGCTGACATCATTACTACCACGACACACAAAACTCTGCGTGGCACAAGGGGCGGTTTGATTTTCTGCAAACCGGAGCTTGCCAAGCGCATCGACAGCGCAGTCTTCCCCTGCTGTCAGGGCGGGGCGCTGCAGCATATCATCGCTGGTAAAGCGGTAACAGCCGAGGAGGCTTGCACAGACAAGTTCAAGAACTACATCCACGCCGTTGTGCGTAACTGTAAGGCGATGTGCGATGCGTTTATTTCGATGGGCTACAAGGTTGTTACAGGTGGTACAGACAACCATCTGTTCCTGCTTGACCTGACGGAAACAGGGTTGACCGGCAAAGCGGTACAGGACGAATTGGACAAGCATGGCATTACCCTTAACAAGAACTGTGTTCCCAATGAAACTCGTTCTCCGCAGCAGACTTCCGGCGTTCGTATCGGAACGGCAGCTATGACGACTAAGGGCTATACCGCCGAAGACTTTGTCAGCGTCGCTCACATCATTGACAACATTATCAAATCCATGCAGGAGGAACTACATGACTAAGAAAATCATTACTACATATACCGAGTACGATGAAGACGGCAAAATCAAAAGCCAGAGCGTCACAGAAACCCCTTACCCCGAAGACGACTGCGACCTTGATTGCGAATGCTGCGACGGTGCAGAGGCGGATGAAGACGATGATGATGCCGTATATCAGCTGACACCCAAAGGCATTGCATGTCTGGCACTGCTTCGCACCGGTCTTGTTGAGTCTATTGAAGACCCTCGAATTGATGGGTTCTGGGAGCTTTTCCAGGCAGACATGGACGCACTTGGTTACACGCAGGAGGTTGAAGAATGAACAGAGTCGGTGAGTTTGAAAAAGTCAGCTTCGAGCAGTACTACGAAGTTATCAAAGATGAATTTTATAAAGGGCAGGAAATGACTCCTGCCCTGCAAGAGAACATCAAGAAGTCGTGGGAGGCTCTCCAGCTTCCGTCCAGAGCCACATCCGGCTCTGCCGGTTATGACTTCAAGGCACCGTTCTCCTTCTCACTGGATGCAGGTGATACCATCAAAATCCCCACCGGCATTCGGGTTAAGGTCGATGAGGGCTGGTGGCTTGGCTGTCTGCCTCGCAGCGGCCTTGGCTTCAAGTACCGCCTGCAACTGGACAACACGATGGGCGTGATTGACAGCGACTATTACTACTCAGATAACGAGGGGCACATCTTCGCTAAAATCACGAACGACAATCATACAGGCAAAACACTTACCGTAGAGGCCGGTAGCGGCTTTCTACAGGCGATTTTCATCCCTTATGGGGTAACATACTCCGACGATGCAACAGGCGTCAGAAACGGCGGTATGGGCTCTACAGACAGCAAATCATAATGAAACCCTGCATTGCAGTGTAATGATTTCGTTCAATAGTTTTCGGTAGAGACAGCGTCTCACGACCGAAGAAATATACATAGAAAGGGAAAAGACTATGAAACGAATTTTCTCACTGCTTCTGGTTGTTGTACTTGTATTTGGTACAACATCCGTTTATGCCCTCTCTTGGACTTCCACCTCAGAACCATGCAAGACATACACAATCAACATCGTAAAATACGAGTTGATTCCCGGCGATGTCGGCAATAGCTTCCGGGTAAACCCGAATACTACTGCACGCAAAGGTGAATACGCCTACTACAGTATTGAGGTGTACAATGCCGACAATCAAAAGGTAGACCCCGGCAAACTTATTGTGACCGATATGGCCGCACCAACAAACCTGGACAACGGCTTGTATGCAGCTCTTGTTACCGGAAGCCGTCCGATGCTCACATATAGCATCGAAGAAAAAACATCACTTCAGGAGCTACATTACAACAATATGCCAATTACCATCAGTGGTGATACCGTTACAATCGGTAAATTGGTGTTTACACGGTCAGTGTCCGGAGTAGTAACAGATGTGCATTTTGATGGCAACATTTTGGAACTGACAAAAGAGTTGACTGCGCTCAATATGACACCGGAAGATGTCTACAATGGTAAGGTTTGCATGAGCAACGATGTGTTAATTCAGAACTTTGGGATGATATGTAAGCAAACCGCAACATCCAAATGGTATAACGACGCAGATGCTATCAAAAACATTACCATCCCGAAGACAGGAGATGCACCGTTAAATGCTTTGTTTGTTGCATTGGTAACATTGGTGACAACAGGCGTGGCGATATGCTTCAGCTGTCGCTTCAAACAGAAAAAGGATTAAGACCCTGAGTACTTCATGTAGAGATGGGGCTGGTGATAATAAGCCAGCCCCATTATTTTTTACGCCAACAAGGAGGTTGGTTATCATAGCCGCAAAAAAATATACCGAAGAAAAAGTCAACGCCGTATATGACGGCGATATTTATACCATCATCAACCTCACGCCAGTTATACATAAAGACGACCGACAGGAACAGAAAAATGAAATTGAAAAAACCCTGTACACCGTCTTTAGCAAATACACACCGAAAAAGAAATAAGACGGAGGATACCGATGGAAGATTTTATTTACGCAAGACAGTCTGTTGATAAAGAAGACAGTATCTCTATTGAAAGCCAAATCGAGTTGTGCCTGCGGGAGGTAGGGAATAATCCGTACAGAGTATTTCGAGATAAAGGGTACAGCGGTAAAAATACAGAGCGCCCTGACTTTCAAGATATGATGGCCGCCGTTCGTGCTGGCGGCGCAAGACGAATTATTGTGTACCGCCTTGACCGAATCAGCCGTTCAGTTCTTGACTTTGCAAATGTTATCAGTGAGCTGCAGAAGCACGGCGTTGAGTTCGTGTCTATTACAGAACGATTTGACACCTCAACACCTATTGGCAAAGCAATGCTGATGATAGTCATGGTGTTCGCCCAGCTTGAGCGCGAGACGATTCAACAGCGTGTCATGGATGCGTACCGCTCACGCAGCAGAAAAGGATTCTACATGGGCGGCAGAGTCCCTTACGGGTTTGAATTGGAAAACACCGTTATGGAGGGCATCAAAACCTGTATGTATAAACCCATTCCAGAACAGATACAGGTCGTGCAGCTTATCTTTTCTCTGTATGCCATGCCGCAGGTTTCCTTTGCCGATGTGGTGCGCTACCTCAGCCAGAATGGAATTAAAAATCCTAACGGTAAGAACTTCAGCCGTATGCGCATCAGAGATATTATTACAAATCCTGTGTACGCTAAAGCAGACGCTTCTATTTTTGAATTCTTCCACGGGCAAGGAACCGAAATCATCAACGACATCTCTCAGTTCATTGGAACAAATGGGGCTTATCTGTACACAGGGAACAAAGCGGCCAAACGCAAGAGCATTTCTCTTGACGGTCATGTTCTCGTTCTTGCTCCGCACGCAGGGTGCATCGATTCTGATACATGGATTCGGTGCAGGCGCAAGTGCCTGAATGTGCGCCAGATAGCTAAACCTGTGAAAGCAAAGAACACATGGCTTGCCGGTAAAATCAAGTGCATCGATTGTGGGCACGCCCTCTCCCTGAAATCCTATCCCCGTAAACGCAGTGCAGACGCAAGGTACTACATCTGCAACAGCAAGTATGTTTCCGCATCCTGCGACGGCGTAGGCGCAATACAGGCCAGCGGAATCGAGGACATTGTCTTTGATGAAATGTCCCGCAAACTTAAAGAGTTCAACAAGCTTTCTTTCAAGGAAAAGCACGGAGACCCCATCGAGCTTACCAAACTGAAAATCCGTGCAGAAGAAATCGAAAAAGAAATCGCCACGCTTATAGACAAAATCGTGTCTGCAAGCACAGCGACAATGGAATATATCAATGAGCGCATTGATGCACTCGATGAAGAGAAGAAAACGGTAAAAGAAAAAATCGCTCAAATGTCAGCCGAAATGTATGACAGACAAAACATCGGCGTCATCAGCGATTACATGAGCAAATGGAACGATATATCTATCGACGATAAATTAACCGTGGTCGATACCCTGATTGAATCTATTCATGTTGGACACGGTAAAGTTAAAATTGCATGGAAAATTTGATGTGGTAGTCTGATTGTTTTGCTTTCTCATTTTGAAATAATTGGGTCTTTTCTTACCCTATACCTATAAGACAATTAGCCACTCCAAAATCTGACGCAAAAAAGAAAAATTTTTATTTTTTTATTTTCGCCAAAATCGTCAGAATCCGTTGCCACAAACTGTCTTATATGTAGAGAATAAAATAATTTGGTCGTATTATTCGAGAAGGAGGGATGCTTATGATTGTCCATATATGAAAATACCCCTGCATATTGCGAGCAGGCGGCTCACATCGCTGAAAAGGCGATGCCAATTTGCAAGGGTATGGCTAAATTGTAGCTTATGATCTATGAAAAGACAACTACGGTATTTGAAAGGAGAAAACATATGAAAAAGATTCTTTGCCTCGTCTCCGCAATGGCTATGGTGTTGGCATTCGTAAGCACAGCAATGGCGGCTTCATTTAGTAGCGGCGGCTTCTCAAATCAGTTTCAGTCCACTGATTATCTTGGTAAACAGTCTGGACAGAAGTGGGGGGCTTCTACCTCCATATCATTGTCATCGCTTGGAGGCACAATTTCTGTGCAACCCGTAAATGAGCTCACTCAAGCATCTGGTAATACTGTCAATTTCACATACGCTACATCAAGGTCAAGTACCATGACAAACCGTAATTACAATAGAATCCATGTGCTTGTGAAAAACACTGGCACCGGAACAGCTTCCGTCATCGGAACGTTCCAGAATTCTGCATCCTAACATCATCTAATTGAGGGCGTTATGCCGTTTAGGCATAACGCCCTTAGCGCCCTTAGTTTTAGGAGGAAAAATGCATAGAAACAAACTCATGTTATTATTTGGCACAATGATAACCTTTGCCGTTTTCTGTTTATCGTGTAATCAGCTACGTAGCACACCGCGGTATTTACCCAAATTCTTAACTTCTACGGATAGAATAGAACACTATGTTTTCCCGGATAAGTTTTCTATGGAAATCAACTTGAATGAAGGTTCATATTTAATAGAGGCTCCAATCATGGTATGTGGAGACAATACCAGACCATTGCTAAAAGCAACTCAGGTATGTTTTTCCGAAACAATATATAAAGGGATTACAGCCTATTTTACAAAAGAAGATATTTCAATAAAAATGGGAACGGAAAAATCAATCTCCCTAAGGGATGGAACCCCTTTGCATTGCGTGTTATTCCCTGACTATCTCTCAATGCAATTAGATAAGGATGGGCTGATTCAACTTGAAAGCTGGGTGCAAGCAGGTGACGCTTATCCAGGTGAACCATACGGAACTCAGTTAGAAAATATACAGATAAGCGAAGAACATGCCATCAGAATTGCTGAAAATGCTTTATTTGATTTAGAGATGCATGGCATGATTAAAGTCAGTAGTCAAAAAGCTAGAGTAATAGACGAAAACAATGATACAATCTCAGAAGGGTGGTATTTGGGGTTTAAAAAAGAAAGCAACTACATAGATGTTGACTTGAATTTTTTAGCGCCGTTTGAAGATTCTATTGAAAGTTGTGTTAGCGATAAGACGGCTCCCTTTTCAGATGAAATGATTTACATGTATATTACTGAAAAAGGCGTTCGCTTTTTCAGATGGGACAACCCCTACATAATATCTGAAATCCTCGCAGAGAATGTGGATCTCGTTCCTTTTGACAGAATTCAAGAAAATATGCGACTTTTTTTTGACGCACGTTATAGCGATAACATAGTACCTGATGAATGGTTGCCAACGTTGAAATCCGTCTTGCTTACCTCATGTCATATTCGTGATAAAGATAACCAGAATGGCAGTATTCTCACTCCAACATGGATGTTTGTTTTTAGCTCCGCTTTTATTGAAAAACATTACATGACGCCGTTTGCTTTATCCTTCAGTGCAATAGATGGTGAAAAGATTGACCCGCTATATATACAATAAAATTTAATGTTATACTCTATATTCAAGACGTTCAAAGAATAGAAACAAAATGATAACAAAAACAGGGGTGTAGTATACTTTACCCTTGCCGCACGGATCGGTATAATAATAAATAGGGTACTTCCGGTGCAAAGGAGATGACGAAATGGCGAAGAACAGGATATTGATTGTTGAGGACGATAAGGCTATTGCAGAAAGTGTAGGGTTAAACCTCGACTTATCGGGATATGACTATCTCATCATTGATAATGGGCTTGCAGTGGTTGAACGGCTAAAAGAGGATCATTCCTTTGACCTTGCCCTTATGGATATCATGCTTCCCGGTCTCGATGGCTTTGCCCTTATGGAATATATGCGGAAATACAACATTCCCGTGCTATATCTTACCGCTAAAGCTGATGTGCCGTCACGGATAAAAGGTCTCAGAGACGGCGCGGAGGATTATATCATCAAGCCCTTTGAGATGCTTGAGCTACTTGTCCGCATCGAGAAGATACTTGAGCGCACGGGAAAGCTCGGTAAAATTCTGCGTTATCGGGATATAACGGTGGATACGGAAAAACGCACCGTAGTAAAAAGTGGAGAGAGCATTTCTTTACAGCCGCTTGAATTTGACCTATTCGTAAAACTCGTCAAGTTTAAAAACTGTACCCTCCCACGAGAACGACTACTCAATGAAATATGGGGCATTGACTTTGCAGGAGGGACGCGGACAGTAGATATTCATATAACGCATATTCGGAAAAAACTGCGGCTTCAAAACGCAATATATGCGGTTTCCAAGGTTGGTTACAGATTAGAGGATTGAATATGAAGCTAATAACAAAATTAACAATATCCTCCATTCTACTTATCGGTATAGCAGTGAGCGTATGCTGCTTCCTGATTTTGAGCTTTACGCGAAACCGAACGATGGAAGGCGTGATAATCACAGCGTTGAGCGACGTGAACGGCTTTATGAGCGATTTTACAGATAAAATGGAAGAATTAGAATTACCGCAGGGTGAGTTGATATTGCGCAGCTATGCCATCAACCAGCACCGCAGGATAACGAGATCCAACGAATATACTCTGTTCCATGAAGGAGAGTATCTTTGCAACAACACAGGTTTTGACGCAGAAGCGCTATTGAAAAACGACCACACAAAGATCGATGACACGGGTATCAGATACAGAACAGTCCGCATAGAGGGAGAAAGTTATTTGATCGCCGGTTCAAAAGCCACACTCGGCGCGAATGAATATGGCATCACGCTTGTTCGGGACATGTCCGCTATAGAAAACACCATAAAATCGCTTGGCATTCAATGCATCCTCGTAAGTCTTGCTATTATAGCCATTGCAGCGATTTTTATGTGGTCTATCGTCTACCACTCCATTAAACCCGTGGAGGAATTGAAGCGCGGGGCGAACGAGTTGGCGGGCGGCCATTATGATAAAAGAATCGCGATTAGAGGAAAGGACGAGCTTTCCGAGCTTGCAGGCGACTTTAATCAAATGGCGGAGGCTATTGAAACAAACATCGGGAAGCTGAATGAAAAATCCGAACGGCAGCGAGCGTTCATCAATGACCTGTCCCATGAAATGAAAACCCCTATAACCGCCATCTTGCTTTCGGGTGAAACGCTACTCAACCGTAAAGTGTCGCAAGAAGCGATGATTAATTCCCTCACGCGTATTTACGACCAAGGGAAATGGCTGGAGCAGCTGTCGCAAAAACTGATGACGCTCACGATATTGCAAGGTGAAATTGCATTGAAGCCAGAAAGCGTTTCAAAGCTATTGGAGGCTGTTAGGGAAACTACCGCTGACGCTCTGAATGAGCAAAATATGAAACTGATAATTGATTGTTCAATCGATACCTTGCCGATGGATATTGACCTCCTGCGCTCGGCGCTCGTCAATCTTGTGGAAAATGGTCGTAAGGCAAGCATGGACGGACAAACTATAGAAATCCACGCCTACGGTAATATCATTGAAGTGACTGACCACGGCAGTGGAATCCCGCCGGAGGAGATCACCCGTGTGACCGAACCGTTTTACATGGTAGACCGTTCCCGTAACAAGAGGCTCGGTGGCGCGGGCTTAGGCTTGGCGCTTGTTAATCGAATTGCACAGGCGCATGGTGCGGTATTTACCATCGACAGCGTGTTGGGTCATTGGACGACGGCGCGACTTATGTTTCAATCACGGAAATGATAACAATTTAGTAACCGTTTGGCAACGACTTTACTGAAGGAATCTAATACAATGCCCTTAAACGATGAAAGGAGTAGTGAAATGAAAAAAGGGGGTTCAATATTACTTATTTTGACGCTGACGCTCTCCCTTGCCGCCTGTCAGCCTACGCCTGAGGAGGCTATCATAGTTAAGAAGGATACGGAGCGCATGGTGGAGCAAGCGAGCCAATCAAGAAACGACGAACAGGAAGCCGCTTTGCCAGACATTCCACAGGGACGCTATACGTTTTCCGCAACTGGACTTGACGGACAGCTCCGAATAGAGGTAAACGCTAAGATTGCTGTGCCTGAATCGGCAACCATGCCTATCGTGCGCGTTGAGCGGGGCAGTTTTTCGCAGGAGATTGTGACCAAAGTGTTCGATTATTTTTATGCTGGAGAAACGGCGTATGACGTGAGCGAGGGGCTTGTGGAAACAAAGGCCGAGATTGAGCCCTTTATCATTGATGCGAAGCGCTGCCTTGCTGATGGTAGCTATACGGAACGCGGCTATACGGAGGAGGAGTATGTCGCGCGATTAAAGCAAATAGAGAAAATATACGCCGCCGCGCCCGAAACCGCACCGGCATCGCCAGTGTCAGACGGTACAATGCGTATGACTGAACTGGAGAATGTGGGCGATTATCTTCAGCTCAACGTTGACACCGATAGAGCAAAGGATACGGCGCAAAGCATGAGCGTGCTCACGCCCATTTCATGGACCTCCGCAAATAGCGGATTCGGAGCCCACCTTTATTATCGCGTGTATTCAAGGACAAAAAAAGGCACCGAATACAACACGCAAGGCATACTCCGTACGAACGGCACAAATCTGCCGGAGGCGGCGCGTCAAAAGCTCGCCATAGACTTTGACGAGGCAAAGGCGCTTTGCGATGGCGTATTTACAGCTGCCGGACTCGCTGACAACTATACATTCGGCCACGCATTCTTGGTAGGCGATGCCGGCATGGGGAAGTATGGCGGCAACGGCAAGGAGCTTGGCGCTCCGGCCGAGAACTACGCTTACCGGCTCTATTACACGCGAATTATAAACGGCGTGCCCTGCTTCGTTAATACCGACAACGGACTCAACGACGCAAACAACGGCGCGACATCCTTGCCGTGGAGTTATGAATGCATAGTCTTTACGGTGGATAGCAGCGGTCTTTCGCAGCTTTCATGGAGCAATCCTGTTAAGGTCGTGGAGACGGTAACTGAAAACGCAGTCATTCTCCCATTCGATAAGATCATGGATGTATTTGAATCCATGATAAAAGTAGAATACGAAGCCTTTCTGAAAATGTGGGAGGGCAACGGCGGCGAGATGGATATAACGATAGACAAATTAGAGCTTTGCCTTGTGCGAGTGCGTGAACAAAACAGCGAGGCAACAGGGTTGCTCGTTCCCGCGTGGGTGTTCTATGGCAACAACAAGGTAGTACATAGCAACGGCAGCGTATCGTATGACCTCGCCCACGGCAGCGCAAGCACATGGAACAAGGAGCCGTTTCCCGTGCTGATAATCAACGCGATAGACGGCAGCATAATTGACTTGGGACGTGGGTACTGACACTGATACGAGTTTGAAAGTAATAATAGATAATAGTAGGGCGTGATGCGATTCACGCCCCTATTTTTTACCAAATGCCGTAATGATAACAATTTAGTAACCATTTGGCAACGACTTTTCAAAGAGAATGATATAGGATTTCAGCATATCCCTTGGATGTTCTTACCCATATTATGTTTGTCGGAAAGGAGAGAGCGAACCCATGAAACGAGCCATTTGCGCCGGCCTGCGGCAGGCCATACTGAGCCGAGCCTTTCTTATCAGCACCTTAGGCGCGGCGCTCATTCCGCTCCTTTCCTCCGTTCAGGGCATACTGGCGGGCTTCCGCTCGGCGGAGCTGCTTTCCCCCGGCTACCACAGCGACCTTATCATGGGTGTGCTGTCCTCCGAGGCCATGGCGCTGGCCCTGCCCATACTCGCCGCGTTGCCGTATACCGCATCCTTCATTGACGATGTTAAAAGCGGCTTCATAAAGGAATACCTGCCCCGCACCACCGTGCCGCGGTATATCGCGGGGAAGGCCGTGAGCTGCGCCGTTTCCGGCGGGCTGACGCTCTCCCTTGGTATATTCATAGCCTACGGCTTCGCCGCGCTCATGTTCCTGCC
>ERZ780207.1920-NODE-1920-length-16354-cov-3.516473_pt1 | contig 16354 bp, 8 predicted proteins | sample MGYA00510977_ERZ780207 | MGnify/ENA primary metagenome ERZ780207 (study PRJEB29588, sample SAMEA2151383) | human gut metagenome | biome: human gut; feature: human-associated habitat; material: faeces | place: Denmark | collected 2008/2010 ... | reverse complement strand
ACCCGCTACGCGGGTGGAGACGAACGGCTGTCCGTCATAGGCGTCCATGGAGCCGCAGCTTGACGACACGGGACGCAGGCGGATGTAGAGGGCCTCGCGGCCGAGCATGGAGCTGTCCTCCGGGAGGTTGACGCTCACATACTTGAATCCAGGGCATTGCCAGCTGCGCTTTTTATAGACCACAGTGAAGTCCGGCACGGTGTAATCGGCTGCCTTTTTCCATGTCTTGTTGTCAAGCGACCACTCCACCGCCCAGTGTCTCGGAGCGCCGACAGTCTCGCCGAGTCCGTTCTCTGCGCCGAAATTCACGGAAAGCGGGAAATTCGCTGGCGTCAGTCCTTCAGTGTTCACGGTCACGAGCCACCACTGCTTCGTGGTCCATTTGGAGCAGTACCATGCGGAGCCGTTGCCCTGGATTATCATTCCGGAAGAGCGTGTCACGGAGTTCACGTTCCAATGGAGGCTGCCTCCGTTGAAATCATACACCCCGTTGCCTCCGGACGGATTTGCAATCGCATTGCCGGAAAGCGGTCCAAGATGCGTACAGTCGCGCCAATCCGCCATCATTTCCTGCTTGCCGTTGTTCCGGCGAAGCATCGTCCCCTTTATCGACGGGTCTGTGAGAGGGTCAGCGACTGCCGGATAGGTCGAATAAATCGTGTATTTGGAATCGACGTTCTTGACGAGGGCCGCGTGAACTTTGTTCATGTAGCGGAACTCCGCGAGCATCTCCGAAAATCCGTCCTCGAACTTGTCGGCGATGGCTATTTCGGAGCGCGTTATAGGGCGAATCTGATAGCGCGAAAGCGTACCGGTGCCAGTTATATAGTCGAGACTCACCCCTTCGGCAAGACGTGCTGCCGCAACGGAGTTGTCCCATTCGAAATTGTCGCATTTCTCGTGGACAATCACTCCCGAAACTGTCCCCGAGCCCTCCGGAAGCCCCTTCCCATCGCGAGCCCATGCACAGCCCACATTTGACAGAAGCCAGGTAGCATCGCCATGGATGTCACGCAGAGGCATCGGATATTTGTTCATCACGGATGTGTAGCGCAGGTCAACAGGCACGAAAGGGCCCTTGCGAATCGGAATTTCACAGTCGGAGAGAGTCACGTATGTATAGACGTCGTCATCCGTCAAGAACTTGATGCGGCGTTCCTTGCGCGGAAGGTCGTCTGCCGTGCCGGACACCGTTTCAAGAACATTGGACACTGTGGCTCCGCTCAGTTCATAGCGGACCGGTTCATCGGTCCCTCCGCCTTTGCGAGTGAGTTTCATCCCCTTCAGAAGGAGACGGAGGCGGTCAAAGCGTGCAGTAGTGTTGTCCTTTGCAGTCACGAATTCCACGAGCAGGCCGGAGTTTGCCAGCTCATTCTGAACATATATGACCCTGGAAGAGCGTGTGTCGTCCTTTAATGTCGAGGATATGTTCAGGTTCTCGCCACCGTTGTTCTCTGAATTGTCGCTTATGACGCGACCTTCAAGCACGAGATTTTCCTCAAACGTGACGCTCCCGGCCTTGGTCAGCATGGACTTAAGCTGCGTAAAATCAACTGGCTTGAGTGTCTGCGAGATGCCGGGCTGGGTAATGTGCAGAATCGCCTTCATTGACGGATCCGAACTTGAAGCGACGGTCAGTTCTGCAGTGCGGACAGTCTCGCCGTCATTTCGTGAGATGTCGAATTCAACCGCATCGGAATTCATTCGGATTTCGCTCACCCAAGGCATCGGCGCATTTCCGCAGTCCACCGAAAACACAATTTCGGCCTCCGAGCAGCGCAGCGATGCGGAATGAGTGCCCCCTTCGGCCGCTGCAAGGAAATTGCCGGAAAGGAACTCTATTCCCGTGAACAGCAAACCTTTTTGGATAAGAGTGACGATGCGCGACTTCCCTCCGCATGAAATCGTCACCTTTCCTATCCTGTCAGCGCCATCGTTCTCTTCAAAGGCGACGACAAGCGCAAGGTCGCCAGTTCCTGACACCCCTTCCGGAAAACTCAGCCATTCCGAATCCGTTGAGGCCGTCCAATTTCCGTTTGAGAGGACGTCAATCAGATAGCTTCCACCCTTGGAAGTCAATGTGGCGGAATCTGCCTTCACTCCAAGCTCGACCGGTGCTTCAGACTGTTTTTCGCAAGAGACAAGCGCAATGACGGCCGCAAGTAAAATAATATACAGTTTCTTCATACTCAAATGTCTAATTCTACCTCAGAAGCTTTTTCCTTTGTTCCCGCCTGAACGAGCCAGAGCGAGACTGTACGTCCTTTCGAGCCACCGGTAACATCATAGCGGACATACCGGGCATTATCTCCGGCATTTTCCGAGCACACGAAATGAACAGTACCGTTTCCCGAGCCGGAACGGGTGTCCGACACAATCCAGGCATCGTCTTGGAGGTCGTCAGAGACGATCCAATCCCCGTCGGAAAACACAGAGACCCAGAATTCCTGAGCTTCAGTCGTGATGTTAATCCTTTTTGTGTTCATTCCGAGGTCAATCGAGGTCTCGAAACGCTTTTCGCAGCCGACGGACAGGAGTGCCGCGGCAGCCATCACAATAATATATAATTTCCTCATATCCAACATCTTAATTTCATTTAGAGCAGCATTCACTGTTCATATTCCCTATTATCGAGTGCCCCTCCTGAATAGGTAACCTGCTCCGCAGGAATCGGAAGATAGCGGTGGTACGGACGTATGAAGCCAGGCAGGTACATCCCGTCATTGTAGGCCGACGTGCGCTCATACCATATTCCCCATCGGACGAGGTCGAACTTTCTCTGAAATTCTCCGAACAGCTCACGCGCCCTTTCAAGGCGGATTTCTTCCATAAACGCCTCGATGTTTCCGCCGACAGAAGCGAAAGTCAGCGGTTCCACACCTGCGCGTGTCCTTGTGATATTCAAGTACTTGGCTGCCATATCATGGTCCCCGAGCATAAGATAAGCCTCGGCCTTCATCAGCAGCGCGTCCGCAAAGCGAAAGAACTTGTAATTGTTCGAATCTTGAGTGTAATACATTCCGTAGCACCAGAATTTATTTCCGAGCCAAGGGCGGTTGTTGGCCTTAGGGGATGCCTTGAACCAGCGCACCTCAGAGCCCTCCGGAAGCCTCTCGTTATCGTCCGAGGCATATCCTTTCCACCTCCACGCGAGATTGCCGGAGCCGTTTCTCGAAGATGACGCGCCGTCCGAATAGTCACCGGAGCGGAGGTCCGGGCCGGAGTATGGAAGAACGGTCATGAAGCAGTAGGTTGTCGGGCGTGCCGGAGTTGATATGCGAGCGTCACTGCCGAGTTCCGGAATGCCGATTCCGTCATAGACGTCTGTGTGCGTAAATTCGTCGTCCGAACCTTCCGGAGAGCCATAGTTATGCGAAGGAGACGCAATCATCGCTATGTTCCCCGTGACCTGAAGCCCGTATTCCTCAAATGTGTTAGGCAGTTCAAGGATTGATTCCGGAACATATTTCTTCGAGAATGGAACATCCGACAGAGGATAGTCCACGCCAAAAGAGGACGGAGAATCGGAGTAGTGCCCGTATATGTCCTCAAGCACGCCTATTACCTTCACGGCCTCGTCCCAACGTCTGTTCCAGAGGCAGAATTTCGCTGCAATCATAAGTCCTGCCGCGGCACCGAGCCGACTCACGGAAGTTCCGTCATAGCTGCGCCTAAGTTCAAGGGCTTCAAGTCCGCCGAGGGACTCCGGAAAAAGGTAATGCTCAAGTTCGGCAATCAGGCTGTCCCTTGTGTCATCCGCTGACATTCTCGGAAGGGAGGCGATACGCGGACGATTCTCATGGGTGACTTCTTCAGTGTAGTATGGGACGTCGCCGAACGTGCAGGTCAGCAGGTAGTAGAAGAACGCGCGGAGCACCACGGCCTCGCCACGCAGAGGAAGCGCCTCGTCATCGGAGAAACTGCCTCTGGTCACTGAACGGTCTATCGCCGCGAGCATGCCGTTTGCCCTCATGACGCCGAGGTAGCTGTACTGCCAGACAGAGGAGGCAATCGCGGGCTTGGTCGGCGATATGTCGAGAGTCGCGTCATAGCGCATTGACTGGTTCAAGATCATGAGATCGGTAGCGCATTCAGTGGCTTCCCAAAAACCGTTTCCGGCAAGCTGGGCACGGATGGCATTGTAGCAGGCATTCAGTCCCGTGCGCACTTCAGCCGTTGTCGTGTAGTAGTCCTTAGTTTCGCTGTCGCTGATAAGCCTTTCTTTCAAAGAGCAGCCCGTCATGGAGAAGACGGCCGTCATAGTCACAAGAAGAAAAATCCTTTTCATATCGAGATTAATCCTTTCCATATCGTCGTATCCTCCCTAAAATTTGAGTTCAAGATTGAGGGTGTATGTCCGCGGACGCGGGAACGAACCATTGTCGAGACGTCTGACGGTCCCGCTTGTAGAAACATCCGGATCAAAGCCGTTGTAGCGCTTTAGCAGGAACAGATTCTCACCGCTTACACCGATGTTCAGGCTCTTGAACACCTTTGACCAGCGACTGAGCAGGATGTTGTAGCTGATTGTGAGCGACTTCAGACGCAGGAATGAGGCGTCATGGACATAAAAGTCGGACGCGAGGTTATCCTGGTAGCCGGCCGCTGGGATATCCGAGTCCGGATTGCGTACAGGGTGCCAGCAGTCGAGCACATAACGGTACTTGTTATATGAACTTCCGGTCGAGCCGAGCCAGAGTTCGGAGAGATTGTACATCTTTCCGCCTATCGAATAGGCGAAATAGATGTTGACATTCAGGCGTCCCCAAAGTTTGAAGTTGTTCTGGAAGCCTCCGTAGGCCACAGGGTCGGAACTCCCGAGACAGACGAGGTCGTCTTGATTGAGGTTCCCGTCCCCGTTCACATCGACATAGCGGGCGCGTCCTACATTGCTGCCGTTGGCGCCATCGCGGATGTTTGAGACGTATGTCCGAGTGTAGGCATTGCGGTCTATCTCGTCCTGGCTATGCCATACGCCGGCATAGCGGTAGCCCCAAAGGGCGTTCACCGGATAGCCCTTGCGGTAGCCGTAGATGTACTGTGTGGAACTGCGCGGGTTCATGACCGTCGGTACGACCTCATCGCCGGCTCCCGAATCCAGAACCTTCTGTGAATTATGCGAGACCGTGAATACGGATGTCCATTCAAAGTTCCTGACACTCACATTCTTGGTGGTGAGAGAAAGCTCCACACCGATGTTGCGCGTGCTTCCCATATTCGCAAAATATGTATTGTACCCGGTGGTCTGGGCGTTGCGCACGCTAAGCAGCAAGTCCGAGGTTTTGGAATAGTAGGCGTCCGCCTCAATCGTCACGCGGGATTTCCATGCGGAAAAGTTGAGACCCACATTGTAGGAGTCGGTCGTCTCCCACGTGAGGTTCGGATTGGCAAGACGCGCCGGCATCGTGACCATCAACTGATTGTCCCCGAACACCCATGAACTGCGGTCGGTCTGCACCGTGGCCATAGACAAATAGGACGAAATAGCGTCGTTTCCGCTGCGTCCGGCACTCACCCGGAGCGAGAGATCGTTCAGCCAATAGGCGTCACGCAGGAATTCCTCGTTGGAGATTGACCAACGGAACGCTCCCGCCGGGAAGAAGCCCCACTTGCGGTTGGAGGAGAAGTTGGATGCCCCGTCCGCCCGCGCGGTGAAGGTCAGGTAGTAGCGTCGGCGGTAGTTGTAGTTGACCCTTCCGAGCACAGACATGGTGGTTTTCAGATATTTGTAGGAGCTCGCTGTGTAACTGCGCGAATTTGCTATTGCCGCCATGTTGTTGTAGCCGGCCTCATCGTTCAGAAACCCCGTACCTTTATAGACAGAATTGTCCTGCGTTCTGCGGCTTGCCGTGAATCCCGCCAGAAGTTCGAGGCTGTGACGTCTGCGAAGCGTCTTTTTCCAGTTCAGAGTGGTCTCGCTGAGGATTTTCTGCTGATCCCAGTAAGTGCGCTGCGCCGTGCCACCCGTATGCCTTGCCTCTGCGACCGGCATCCACGATGGCGAGTAGTAGCCGCCGAGGTCATTGTCGCGCGTGAACGAGAACGTGGTGTTTAGCACGAGGCCCTTTCCGAAGTCAATCTTGGCCCAAGGGACTATGTTGAAACTCCATTTGTCCGCGTGATTGTCGATATTCTTTGCGCTTATGTAGGGATTGTTGAACACGGTACCGGCGCTTTCCTCGTAACCGTACTGATTCCATGTGCTCTCGGTGTTGAGCAGCGGACTGAGAAATATCGCCGAGTTGGTGTTCGTACCGCTGATTGCCGCATTGGTGCGGTTGACATCGTAGAATGTGAGATTGAAGCGAGCGCCTATGGTAAGCCGCTTTCCGAGTTTCGTGTCAACATTCGCGCGCCCCGTGTAACGATTATACGACGAACCTATGACGACTCCCCTATTGTAGGTGTAGCCAAACGCTGCCCAGACATTGATGCCTTCGGAATGTGCGCTGACCGCCGCATATTGATTATTGTAGATTCCAGTCTGCGAGAGCGTTTTAACCCAGTCTGTGCCGCGTCCCATCATTTCGGGATTATAATAGGGCCATGCGGAGCCCGGAGCCTGCGGTGTAAGGGAGGTAGAGGGATATTGGGCGATGCGGACCATATTCATCCACGTCGCATATTCCGTCGCGTCCATAAGGTCGAGCGTGCCTGCGACATGAGAGAATCCCGTGCTGCTCTTGAGCGTTGCAGTGTATTTCGCGCCTTTGGGCGGCTTCTGCGATGTCGTGACGATGATGACGCCATTCGCTCCGCGCGAACCATAGATTGCCGTGGAGCTGACATCCTTGAGGACCGATATTCCTGTGATGTCCGAAGGGTTGATTTCGTTAAGGTCGGAGACCGCATCGACAACGCCGTCCACCACAATCAGCGGTTCGTTACCGGCCGAGATTGAGCGCGCCCCACGAATCTGTATGCTGGTGCTCTCCCCAGCCTCTCCGCTTCCAGAAACAATGTCAACCCCGGCAATCCTGCCCTGAAGAGCCTCTGCGACAGAAGTCACCGGTGCATCCTTCACATCCTCAACATCCACGACCGCCACGGCTCCGGTGAGGTCCTGCTTCTTGGAAGTTCCGTAGCCGATGACGACTGATTGCTCAAGCGCTGTGGTCTCGGAACTCATCCGCACATCGATGACAGTCCTCCCGGACACGGCTTCAAGCACAGTCTTGAAACCGAGCGAGGAAAATTCGAGGAAACCATCCGAGGGAACCGTAATGGAATACTTCCCATCGATGTCGGTAACCGTTCCATTCTTGAGGTCTCCCCTTTGGACGACGCCCACTCCGGGCAATGTCGTACCGGCAGCGTCCCTCACGGTTCCGCTCACCCGGACATTCTGCCCCAATAGCGGCACCACAAGCATCACGCTCAACGCCAACAATATCAATCTTCTCATATCCTTGTTTTTGTTTCAGCACAAAGTTCACTCTTTTTATTTGAGGGAACAAATCCGGCTCCGCCATATCATGAAAATGGCAGAGCCGAGAATATTATTCTGTGTAATGTGTTGTTCCGGAGATGGCGATGTAACCGAGTTTGATTGGTCCATTATCCGCATTGCCTTTTGCAATATCCTGATTGGACAGGACACAATAGGCCTTGTAATTAACGTCACCCATTATCCCGCTGTCTTTCAACAATGACGGATAGTCTTTTACTCCATTGGGTTCCAGTTTTGAGCCGCCTACCGTCCCGCTGATTCTAGAGGAGACAACACTCGTTCCGGCATAAACAGAATAATCATTACGCTTCATAGAACTTGCATAATTTGCAATCAATGAGGCATATATGACATTAATCTGATTATTTCCACGATATACGGTCAAATCCTTAACCTTAGCTCCCGATATGGCAAATTTCTGGTATGCACAGCCAATAATTCCCGCAGCAGAAAAATTATAGCCGCCGACGCCAACATTACCGCTCACACTGCAATCTGAGATTCTGACACTTCCTCCATATCCAACAATACCTCCTGAAACATTATAGCGGCTACCCTGTCCCAACTTATCTTTGTCTGCGTCAGCCACATAACCTATAATAGTTCCATCGTTGACACAACCGGATATTTCAGCCATCGAACCTTTGTATCGTCCGAAAAGAATCCCGGCAATTCCTCCGCAGCCCACTTTGTGCGTGTAAACAGTTGAACCGACCACTGTCGAGCCTCCGCATTTTCGCGATGCAGAAATAGTTGCCCCATTATGATTGTGGCAATTATTTATCTTGAGATAAAATCCTTCTACACACTGACTTTCATCACCGCTGCCGTAAACAGGGCCGAGTATCCTACCTGGAGCTGAATTATCAAAAGCAACAGGACCAGCCCATCCAATGACACCACCGACCCCGGCTATTCCCGTCGTTCTTGTGGTAAATGACGTCTCATCAACTGTAAGTGCACCAAAGTTTTCACAGTCACTGATAGTAACATACCTGTCATTTTCAGGCACACCGCCCCAAATCCAGCCGGCGACACCCCCGATTGCACAATACTGCAGACGATTATTGCTATTTGTAGCTGTGTTATGCAAAGACACAGGTTTGTTATTTGTGCAGCCGCTGATTGTTACAGCTCCTGCGAAAGGTTCTGAAGTGCAAGAGGTTGCACATCCAAAACCATCTGTCCCATAATTCTTTCCGACAAGGGCAACTATTCCTCCGGCATAGACATTTGCCGGTTTTGTCAATGCCGCGTTGAATGAGATCTCACCATTATTTACGCAACCGGTAATCTTTCCACCCTGCATAGTCCGGCAGATTCCGGCCATAGCGATATTTCCGCCATCAAGAGAGGCATTATAGGAAGTAATATTTATATTAACATCAGACTGACAACCAATAACTTCCCCATCATGAAGAATTCCGACTAACGGGCAGGTTCCCTGAGTGTAAGGTACTTGCGGAGAGGTCATATTTCCTGCGACCTTGAGATTTCTTACTATGCCGGGACTGTTCTCGTCAATCTTGAAAACATTCGCAAAAATAGGGCGCAGCAGTGTTCCGTCCTCAAATGTTATCGTATGTCCCTGACCGTCGAAAGTCTTCGTCCAAAGCGGAACGCTGGCGAGATTGCCGTAAGTTGACATAGCCGAAGTTGAAATTGTGATGTCATTACCAAGCTTAGCAACGCCATTTTCATCAAGCCATTTGTCAATGTCACTATTCTTTACCCTTGCATCCGGAGCCAGTGTCGCATACTGATTGCCTCCGATTGTCGGTTCTCCGTCAAGATATGATCCGTTCTTCACATCCTGAACAAAGCGCAGAAACTGCTCCGGAGTCTTGATGACCCCTCCGCGGTAAGGATTCACGGAAATGTTCCATGCCGAATTGGTGATGTTCACGTCGAAAGCCTTGACCTGACCGGCTGCAACAGAGAAAGTTGTAGTCTTTAGATCCGAAACCTTGACTTCACGAATAATGTAATGTTTCTCAGTCTGAATCCAAAACCTCAAGACATCATCAGGCGAAGTCAGTTCAAACGGATGCACACAAGCCCAGACGTCAAGATTACCGAGAGTTGTGCCATCGGGGCAGTTGATTATGACTTTCGGACCGACATTGTTCTCTGATGACTTTTCCGGAACCAAGCATCCGCCGTTTTCAAGATTCACCGTGAAGTCTCCGACAAGTTTCTTTGCGGAAGCATCTGCCGGCTTCGCCTCAATTGAAACTGTCAGCACCTTGTCATCCTTTGTCAGTGTTTCAGAGCCGCCATCAGCAAAATCAACCGTTCCCGCTACTGACTTCACGGAGAATCTGATAAATCCGACGGCATAGGCAAGCTTCAACCCGGAAACTGTCCCATCCTCACCAACGACAGTATTTCCCCACATATAATCAACATTGTCGTCGTATGTTCCGAGTCCGGCAGGATTCTGTCCATAAGGAAAATGGCAAGATACAGCATTGAACGTCACCGATTCTCCCTGAGCCTTATTATATGGGTAATAAAGATAAATATGTTCCCCGACAGCCGGCTTTTCTGAAAGTTCGCCCGTGAAATATGCCACGCCATCCTCAATGCGGTCAATGGTCATCCTGACATTAGCGTCTTTCCCGATGAACAGGCCGGCGCAGTCACCATCCTTCCAAACGGATTTGTAGGGTTTCTCTGCAGTTCCATCACCTTCAACTGTTGTCTTCGTCAGCCCGCCGATCTGCCCTGCGGCAACTGTAATCGTATATTTCCCTGTTTCGGGCTGCGGTTCCGCGAGCTGTTCCTTTGAGCATGAAAGGACGGCTACCAGGGGTACAAGCATTGCCCCCAACATGATATTCAAAAGATTTGTCTTCATGACTTCCGTGGTTTTAGATAGTGTAATGGTCTTCACTCTCAATGAAATCGATTTTCCCGGTCGAAACTCCGTCGATGCCAGTCGGCGATGAGGCGAAACCATCCTCAATGCAGAAAAGGTGCTGCGTCAGCTCAGGAGAGCTGTACTGCGTGCTTAATGTGGTCATTTTCATTGTGTTAGTATTTTTATTAATTTGTATGCATTTAGCTGTGATTCAAATCGACAAAACGGAAAATCACGAATGCAAATTTGAAAAAACATTCACCCAACGCCGAAAACAAACACACCAAAGGATAAAACAAACGCACCAGAGCGAAAAAAGCGGGGAAATGGAGTGATTTTATGGCTATATTTGCGTCATGCAGCGCTTTTGCGCACTGAGACATCGTCACAATATATAAGGATTCAATAATTTTATGAAACATGTATCCCTTTTCATACGCCCTGTTTTCGCCGTTCTGCTGACGACGGCACTCTGCATCGCAGCCAGCGCCGCTCCAGTCAAGAGCATGCAGTTCAAGCGTTTGAACACGGACAACAGCCGGCTTTCGCACAATTTCACGACTTCCGTCGTCAAGGACAGCCTCGGATTCGTGTGGATCGGGACAACCAACGGTCTCAACCGCTACGACGGAAAAAACGTGAGACCTTATTATAGAGGTGAACTCGAACTGCCATCATCCGCGATTCTCGACATTGCCATAGACCGTCAGGGAAAAATGTGGGTACACACGGACAACGGGGATGCAGTGTATGACCGCATCTCAGACAGGTTCATCCGCAAAGACACGGAAATCTTCGAAACGAAGGAGAGGGTCTACCGAGAAAGACTCGCCTACATGACAAAGGAGCTCGGCTTTGCGCAGCGACTCAAGAGCACCAGGCCTCGGACCATCCACATCGACGAGGATGGAAGGATGTGGCTCGGGACGTCGCACGGCATCTGGATTTACGACTCTTCTGACGGCAGCGTCACTCGGTTGCAGGAGGACGCCGATGACCCGTTCTCGCTCTCGGACAATAGGGTGAACGCCATATTCACAGGAAACGACGGGGAAATATGGATTGCGACGGAGACCGGGCTGAACTTCATCAACACCTTCAGTTCTAAGTTCAGGAAGTACACTACCATTGACGGCATCGGGATGAAGATGAGCTACGTGAACAGTTTCGCAAACGACGGCAAGGGCGCCCTATGGATTTCCACGGAAAAGGTCGGGCTGTTCAAGTACTCCATAAAGGACGGCACGTTCAAGCACTACGAGAACCCGGCCCTGCGCAAGAAGATTATGGGAGTGCGGTATTTCCACGACAGGCTATGGGTTCTAAGCGAGGAGGGCTTCCAGATTCTGAACACGGGAACAGGTGCAGTCCGTGATTTTACGACAGACAAGACCGGCAGCAGGATTGGAGGAGTCAGGGATATCTGTAATGCGGAGCGATGCGGCCTCATATTCGTGGCGACGCAGAACGGGGTCTACACTTTTGACGAAAAGAGCGGGGCACTTTCTGGAATTAGGACAGTGGGCGACATATTCGTGGAAAATGTGACCGAGACTTCGGAAGGAGAGGTGTGGATGTCAACATATTCCAACGGCGCGATGAGATATTTCCCGGAAAACGGGAGTATACAGAAGTTTTCACATTCTGACGAAATTCCAGGGAGCATCCCGGAAAATAGGATTGTCGCATCGTTTGAAAGTCGGGACAAGTCACTATGGTTCTGCACATTCGGCAGCGGAATCGTGTGCTTTGACACTTCAGACTACAGTTTCACTGCCTATAATAGCCGGACTCTCGGCAAGGATTTCATAAACGACCTCTGCGTTTCCGTGATACAGGACAGCCGTGACAATCTCTGGGTGGGAACGAACCGAGGGATTCTCAGGTTCAACCCGTCGGATATGTCGGCCATCAGCTTCACCCGCAATGACGGCCTACTGAACGATGAAAATAATCAATTCAGCAGCTACATATTTCCGAATGATGACATTTTCATCGGAACGGCAGACGGCATCACGATTTTCAACGCAAACGCAGTGTATGCGGAGACGACGGATTCCCGAATAGTGCTCAGCGACTTCCTCATCGGAGGAGAGAGGGTTTCCACAACGCAGCCAGGCTCCCCACTGGCATGCAACATAGACCTCACGGACAAGATCAGCCTCGGCTCTTCTCAGAACAACTTCCGCTTCGATGTGGCGCAGCTAAACTCCCACCAGAGCGGAAGCAATATGGAATACCGTCTGCGCGGATTTTCAGACAAATGGACAAGTGTCGGAGAAAACGGACGGATAGAGTTCACAAACATCCACTCCGGCGACTATGTGCTCGAACTGCGCACGCTCACTCCGTCCTGCGGCAACCCAATCCAGAAAAGAGTCGCGCTGCACATCGCGGTTCCGGCCTACGCCTCATGGTGGGCACTGACGCTCTATTTTCTTGCGGCAGCGGGACTTGTCGTCGGCATCATTATGTTTGCCCGCAAGAGAATTATGGAACGGGAACAGAAGAAACAAGAGACACTGAAGCAGGAGCGCGACAAGGAGATACTGAACGAGAAGATGATGTTCCTCTCGAATGTGGTCCACGAAATCAAGACACCGTTGACTCTCATAAAGTCGCCTCTTAACAACATCCGCCGCTCCCATCCGAACGACGGGGAGATGCTTTCGGACATACGCATCATCGACAACACAACATCCTACCTCACCTCGCTTTCAAACGAACTGCTGGAATACATCAGGGTCGAGAGAAAGGGATACATCCTTGAGACACAGAGAATTGACCTCGCAGAGAAAGTTCGGGGACTACTATTCAACTACAGCGAGACAGCGGCGGACAGAAAGATAGAACTGTCATCAGAGATTCCGCTGGGACCGGTGTGGGTCTATGCTGACGATTCAGGCCTTACAAAAATCATCAACAATCTGCTGACAAACGCACTGAAATACTGTTCTTCAAGGATTGAAGTGAGACTGGCTGTCTCTTCTGAGCGGCAGGTCGCAGAGACTTCCTGCAACGAAAAATCAGACGAACATACGGTTTGGCTTTCTGTGCGCAACGACGGCGAGGCCATCAGCGACGAGTGGAAGGAGTGCATCTTCAAGCCGTTCTCGCGCATTGACGGGGTGAAGAAGAACAAGGTGGATGGCATCGGGCTCGGACTTTCGTTGGCGCGCTCGCTTGCTCAAATGCAGGGAGGGACATTGGAACTGGATAACAGCGGAGAGCTCACGGAGTTTGTGCTGAAGCTGCCAGGGTGCAGTGACGTTTCTGCGGCCGAAAACGAATTCCAGACGACAGCAGCCCGCGGAGATGGTGTAAGGGATGGGAAATCCGGTGACGAGGAAGACCTTCCGGAAGAAAAGCCGGCTCCGCAGAGGTTTAGCGTTGCTGTCGCGGAGGATAGCTCAGAACTGAGAGAATACATCGTTTCGCAGCTTTCTTCGGAATATCGCGTCTTCAGCATAGAAAACGGTACTGCCGCACTCAAGTGTCTCCACGAACACAACATAGACCTGCTTATTTCGGACATAGCGATGCCGGAGATGAACGGGATTGAGTTGTGCCGGAAAGTTCGCTCGGACGTGGATATTTCGCATGTGATGATCATAATAATCAGCGGAATGAACGACCTGTCAAAGAAAATCGAGTGCATGCAGAACGGGGCGAACCTCTACATTGAGAAGCCGTTTGACATCTACTATCTCAAGGTCTGCGCCGCCAATCTCCTCGACAAGATGAACCTCACACGCAAGACCCTACGCAACAGCCTGAGTGCCGAGGACGAAGGCGCAGCCTCTCTCAGCAAGACAGACAGGGAATTTCTGCGCAGCGTGGACGAGGTTATTCTCCAGAACTTCTCTGACGCGGCATTCAATGTGGAGAACCTGAAGGATGCCTTGAACATGAGCAAATCCTCTCTCCTGCGCAAGTTCAACCGTCTGCTCAACACCTCCCCGAACAACTACATCCGTACTAAACGGCTCTTGATGGCCGCCCAGATGTTCGATGAAGGTGCCGACAGGGTGAGCGATGTCTGCTATTCCTGCGGATTCAACAGCACGTCCTACTTCGCAAAGTGTTTCTTGAATTACTTCGGAATCACACCGATCGAGTACATGAAGAAGCGGGGCGAATAAAAGGCGGCCTGCATACCATCCTTTTCTTCATCCCCGCCCTCTCAGCGGTCTGAGAAAGACTGATTTGAATAATTAATAATTAAACACTCTAAAAGAATAACTATTATGGAAACCAAAAAATTTTATGCCCCCCCCAAGGTGGATATGATTGCCCTTAACACAGAACAGGGCTTCGCGCAATCAGGTGATCCGTGGAACAGAGACGGGAAAATCGTTTTTGACAACACCAATGATTTAGGTTCATTTTAAGGAGGACAAAACTATGAAAACGGAAAGAATTATACCTCTTGCGCTCCTTATAAGCGCTGCCCTCGTTTCCTGCCAGAAGGAAAACATCAACTCCCCTACAGAGCCGGAGAAGTCGATTCAGAAGACCATCACCATTGCCGACACTCCTTGGACAGGCGATGCCGAGACCAGATCGTTCTTTGAAGAAGGTGTCGGCGTGCATCTCAATAAGTTGGAGAATATGTCGGTGTATTACTGGAAATATATTGCGAACGAAACTGAGCCGACAGCGAATACAAACATATTATACACATTGCTTGACGAAAAGAATAATATCACCGGAGCAACAGCAAATACTGCAGGAACTTGGACATTCTCCCACCCGGTAATTGAAGGAGCGGACAGTTACAACTATTTCTTTGTCATACCGCACACAAATATGAATGTATTGAACCAGACGAAAATAGGTCACTCTTTTAGGCTCGCATCCATTCAAAGTCCTGAAATTCTAAACAAATTCAAAGGATGTGAATCATCACCACTTTCCTTTGATCCAATGATGGATTGTCACATTGGACAAGCACAATATGGAGTTGGTATTGCAACAGAGATGTCAGACATACATTTCAAAAGGATTTTTACGCCATTAAAGTTAACCGTCACAGACTCTAAGAATGTTCTTGAAGGGGCTCCGGTCTACACGGTTACACTAAAATCAAATGCCGTAGCGACTCAAACTCAAACACTTACTGGTATCAGCTATTTCAAACACAGTGACAAATTTGAAGATGCAAAATTAAGTTCAATAGATAAAGCATCTGTCGGCAATGGTGTTTCAACAATCTACCAGACACCTATTGCAAAATCAGGTGATTCCTACACTACCTGGTTCATCGTGAATCCGACAAAACTGCCGGCTGGAGAACTACTCACTGTTTCAGTGACGACCGCGACCAAGACTATCACCAGAACAGTCAACGGTACTGAATTGGACATTAAAGACAATACAATCAATGAATTAAGTTTTGATATCTCAGGAGCAGGCTCTACAACAGAACAAAGTGACTACTTCTATTTCAAAATGGAAAGAATCAATGAATTGAAGAATTTGGTCGGTAGTAATACAGGCGCAAAACCATGGACACACTCAAAGTGCGATCTACTTAGAGATGTTGGAAACTCACAATTCAATAATGCCTTAAGGATTAAAACGACACAAGAAAAAGACAAGACAACAGGGGAAATACTTTCAACCACAGTAGGAACTGTGACATATACAGCTATTCCAAACAAGTCTCTTAAAAGAATACGCTTCTACGGACATCCGCGCGCAACAACAAATCCTGTCACAATTGAAGTCAAGAGTGGTGAGGAAATGATAGGTACAATTCCACTATCCTTCAATGAAATTGGCAAGAATGGAGGATATTGTGAGTTAGAAATCCCTGCCGCACATTCAGCTTCAAATCTGACATTTAATATAAAAGGCACAAACCCTGCCATCATCTCCGCAGCAACCCTATTCTTCAACGAATAAAGCTCCTCAAAAGCAATACACAACAATCCCCGCCCGAAAACATCGTGGCGGGGATTGTCAATTTCATACAACCGACCTCAATTTCACACAACCACCCAGTCCTCAATCCGGCGAAGGGGGGGGGAAAAAATAGG
>ERZ780207.1917-NODE-1917-length-16394-cov-3.096150_pt1 | contig 16394 bp, 10 predicted proteins | sample MGYA00510977_ERZ780207 | MGnify/ENA primary metagenome ERZ780207 (study PRJEB29588, sample SAMEA2151383) | human gut metagenome | biome: human gut; feature: human-associated habitat; material: faeces | place: Denmark | collected 2008/2010 ... | reverse complement strand
GCATGACGATGGTAAAGGGCTGCTTGCCCTCCACGCGATGCGCCACGAACGCGCCGTTCTCCTCCCCCTCCTTGTGGAACCAGATCGTTCTGACACCGGCATTGATCCCGCCAAGGATATCTGATGTCAGGCTGTCCCCTATCACCACTGCTTCATTCCTGTCAAAATCCGGAATCCTTTCAAAGCATCTGTCAAAATATTCCTTCGATGGCTTATTGACTCCGATCTCCTCAGAGATGAAAACATCTTCTACATAGTCCCGGATGCCTGCACTTGCGATCCGTCCCTTCTGCACATGGGCCGTTCCATTGGTCACAATATAAATCTGATATTCCCCTGAAAGCTTCTGCAGAAGCTCCTCCGCATAGTCCATGAAGTAATGCCCCTCTTCAAGAAATCCTTCATACAGGCGGGCCGCTTCCTCTGCCTCCCGGTCAATTCCAAATTCTTCGAATAAAAGCAGAAAACGGCGTTTCTTTACCGCTTCACGGTCAAGCTCTCCCTTTTCCAGTAGCTTCCACTGTGCCAGATTGATCTTATTATACCGGTCCAGCATATAATCTGTCGGCTCCAGGGAAAGGGCACTGAGCGCCTTCGTCAGTGCAAGCCTTTCCGCCTTATCAAAATCAAGCAGCGTATTATCCAGGTCAAACAGTAGTTTACGTAACATATTATTTCTTAATTCTCTCATTCATCTTTTTTAATACTTCCTGAAGATCTGCCCGTTTCAGTCTGCCATTGCTGAAGGAAAGACCGGAACGGAGAGGGGTATATTCAAACATTGCCGCCATCATATCTTTGGAAATTGCCTCCGAACCAGAGCCGCCCTCGCTGCCGCCAAAGTCCATAAAGCCGTTCTCCATCAGAGCCTTTACAATATCACTGACTCTTTCATCCCTCATGGCATCGCCTATAAGGGAATTTTCGTCATAATGGTCTGCCAGCAGATAAGTACCGGTTACAGTCACCTTTTCAGAAAGTACGATATCCCGGCTGGAACGTCCGATCTCGACCAGGAAATCACCCGGCTCCACATAGAAATCATGTACCTTCGGCTCATAATAAGCAAAGGCTCTCTTAGAAAGCGCAAAGGTTACCGTCTTTGTTTCTCCAGGCTCTAAAGCAACCTTTGCAAATTCCTTCAGCTCTCTTACAGGACGTACAGCACTGCTCTCCAGATCTCTTACATAAACCTCTACCACTTCCTTACCGGCCATCTTACCGGTGTTGGCCACATCTACACTGACGGTCAGCGTATCAGAGTCCTTCATGGTTTCCTTATCCAGCTTCAGATTAGAATAAGCAAAATCAGTATAGCTCAGTCCATAGCCGAAGGGGAACAGGACATCCATTTCCTTGAAGTCATAATAACGATAGCCTACAAAAATTCCTTCCTTATACTCTACTGTATCCTGTCCACCGGGGAAATTCAGGTAGGAGGGATTGTCAGAAAGCTTTAAGGGGAAGGTCTCTGACAGCTTACCACTGGGATTTATCCTGCCAAACAGTACATCATACTCAGCACCGCCGACAGCCTGTCCGCCAAGATAGGCCTCGATCACACCCTTCACCTCTGAAATCCAGGGCATTTCCACAGGGGAACCATTGTGCAGGATCACTATTACATTCTTCTGTACTTCAGTAACACGGCGGATCAGCTCATTCTGGCAGTCAGGCATTCTCATATGCTTCCTGTCATAGCCTTCTGATTCAAAATTATCAGGAAGTCCGGCAAAGATCACTGCCACAGCTGCATCCTTTGCTGCTTCCACAGCTTCTGTGATCATCTGCTCATTGATCTCATCCCTGTCATCATCATAGCCCTGCGCATAAACATAGTCCATTCCCTCTTCCAGGCAGTCAAGGAATGCCGTCACCTTATGGCAGTTGATATGGGAGCTGCCGCCGCCCTGGAATCTCGGCTTCTTTGCAAATTTACCGATGAACGCGATCTCGTCTGTTTCGGAAAGCGGAAGGATACCATCATTTTTCAGAAGCACGATGGACTCCTCTGCTACCTTTCTTGCCATTTCATGATCCTTGTCGCGGTCAAATACAGCCGCTTCATCACGATTTTCCACAAAACGGTATACAATATTCAAAATCCTTTCCACTGCTTTATCCAGCACTGCCTCATCCAGCCTGCCTTCCCTGACTGCCTTGACGATCAGGGCATCATTGACGCCGTGGGAAGCGGGCATTTCCAGATCCAGTCCAGCCTTGACACCTTCTACTCTGTCGTTGACTGCGCCCCAGTCACTGACTACATAACCGTCAAAGCCCCATTCATCACGCAGGATGTCTGTCAGAAGCTGCTTGTTCTCCGCTGCATATGTTCCGTTGATCCGGTTGTAGGAGCACATCACTGTCCATGGCTTTGCATGCTTTACCGCACCTTCAAAAGCTGCCAGATAGATTTCCCGCATGGTGCGCTCATCGATCCGGGAATCGGAGGACATACGTCTTGTTTCCTGATTATTTGCCATAAAATGCTTGATGGAAGTACCGACATGCCTGCTCTGTACTCCATTGATCTGGCTTGTCGCGATCTCTGTTGCCAGATACGGATCTTCTGAATAATATTCAAAGTTTCTGCCGCAGAGTGGAGAACGCTTGATGTTGACAGCAGGCCCTAAAATAACGCTGACATCCTCTGCCTGACATTCCTGTCCGAGCGTCTGTCCCATGCTGTAAAGAAGATCTCTGTTAAAGCTTGCCGCCGTTCCGCAGGCTGTCGGGAAGCAGACTGCCTTGATACTGTCATTAATACCAAGATGATCCCCGCTCTGATCCTGCTTTCTGAGTCCGTGAGGGCCATCTGATACCATACTTCTCGGAACGCCGAGTCTCTCCACTGCTTTTGTGTGCCAGAAGTCGTCGCCTGAGCACATAGCTGCTTTTTCTTCCAGTGTCATCTGTGAAATGATTTCTTTTAACTGTTCTGCTGTCATTTGTTTTCTCCTTTTCGTTGTTTTATTTACGACTTTTCTATGCTGTTCTCTATCATTATTTTATCACATCAGCAATGTTTATCCTATATTCTTTTTTGACCTGTCATTAAAACGATATTGATACCCCGCTCTGATCAGAGGGCAACGCATGACACGATCCAGTACGATGAACTTATCTGCCTGTACAACGGTACGCATTCTGTGGGCAATGACCATAACGGTCTTACCACCGATCAGGGCAGATAATGCAGCCTGTACCTTTGTTTCGTTTTCCGCATCTAAAGAAGCGGTAGCTTCATCCAACAGGATGATCGGTGCATCCTTTAAAAAGGCTCTGGCAATGGAAATACGCTGTCTTTCCCCTCCGGAAAGCTCCGCGCCGTTTTCGCCGATCCGCGTCTGCATGCCATCCGGCAGTTTTTCGGCAAATTCCAGTACATTGGCACGTTTTGCCGCTTCCATGACCTCTGCATCTGTTGCGTCCTTCTTACCGACACGGATATTTTCCATGATCGTATTGTCAAACAATGTTACATCCTGAAAGACGATGGAATATAAGGATAACAAAGCTTCCGGATCTGTCTCCTTCACATTCATACCGCCAACCGTGATACGTCCGCCGGTCGGATCCCAGAAACGCGCAGCCAGTCTTGATACGGTTGTCTTACCACAGCCGGATGGACCGACAAGTGCTGTTACCTCACCCTGTTTTGCGGTAAAGGATACATTGGAAAGCACCTGCTCTCCTGTTTCATAAGCAAAGCTGACATGGTCAAATGTAATATCGCAGCCCTGATTGGTCAGTTCCCTGCGGCCTGTCATTTCATAGCCTTCCGAAATCTCATTCATACGTTCCACATTGACGGTCAGTGCATTTAACGCTGCAAGGTTCATCAGTGAACCGTTCAGCGGCTCATAAATACGGGATACGATGATCAAAAATGCAAAGAAGGTGATCACATCGATCTCGCCTTTTGTCAAAAGAGAACCGCCAACAAGTGCCACGCAGGCAATACCGAATTTCAGCAGAAGCTGACCGGAATTGACAATTATACCGGACAAAAGCTCATGCTTCATCGTTGCCTTTTCTGTCAGATCGATCTTTTCAAATAAGCCCTGCAGATATCCCTTCTGGGAGTTTGTGCTCTTTAAATCCTTGGAGCACTCGATAAATTCCTGAATACCATCCGCAACTGCCAGTTTTTTCTCAGTCAGATTTTTCCCGCTTCTGACCTGGATATTTTTGGAACCGAATACGATCCAGATCGCAAACGGTAACATCCAAAGTGCTGCCAGTGCCAGCTTCCACTGGAAGAACAGCAGACCGACCGCAATGATGATCGTGGAAAATACAGCCCCGTAAAACTGTGAAAACTGATGAGAATAAGCATGCTCCAAAGCTGCCACATCTCCTAAGATAACCGTTGTCAGATCTGCACTGTCCTTCTGGTCGAAGAAGGATAATGGCATTCTTCTGAGCTTCTCCGCCAAAGAGATACGTTTGTTGCCGGATTCTTGATACATGGCAAAGAAGGTTGCGTTATACTGCATGTAATATAAGATGCCGAGCAGTGCGATCGTCAGGATACTGCCGATGAGCAGCATCCGGGCATGGGCAAACGGCGCATCATTTAAAATGTCCTCTGCCAGAACATATAACAGACCGGTCGGGAGCATGAGTGCAATATTGACCAGAATACAGATGCACACGGATTTTATCATATCTTTTGCACCCTGCTCGGATACAGCGTAATTTTTCATTAATTTTGCTATCATTTACTGCCACCTACCTTCCACCGGATTGAAGTCTGATAATCATTCCACATCTTCCCGTAAAGACCATTTGCTTCCAGAAGTGCTTCATGCTTTCCTGCTTCTTTTATCTTGCCGTTTTCAAATACATAGATCGTATCAGCGTTTTTGACCGTGGTCAGTCTGTGGGCGATCATGATAACTGTCTTGCCGACTGCCATTTCTTCAAAGGCTTTCTGGACAAGCACTTCATTTTCAGGATCTGCATATGCAGTTGCCTCATCTAAGATAATGACCGGTGCATCCTGCAGGATGATCCTTGCGATCGCGATCCTCTGCTGTTCACCGCCGGATAAGTAGATACCATCCGTTCCGATCACCGTTTCGATTCCCTGCGGCAGTTTTGCCAGAATATCGTCACACTGTGCTTTGTGCAGTGCTGCAAGCACTTCTTCATCCGTCGCATTCTTTTTCCCCATGCGCACGTTATCGGCGATCGTACCGGCTAACAGTCTGCTGTTCTGGAATACATAGGAGATCGTACCCACTCTTTCCTCCTGCGCGATATCCCGGATATCAACATCACCGATCCGTACCTGCCCGCTCGTCGCATCGTAAAACCTGGCGATTAGACCTGCGGCTGTACTTTTTCCACTGCCGGAAGGACCGACAAAGGCTGTTACCTTTCCCACCGGGATCTGCAGGCTGATATGAGAGACAGCATCCGGTAACTCTTTCCGGTAACGGAAGCTGACGTCATCAAAGCAGATCGCATATTCCTGCGGATGCTTTGTCTGCGCCGGCTCCGGAAGCGGCTCGATCGCCATGATCTCATTAAAACGGGCGATCGCATCTTCTACCTTCATGGATTCCTCTCCCATGAACATGATCTTGGTCAGTGTTGTGGCAATGACCGGTGTAAAGATCACATAAAATACGAAGTTCAGTAAAATGTTAAACGCCACATGATCGCCGCGATACAGGATCAGTGTCAGTGCGATCAAAAATGCAAACGTGCTGTTTACGATCATCTGATAGCAGACCATTGGCATGCGCATTTCTTTTGTGTAATTGATGCAGAATTTATAATAGCTGTCGATCGATGCTTTGAATCTGGAGAAGCTATGTACTGTCTGGGAGAATGTCTTTACGACATTGATACCTCTGACATATTCCACTGCTTCATTATTCATATTTTCCAGTGCAGTCTGATAATGCTTCATATCCTCCTGCATCTGTTTGCCGGTCATTTTTGTCATGCCTGCCAGACTCAGTACAACCGGGATCAGACAGACCAGTCCGAACCGCCAGTTAAATACAAACAATAATAGAATCATCGCCACCGGCGTGATATAAGCCCCGACAAGATCCGGGAGCTGATGTGCCAGATATACCTCTGTTGTTGCTGCGGAATCATTGATGATCCTGCGGATCCTGCCTGATCCAAGCTCATCGGCAAATCCGATCGGCAGCTTTGCAATATGGGCAAGCAGCTGCTTTCTGATATTCGTTGCCACGCGGAACGCACTTGCATGGGAACACATCAGTGCTGCAAAATAAAGCAGCATGGAAACTGCTGCAGCAAGCACCGCAAACCATCCGTTACTTGCAATATGTGTTGCTTCCTTAAAATCGGGCGCAGCTTCGATCACTTCTTTGATGATGCGGAATAAAAACACATAGGTCAGAAGTGCTGCTATTGCACTGAGCCCGGAAAATACCCAGGAAAAATAAGTGCAATACTTGTGTCCGCCTGCATATCGCATCAGGACACTGAGCGCGCTCTCTTCTTTCTTCTTCTCCATAACCTCTCTCCTCCTTATGGTTCCTTTCTCGCTCCATCATAAGGGCTTTATTCTTCTATTTCTACTCCAAGCAGGGTCAAATGCTCCATTCGTTCACTGGATTTTTTATATTCCCGCGGACTGCAGCCCACAACCGAACGGAAAGCCGCGGCAAACTTGCTCGGATTGTCGTAACCGAGCATTCCTGCGATCTCTGCCATGCTGTACTGTGTTTCTTCTATGTAATGGATCGCCTTGTGCATCTTATAATGCTTGACAAATGTATAATAAGGTTTTCCGTATATTTCACTGAAACAGCTCTGAAACGTCGTCTGTCCGATCCCATACTTTTGCACAAGCTGCGGAACAGAAAAGCGGCGGTCCGGATGAGAAACAACCTCTTTGTGGATCGCACGCACCTTATCATAATCCTGCTGCCTATAATAGCGTTTCTGCGCCTTTTCCTCCTCCGGTGTTACCATACGGATCAATAGCAGCAGTTCCAATATCTTTAATTTCAGATAATACGTTTCCACCTTTGGATCTACCTGATACATTTCATTCAGAATATGATTGATCTCCGGCAGAGAGCGGATGAACATGGCACCGTTTTCCCTGCGGATCTGCCATCCGAGAAAATCGATCTGCTCGACCGCCTCCGGGAACACATCCTTTAAATATGCCTTTGCCGGCTCAGGATCGATCAGGATTTCCACCCCTGCATAAAAGCCCAGCGGAAATTCCGGATTTTCCCGGATGACGCCGACCAGATTTGCCTCCATTTCTCCCTCGCCAAGGTACACCTGCCTGCCATTTACCTTACAGCCGAAGCGTCCCCGTCTGCAGTGATTGATCTCGATCATCTTTTTGGTATCTTCGTTATAATCGGCCTCTACCGCTTCCTGCGAATGAAAATTATTGTATACAAAGTACACGCCGGGCATGATTGGATGGAACACCATGGAGCTTTTTTCTCCGTTTTCTTCATTTCTTGACAGGATCGTCATAGATGGCGCACTTGCCCGGTCAAACCCTTTGCTGTGTAATTCATCAATGATCTTCATATCTTTTTCTCCCTTATAGAGCTGCTTTATTCATCCTTCTGCCACAAGAGCTTTAACAGTGCTTTCTTTCTGGAAAGAAGCAACATTGCCAGCAGATAGGAAAGCAGCACATAGCCAAAACTGATCCCGATCGTAGAAGCCTTCACAGGCAGGCTCATCAGTCTTCCCGATGACTGCATGGCTGACAGGATCATCGAGTAAGCCGTCGCATACCCAAGCAGAACGCCCAGAAGAAATCCAAGTGGCACCAGAATATAATTGGCGTGGAAAATAAATGTCCTGATCTCTCTGTCCGTATAACCTAAGATGGCAAGCATTGAAACATTTCTTTTGTTTTCCTCCAGTATCATACCGGCCAGCATGCTTGTCACCAGAATACAGATCAGTGCGCCAAGCACCTTTAAAAGCTTCAGCACGATCCCTGCTGTACTTGCCAGATTTTTTGCCTGCTCGATATAATCCGCCACGGAAGCGGATTTACTGAGCATTTCACCCGGAATGTCCAGTTTTTCTCTGCTGATGATGACATTGTACTGCTCAACCGGCCTGTCCAGCAGCTTTGCCACATTTTCCTTGGAGGTCAGGACAAGTGCCATCACATCATTATCCAGAATATCCGTTATTTCAATCGTCGTTTCCTGCAATGTGACCGTATCGTAAAAGGTAAAGCTGTCTCCCGGCGATATGTGATAACGCTTTGCTGCCGCATTCGTTATATAATACTTTCCGTATTCGATCGGCTTACCGGAACAAAGTTTTGCGGAAAGGACGTCATTTTCCTCCTCATAGCCGATCATATTAAACCGGGAGTCATCCACCTTCGCACCGAAGCTGATATCAAAAACAGCCGATCCGCCATACGGATTTTCCGTCTGGAAGCTCTTAAATCCATATTCATACTGACCGCCCATCATCGCATCCGGCATTTTTACTTCGATCAGATTATCATAAGAATCCTGAAACGAACCGCCCAGCACTACGACAAGTGTTGCAACGGCAATACCGATGACCATTGTCAGACTTCTTGCCTTGTTCAGCCAGATGGAACGCACCGTATAGATCCAGCCGGTGCTGCAATTACTGTTTCTGCATATGCGGGCTGTTTTCTCCTTCTTCTGCTCACGCAGAAGCGGAACAATATCACTTTTCAGGCAGGCTGACAGCACCAGATAAGACACCAGCCCATAAACAACAACTGGAATCAGCACCGCAACAAGCAGCGTAAGCCAAGGCATTTTTACCGTATAATCAAGATACTCACCATCCCCGAAATAAAAGCCGCAAAATGCTTTGGAAAACGGAATGCTGCAAAGAATGCCCAAAATATCTCCACCGATCGCAGGGATCATACCAAACAACATATAATGGCGGATGAGTTCCTGTTTGCGATACCCAAGTGTCATCAGTACCGCAATGATCTTTCCCTCTCTTTTGACCATTCTCGATAAGACCATGGCAATGATCACAACAACGAGCAGCATAATGATCGGACTGTACAGGGAAAATTCCGCCGTCAGATCATCCGCTTCGTGAAAGATCAGGCTGATCCTTGTATTACTTTCTTTTTCGATGTATTCCGTTGTTTTATACGTATCGTAAACTGCCTTGCGAAAATCCTGTTCCTTTGCCTTATCCTCATAACGCACTGCATAGTATGTGATCGGATCCACCAACTTTTCCATTGCCTGCTTTGTGATGATCCCAATGCCGAAACCATCCTGATCCGGCATAGACTCTGTCAGATCGTATAGCATGATCGCATAGTCCGATTTATTACAAAGACCGGATACATGAAATTTCTGACCCAAGATCGTAATCTCATCCCCGACTGCAATCCCGTTTGCTTTTGCATAGCGGTAGGTAACCATGATATCCGTATCGGATTGCAGATCCTCTCCTTCCAATACAGAAGCAAGATCCAGCTTTTCCATCTGTGTAAAAATACGCAGCTTTGTATCCTGATACGTCAGATCCGTGTAGTGCTGTTGTTCCAGCACAACCTCGTACTGTCCCTCCAGTGCCCGGATATCCGCATCTGTCAGCGGTGTCTCCGTTTTGAATTCACCGTCCTCGATCCGGTTCTGCGCAAAAAATCGCTCAAATCTGTCATATAATGTATTGCTGACCGCAAAGGCTCCTACCAGAAGCATGATGGTAATTGCAGTTAAAACAGTGCCTGTCAGATAAAAGGAAATATTTTTCCCAATACTTCTTCGTACTCTTTTTTGTAATGTCATCAGATTTCCAGCTCCTCTACCTTTTTCTTTTGCTGTTTCAGATTACTGATGATCTGTCCGTCATGGATCCGGACAACACGATCTGCCATCTGCGCAATTCCCTCATTATGTGTGATCATAACGATCGTTGTATGATATGCTTCATTCACCTCCGCCAGCATGCGTAATACCTCTCTGGAAGAAACAGAATCGAGTGCTCCCGTCGGTTCATCACAGAGAAGCAGCACCGGATTTTTGATCAGTGCTCTTCCGATTGCACATCTCTGCTGCTGTCCGCCCGAAAGCTCAGACGGAAAATGTGTGGCATGATCTGTCAGACCTAGCTTTTCCAGCAGTTCGGAAAGCGACAGCGGATTTTGAGAGATATCCTCTACTACACGGATATTTTCCCGGACTGTCAGCTCCGGGATCAGATTATATGACTGGAATACGACACCGATCTTCTTTCTGCGGTATTCTCCCAGTGCCTTTCTGGAGAGCTTTGTAATTTCCTGTCCGTCTATCGTAATGCTTCCTGCATCCAGATGATCCATTCCGCCCAGCATGTTCAAAAGCGTACTCTTACCAGAACCGGACGGCCCCAATATCACGCAGATCTCCCCCTTTTCCAGCGTCAGCGAAACATGATTTAAAGCATACAGCTCACTTTCTCCTGTTCCGTACTTTTTAACGGCGTCTTTCACCTCTATGTACATATTGCTTCCTCCCTCTACCTATTCAAATAGTCATGTCGAATATATGTTAGTTTATTCTAACCTTTGTGTCAAATGATTTATTGGATTACCTGTAGGAAACTTTTCAGGAACATAGAATGTGCCTTGGCACATCCTCGCAGCTCTTTTTTCTGTAATAGGAACGAAGTTTCCTATTACAGAGACGAGATACGCTCTGCGAATCTCGCTCTGATTAGCAGTCGTTTCAGACTCGAAAATCCTGCCAGCTTCGCTGTCAGCCGTGCTTCGCACTCATGATTTTCTCTTCGGGAACCCCTCGTATGATAATTGCTTCGCAATACTCGGGGCTGTATCCTGCATCATAGATGCAGGACATATTACGCTCGGGCGAAACCAAATGCCAGCTTCGCTGTCGCTTGGTTTCTTTCCTCGCTACAAAGAAGGAGCCGGAATGAAATGCATTCCGGCTCCTGTAGGTCGCTCTTATTCGTCATACTATGTATTTTATTCGTAGATCTGGAACATGTTCAGCTCGCCTGTCAGCTCATCTGCTACCTTGTAAAGTCTGCCTGTTGCATCCTTGATCTCACTGATCGTTGCTGCAAGCTCTTCTGCAGAAGCTGCTGTTTCCTGTGTTGCTGCTGCATTCTCTTCTGCAATAGCGGAAAGGCTTTCTACAGAACTCATAACCTGACCTCTTGCATGCGCCAGCTTTTCCGTATTGGAAGCAATACTTTCGATGCCATCGATCGTTACCTGTAAGCCACCGCTTACTTTATCAAATACGCGTTTGGTTGTTTCCACCTTATCTGCCTGCAGTCCGATGATCGCATCTACTGTGTTCATCGTCTTTACTGCCTGCTCGGATTCCTCTAACAGATTCTTGATGATACCCTCAATTGTCTTAGCAGATTCATTGGACTGTTCTGCCAGATTCTTGATCTGTTCTGCAACAACGGCAAATCCGCGTCCGCTTTCACCGGCTCTTGCCGCTTCGATGGAAGCATTCAGTGCAAGAAGGTTTGTTTCGTTGGCGATAGAAGCGATCAGTTCTGTTGCCTTATGGATTTCCTGTGCGGATTCATTGGTTGTATTTGTCTGCTGGTAGATCACTGCGATCTGTGCTTTTACTTTTTCGGAAATGTTCCCCAGATCCTGTACGCTCTCAGCACCTGCCTGACCGGCTTTCTTCATCGTGTCTGCATTGTTCATCAGATTCTGTACTGCTGCATTTGTCTGTTCAATGCCCTCTCCGATCTGCATAACTGCTTCGGATACGGACTGGGTCTCTGTTGCCTGTGCTGTTGCACCGTTTGCCATATCTGACATAGATCTTGCGACATCATCGGATGCATTCCTTGTCTGGTCTGTCATCTTATCCAGCTTTTCGGAAGCTGCCACGATCACATCGGAAGTACTACCGACCTTTGCGATCACCTTTGCCAGTGATTTGATCACCGCATTGGTATGGCGTGCCAGTGTTCCTGTCTCATCCTTGCGGGCTGTATCCTTTGGCTGCGCCGTAACGGTCAGATTGCCTTCCGCTGCGGAATCCAGCACCTTGATCGTACGGTTCAGGGAATTGACAAAGCCCCATAACGTCAGACGGATTGAAATCGTAACAAGCACGATGAGTATGATCGTCAGCATGGCAAAATACTTTACCAGTGTCTGTATTTCCTGATCTGCAATCTTTCCCTTCAGAGAAAGTGCCCCGACTATCATTGCAGCTGCCATTGCCACAACAACCGGTACGATCGCCACGATCAGCATTTTCACCTTTAACGTAAAAAATCTCTTCTTTGCTTTCTGCTTAACTTCTGCCTTGTTTCCCATCGATAACACTCCTTATAAACCACTTTCGTCAAATTGTATATGGAATCCCCCGTATATTATGTTTTATTGTAACATATTTACCCTGAAAAGCAAAGGACATTTTGGTATTTTCGTCATTCTTTCCTATCCCCGGATGTCACGATCCGGTTTCTTCCTTCCGCCTTTCCGCGGTACAGAAGATCATCGGCTTCTTTCACGATCTCATCCAGTGACTGCTCTCCTGTAACATCCGTCAGACCAAATGTCAGGGATACGGAAAATGTCTCTCCTTCATAGGCAAATGCCGTTTCCCTTATTTCATCTGCGATCTGTTCCAGTTTTTCCTGCGCCTGTGCGAGCGGCAGTTCAAATACAAGCAGAAATTCCTCGCCGCCCCATCGCGATACCAATCCTTTTTCTTCCATGTTTTTCTTAAAGATATTGGATATGCTTTTCAGTACCATATCACCACATTCATGCCCATAGGTATCATTGATCCGCTTGAAAAAGTCGATATCACCGATCGTAACAGACAGAGACTGTTGTCTGTTTTCCCTGCACTGCTCGATCATCTTCTGCAGATTACTTCTGCAGGCACGTCTGTTCAAAAGTCCCGTCAGCGGATCCGTCGTGATCATATCCTTCAAAGAACAACTGACGGCTGCTGCATAACTTCCCATAGCACCGATCTCATCCTTCCGGCGCAGAACGGAAATCGGCATTTTAGTGGAGAAATCACTGTTTGCCAGATGCCCAAGGTAGTCCATGATCGATTTCAGTGCCTCTACCAGCTTCTGGCTGGCAGCAATACAGCACAAAAGTGCCGCGATCGTCACAAGCACACAGATTGCCACAGAATTGATCACATTATTTCTGACGAATGCCATAACACTTGCACGTGTTTTACTCGCAAACGCCATTCCCACAACTGATCCGTCTTTATTATAGATCGGTACATAATATCCAAAATAGGATTTTCCGCCGATCTTGATCTTCTCAGAGAAATAGTCCTTGCCGTTTTCCAGCACCCAGTGGCTGACCTGCCCGTCCGCACTCGTTCCGCTCATCCGTTTTCCCTTTTCATCCGTGAGCGTTGTCAGGATACGCTTATCACCGTAAAAAAGCGTGATATCCATTCCATATGATTCCTTCAGGGAATCCACGATGGAATAGTCACCGGTGAGCATAACATCTCCTTTATATATCATTCCATCTTTCTCATACATCTCGCCCGGTGCGATCAGGGAATACGTATTGTAGACCGAACGTGCTGCCACCTTTAATGACTGGCTCACCTGCTCCGTTGTCACCTGCACAAGCGTCCTTGTTGAGATGAATGTCAGCACCAGTCCCAGAACAAGTACCGGTACAAGCGAAAATTTCAGTAACGTGTGCTTCAGACTTGTTTTTTTCGTATTATCCATATGTATCCCCCCTATTTACCTTTTGTTCTCCTGCTCAATCTCCAGAACAAGTTCTTCTAAATACATCCATCTGTCCATTTTTTCGGTAAGCAGCTGTCGTTTTTCGGTCAGCTGCCTGTCCAGCTCTGCCAGACGGATAAAATCTCTGGCAGCCTTTGTATATTCATCTTCCAGCGCAGCAATTTCTTCTTCCAGCTCTGCGATCGAATCCTCGATCGTCTCATATTCCCTCTGTTCTTTATAAGAAAGCTTCTTCCGGTGCTGGCGCGCCTCCTGCTCTTTATTCTCTTTTTCTTCCTTCTCCGGTCGCTGACGCTGCGTCTTTCCCTGCTCTGTTTTCCGCTCCTCCATGCGGAGCTGGTAATCCGTATAACCACCCTCATACTGCGCAACCCTGCCTGCCTCCTCAAATGCAAAGATGCGCCGCACGGTACGATCCAGAAAATAACGGTCATGGGAAACAACCGCTACGATCCCGTCAAAGCTGTCCAGATAATCTTCCAAGATCGTCAGTGTACGGATATCCAGATCATTGGTCGGCTCATCCAGCAAAAGAACATTCGGGGCTTCCATCAGCACGCGCAGCAGATATAGCCTGCGCTGCTCGCCGCCCGACAGGGAGGATACCTTTTGATACTGCATGCCGGAGGGAAACAAAAAGGTTTCGGCCATCTGCGAGGCGGAAAGCTCGCCGTCGGGTGTATAAACGCGCACGGCCACATCGCGCACCGCGTCGATGATGCGTGCGTCGGGATCAAGCGGCGGGCAATGCTGGGCAAACACGCCCAGACGCACGGTTTCGCCCATTTCGATGACGCCGCCGTCCGGAGGCAGCTCGCCGCTGAGCAGGCGCAGCAGCGTGGTTTTGCCTGCGCCGTTGCCGCCCACAATGCCCACGCGGTCGTCCCGCAGCAGGGTGTAGGAAAAGTCCCGCACCAGCGTGCGGCCGCCTAATTCGCAGTGCAAATGCTCGCAGGAGAGAATCTTTTTGCCCAGGCGGCTGGCCACGCTTTTCATTTGCAGCTGCGCCTCGGGCAGGGCCTCGCGCACGTTTTCCTTGAGCGTTTCAAAGCGGTCGATGCGCCCCTTGGCCTTGGTGCTGCGGGCGCGTGCGCCGCGCTGAATCCAGGCAAGCTCGGTGCGGTACAGGCTTTTCTGCTTGCGCAGGGTGGCCGCGGCCATTTCCTCGCGCTGGGCGCGCTCCTCCAGATACCCGGCGTAGTCGGTCTGATAGGTCTGCACCTGTCCGCCGCCCACCTGGAAGATGCGGTTGAACACGCGCTCCAAAAGGTAGCGGTCGTGGGTTACGCAGATGATCGTGCCGCGGTAAGCGGCCAGATAATCCTCCAGCCACGCGGCCATATCCAGGTCGATGTGGTTGGTCGGCTCGTCCAATAGCAGCACGTCGGCCTTGCGGCACAGCGCGCCGGCCAGGGCTACGCGCATTTGCTGCCCGCCCGACAGCGTGCCTACCCGCTGGTCAAAATCCGTAAAGCCCAGGCGGGACAGGATGGTCTGCGCCTCGTAGGCTGCGCTCTCGCGCTCAGCCTCATTGGCGGTGGGCAAAAAGCTGAGCGCCGCCTGGGTGATGCTGTCCTCCGGGCGCAGATGCGGCGTTTGGGGCAGATAGGCAAGCGTCAGGCCACGCTTGCGGGCGATGTCGCCCGCGTCCGGCTCCTCCGTGCCTGCCAGCAGGCGCAGCAGCGTGGATTTGCCCGCGCCGTTGCGGCCCACCACGCCGATTTTATCGCCCTCGGATATCGTGATGCTGATGTGGGAAAGCAGTTGTTTTTCGCTGTAATGCAGCGATACGCCCGTCAGGGTAAAGGCGGCAGCCATAGGCCCTCCATTCATAACGCAAAATTTCACTATATTTTATCACGGATGCGCCGCAGCGTCAAAGGCAGGATAAAAAAACGTGCTGGCGATTGACAAAAACACAAAAAGCGCCTATAATAATGCTATGCAAACGATTGCATTGACCAAAGATGGAAATAGGAGCGCAAAATGTCCGCTACAATCCGCGACGTCGCCCGCCTGGCCGGGGTGAACCCTTCCACCGTATCCCGCGTCATTAACGAAAAAAGCGTCATCACTGCCGAAACCCGCGAAAGGGTATACAGCGCCATGGCGCAATTGGATTATCATCCCAATTCCCTGGCGCGCAGCCTGGTCAGCGGCCTGGCTGGGGCAATCGGCATGGTGCTGGACACCGGGGATGACGGGGCCTTTAACAATGCCTTTTTCGGCAGCAGCCAGTATGCCATCGAGCAGGTGGCGCAGGCGCATGGGTATCATCTGCTGATTGCAAACGGTGGGGAGCGCGCGCTTGAAACCGTGACGGAGCTGGTGCTGGGCAAAAAGGTGGATGGCTTGATCCTGCCGCCCTCGGCCGCAACGCCGCAGGTGATGGCGCGCATCGGCGATTTTCCGCATGTGATCCTGGGTCAGCCGGATGAAGACATGTGCCTGAATACCTGGGTGGATGTGGATAACCGCAGCGGCGCAGCCCTGGCCACGGCACACCTGCTGGAGCAGGGCTATCGGAGCGTCGCCTATTTTGGCGGCATGCATACGGGCGGCATGGGCTTTATTCGCCGTCGTTTGCAGGGATATCAGGCGGCGCTGCCTGCCGATTGTCCCCCGCGCATGCTGTCGACTGACGCTGCGCCCGACAGCGCGTACCGGACGGC
>ERZ780207.1916-NODE-1916-length-16394-cov-4.872758_pt1 | contig 16394 bp, 17 predicted proteins | sample MGYA00510977_ERZ780207 | MGnify/ENA primary metagenome ERZ780207 (study PRJEB29588, sample SAMEA2151383) | human gut metagenome | biome: human gut; feature: human-associated habitat; material: faeces | place: Denmark | collected 2008/2010 ... | reverse complement strand
TTATTTATAATACCTATGCTTTTTATGGGTATAGCTCTCATCCCATCATACTATGTTTTCCATTCAACAGTTTCTATAATAAATATAATATATAAGTTATCAGTTTGTATATTATATATCGTATTGATCTACCATCTTTATAAAGATCAGATATTAAATTACCTTATGAAAATTAGACATAAATAAAATGATACATAGGCTTATTAAATTGTTTTTGTCGACCATTATACGAAAGTTGTGTCGACCATACTATTTACTTCATTGTAAGATTTCAGATTATAGATGTCGTTTAAGAGTATTATACTATAAGGAAATATTCGCTGAGTGCGGGGATGGACTTAAAGTATATGGTGATCCTATAATATATAATCCAGAAAATATTCATGTGGGAAGCGATTTTGCCATAGGTAATGGGGCGCAAATATCTGCGAGAGGGAAGGTTTATATTGGCAATCATGTAACTATGTCTAGAGGATCACAGATTACAGTTGGACAGTTGGATTTATCAAAATGGATAGAAGAGGAAGGCAAGGTTCGGTCTCATGTACAGCCTTCAGTCTATATTGCTGACGGATGTTGGTTATGTGTAAACTCTATAATTTTGCCTGGTGTTAAAATAATAGGTAAGGGAGTGGTTGTGGCAGCTGGAGCTGTAGTTACATCCGATATAACAGAGGATTATGTTGTTGTTGGTGGTGTGCCAGCTAAGATAATTAAGAGAATTAATAATAAATAAAATATGTTGTCTAATACGCATTGCAAATTTGAGGAGGAACTAAAACAAGATATTCTATCAAAATTTGATAGATTCAAGGAATATCAATCCTTAATGTTGGATGTTCTTGCTGATTTTCATCGAGTATGCATGAAGAATGGCATACAATACTTTCTAGCATACGGTAGTCTTCTTGGTGCTATTAGAGACGGGGGACAAATACCGTGGGATTATGATATTGACACTTGGGTGCATTTTGAAGATAAGGATAGGCTGTTTTGTGCATTGGAGAAAGATTTGTGCAAAGATTATTATTTTGTTTGTCATTATTTCAATAATAGTGCATATCATCGTATTTTGCGTATTACGCCCAAAGGTTACAATAGTGAAATACTTCATGTCGATGTTTTTTGGCTTTCAGGGGCATCTGAAGATCGCGAGATAAATAGACAGCGGCAAAAGATTACAACGATTATTCGTAAGATTAGCTTTTATAAGTACTGCGATATGAGATTTATTGGGAAGCCCAATTCTGTCTTACAGATATATTATATTAAGTTAAAAAAGCTTCTTTCTCATTTGGCACCAGATAACGTTTTAGATGTTATTTATGATAAATATGCTTCAATTCCTTCTAGGAAATCTAAAATGATTAAAGATAATGATATGTTGTATGTGAGCGCGGAATTGTTTCGTGAAAATGAATTTATAGCATTATCAAACGGGATGTTATTGCAAGTACCTAAGCGATATGAGGAAATTTTGTCTTCTTTATATGGAGATTATAGAAGATACTTGCCATTGGAGGCCAGAATTAGAGAATTTATGACATCTATTTCGAGAATTGAGTTATTAGGTAGATAGAAAAAACATAAAATGGGAAAAATGGGAAAAATAGGAAAAATAGGAAAAGTCTTCCATTTAATTTGGCATCCTAATCAATTATTGTATTATATAATATGCAAATATCCCAAGTTGATAAAGGATGATAAAAAATATATTCAGCTTTTATGGAAGTATAAGATGAACTATTCTCTAGATTTAGACAACCCCAAAACATTTAATGAGAAATTACAATGGCTCAAATTATATAACCGTAAGCCAGAATATACAATCATGGTTGATAAATATCTTGTAAAGGAGTATGTGGCTGAGATTATTGGAAGAGAGTATATAATTCCTACACTTGCGGTTTGGAATAGTGTTGATGATATTGATTTTCAATTATTACCAAAACAATTTGTCCTTAAGTGCACTCATGATAGCGGTGGACTTGTTATTTGCAAAGATAAATCACTGTTAGATATTGATAAGGTCAAAACTAGAATACAACGATCTTTAAATACTGATTATTATATGCTTGGTAGAGAGTGGCCTTATAAAAATGTGCAAAGACGCATTTTGGCGGAACAATATATGGAGGATTTGGATACACACGAATTGAGAGATTACAAATTCTTCTGCTTTAATGGAGAACCACGATTTTTATTTATTGCGACTGGGCGTCAGACCCAGAGTGAGCCGTGTTTTGATTTCTTTGATATGGATTTTAACCATTTACCATTTAGGCACGGGCATCCGAATGCGTCTATATTACCAAGTAAGCCTAAAAATTTTGAACTAATGAAAACGTTGTCTAAGAAACTTTCACGAGGCTTGACGCATGTACGAGTGGATCTCTATGAGATTAATGGAAAAGTATATTTTGGAGAATTGACCTTTTTTCATCATTCTGGAATGGTTCCATTTGAGCCTCAGGAGTGGGATTATAAGTTAGGAGAAATGATAGAGCTCCCTAAATAAAAAAAGTATATGGAAGCGACTCCTGTTGTATCAGTTGTAATGAGTGTATATAGAGAACCTATAGATTGGATTAAGGAATCTGTCGCATCTATATTACAGCAAACTTTCTCTGATTTTGAATTTATAATAGTTAATGATAATCCAGGAGATAATGCCTTATGTGATTATTTGAGGTCGTTGCAGGTTAAGGATAATCGTATAATCCTATTATATAATGAGTTAAATATAGGCCTGACGAAATCACTTAATAGAGGTATTGAAAGAGCTCAGGGAAAATATATAGCACGTATGGATGCTGATGACATTTCATATCCGCATCGTTTCGAACGACAGATTGAGTACTTGGATAATCATATTGATGTAGGTGTTTGTGGAAGTTATGTTGAACTATTTGGTAGTAAGAACGGTATAGTAAAGTATCCAGTTAATGATAATGAAATATTTTTGTTCATTGAAACTTGTTGTGCGCACCCTAGTGTAATGATGCGTTCTAGTATATTTGATGGCGTTAGATATAATGAATCAATGAGGGTCGCTCAAGACTATGATTTGTGGACTACATTTTATGAAAAAGGAGTACGATTTGGAAATATAGCAGAGCCATTATTGAAGTATCGATGCAGTGATATTCAAATAACGACAACAAAAGCTCATTTACAGATTAATGCATCTTGCCACATAAGAAGGCGGGCTTTTGACCATTATTGCAAAATAAATAATATACAATTTAATCTAGGCGACGATGATATTACATTTGAAGCTATAGATAAAATAGTTCAGTTAGTCCGATTACCATATAGTGTTTCAATGACACTGAATTACTATTTATTATCATCTGTAAGTAGTGATAGTTTTGGGCTATTAATATATTTGTTGCGTAATATTGGGACGATAAGACTTAGAATGGGAGATGTATTTAGGTTGTTTTATCATAGCATTACTAATAGTCAAATACGGAAGTTTTGATAGATTTTATTTATGAGGAACTTTAATGTTAGATGGTATCAAAGTATATTAATTATATTTTGTTTTTTTGTCTATTTCTTTCCTTTTAAGGTCTATGGATTTGATCCAAGATTGTTGGTGCTTTTTATTTATTTCGTATTTGCATATAAAGATAAATTTTCTTTACGCCTTATAGATGCTAAATATGTAAAATGTTTGGTATTTCCTCTCTTTATGCTAATTTTTACTCTATTTTCAGGCGTTATAAATAATATGTCGATGGAGGGGACATTCATCATTTTTATATTCCAAATAATTTATTTGATATTTCTTTCTTATTGTGTTTATTATATAACTAAAAGGTGTTGCAAATCAATAGATTTTTATATTATAACGCGTTATTTCCTATTGGTGTTGGTTATACAATCGATTGTCGCAATTGCTATGTTTGTTAGCCAACCGATTTGTTCTTTTTTATTTGAATTACAAGGTATTGATCCGAATAGTCGGGTATTAGAAATGTTTCTGGGTGTAAGATTAATAGGCCTGGGATGTTTTTATTTTGGTGCTGGGGTAATATACGGCTTAGGCTTAATTTCTATTATGCCATTGTTATTAACAACTAGTAGTTCTAAGCAGCGTGTTAAGTTGATGATGCTATATGCATACTTATTTGTCGTAGGGATATTTTTTGCGAGAACTACTCTTGTCGGAGCAGCTATAAGTTTCATCTATTTATTTAGTAGCATATCCGTCCCTAGGATTAGGCGAACTATGATTGCAGTGACAAGACAATTCTTTGTGTTTCTCTTAGTAATAAGTGGCGTGTTGGTAGTGTTATACAATTCATCTCCTAGAATTCAGGAAAAGTATGGTGCTATTGTGAGTTTTGGATTTGAGGCTTTTATAAATTTATATGAAAATGGTGAATTTTCAACAAAATCTAGTGACGGACTTAAAGAATACCATTTGAGTATATGGCCTAAAAATGTAAAAACCTATTATGTCGGGGACACTCGTTGGACGAACGGTGATAGTTATTATGGCGATTCAGATGTAGGGTATATTAGATTATTGTATTATTTTGGAATCCCGGGCGTGATTTTATTTATACTATATGAATTTTCCGCAATAAAGGCTATTTCATCTGCTTATGGTATTTATGTATTTAAAGATTTTTTCATGGCGTTATTTTTATATTCATTGATATTGTTAATAAAAGGTTATGTGGACGTAGCTGCATTGCTATTTATTTATTTACATTATAAATACAGTGATACAAAGTATGAAAATTGTATATTTTATTGATGGCTTAAATCCGGGAGGCGTTGAGAATGTAGTATTGTCTATTGCCAATTATATGTCGGCTTTTCCACGTAATCATATTAGCGTAGTTTGTTTATACAAAGATCAGAATAATATTGTAGAATCTTTTGATAAGAGGGTTAATGTGTTTTTTTTGCCGTTTACGGCTGAGAAGAAGAACTTCTTCTATTATATAAAATATGCGTCATTATTAAGTCATTTGCTGAAGAAATTAGCACCTGATATTATTCATGCTCATAACTCTTCTGGCTCATTATTGTATCTTGCGTTAGGTGCTAAAATGTCTGGGGCAAAGGCAAAATATATAAGGACTATGCATTTTGCTGGCTTTTTTCTATTGAGGCAAACTATGGTTGATAGGGTTCGCTTCTTGGTGGATAAAGTAGCGTCAGAAATTATGAATATAACTATTGTTGCTGTTTCCCCGATCATATTTGATCTTGTGCGCAACTTATATCCTAGGAATAGGCCGCTATGTATAACAAATGGAGTGGATGCGGACAATAAATATAACCCTATAAATTATAGATCTAATGTTCGTGTCGAACTTAACATCCCTATAAATCATAAAGTAGCTATATATGTGGCTCGTATGGTCGCAGGAAAAAACCACCTAACACTACTTAAAGCGTGGAAAATAATATCAAATAAAATGTCTGATGTACATTTAATTTTATTAGGAGATGGCCCGTTACGTTCTGATATATGTAATTATATTAATGCTAATAATATGGAGGCTTCAGTATACTGTACTAGCACAGAAAAAAATGTTGCAGAATATATGTCGGCTGCGGATATAGCCGTACTTACGTCTGAATCTGAGGGTTTCAGTTTATCTCTGATTGAGGGTATGTCGATGGGGTTACCTACTATAGTTTCTGATATTCCTAGCTTTAAAGATATTGTAGATGATTTTGAAACAGGTATATTTTATAGTACATATGATGAAGTTGATCTGGCTGGAAAGATAGAGCTATTGATGAAAGATAAAGATCTTAGGTTAAGGTTGGGGAAAAATGCCAGACATTGTATTTTAAATAATTATACTATAGAGCATATGCTCGAGAAATATAAAAGTCTCTATGATACTATAATATAATGATTGCTAATATAATATGATAACATATATAAATCGCATTATTACTAATATAAAAGGAGAAAACTTTGAGATTGATGCTGGAGTTCCTGTATCATATGTTTTTCGTTTATTGTTTACTAAATTTATTGCTTTATTGTATGGAAATTTACGATTTGTATCGCTAAAAAGAGTATTTATTCATCCGCGTACGACCATAAAATGTTCGAGTAAGATATTTGTAGGAAAGAATTTTAGTGTTGCTGAAGGTTGTTATATTGATGCATTATCGAAGGTTGGTTTACAATGCGGTAATAATGTTTCTGTAGGTTATAATACTCATATAGAGTTGACTGGTAGTCTCAAACATATTGGACAAGGGATGATTGTTGGAGATAATGTTGGTTTGGGGACCCATGGCCATTATGGCAGTGGAATGGGATTACTTGTTATAGGCAATGATACTATTTTCGGTAATTATGTTAGTATACATCCTGAGAATCATAATTATCTGAATAAGTCAGTACCGATAAGATTACAAGGTGTAAATGGGCATGGGGTCAGAATCGGTAATAATTGCTGGATAGGAGCAAAAGTCACTATTTTGGATGGTTCTATTATTGGTGACAATTCTATTGTTGCAGCAGGTGCTGTAGTTAAAGGTGTTTTCCCGAATAATGTGATTATTGGTGGGATTCCGGCAAAAATTATTAAAAAAATATAGAGTAGTATGGATAGACCGCTTGTATCTATATGTATTCCTGGCTATGGTAGAGTAGATTATGTCCGTAATACCATAAATAGCATATATAATAGCCTTGACGTCTCGATTGCGGATTTTGAGGTAGTCTTATCTGACAATGATCCTAATCATGAGTTGGAATGTTTATCTAGAGATTTTGATTACCCTAATTTCCACTATTATCGTACGCAGTGTGAGGGATTTATGAACTCTTATTATGCTCTTTCATATGGTTCAGGATATTTCCTTAAGTTACATAATAGTCAATCTATATTTTTACAAGGAGCACTTAAGATGTTAATAGAGGATGCAAGAATTAGTATAAAGAATAGAATGCTTATTTTTTATACTAATGGCCTATTGGATAGATTTTGTAAATCATATTATTCGAATTTTAATGATTTTATGTACGGCTTATCATATTGGTCCTCGTGGAGTAATGGAATTAGTATGCTTAAGTCTGATTTCGATAAAAATAATGGCGTTAAATTAAATCCTTTATTTCCTCATACATCTCTTCTAGTCGCGATAGATTATTTAGATTCTTATTGTATTAATGATTTTGCGTTGTTTTATATACAACGAATTCCGAAAAGAGGTGGGCATAATAAATTTGAAGCATTTACGGTCGATTATCCTAGTATCATTAATTCTTGTCAGAAAACCAATAAAATATCATTGGCGTGTGAGAATCATATAATAAGAGATTTGATGAAGGAGTTTTTGCCGTCATTGGTATTTAATAATTATATAGCTAGAATAGAAAAATTTGAGGCCAAGAACTTTGGAAGTAATATTAAGTTATATTATCCGAGTTATGGGCGTTTAATGGTATTTTTATACGTTTTGGTTGTTCCATTTCGTTTAATTTATAGAAAAATTAGGTATAGTATAAAAGCTAATTCAAGATGAAAAGAGTTGCTATAGTTGGAACCGTTGGATTGCCTGCGAGTTATGGGGGATTTGAATCTTTGGTTGAGAATCTTGTTGGTGATAAAAAATCGAAAGATATTGGCTACACGGTTTTTTGTAGTAGTAGAGATCTATCTTCGCATATAAAAGAATATAAGGGAGCTCAACTAAAGTATATCCCTTTAAAGGCTAATGGAATTCAAAGCATACCATATGACATTTTGAGTATTTTGAGAGTATCGTCGGATACAGATACTATACTAGTATTGGGCGTGTCTGGATGTATAATACTCCCATTTTTTAGAATATTCTCTAAAAAAAGAATAGTTGTCAATATTGATGGACTAGAGCATCGCCGAGATAAATGGGGAAAAGTGGCAAGATCGTTTCTTAAATTATCGGAGAAAATAGCAATAAATAATTCAGATGTGATTATTGCAGATAATAAGGGAATAAAAGATTATGTAAAGGAAGAATATGGTAAGGACTCTGCTCTTATCGCCTATGGTGGAGATCATGTTATTAGAGAAATAGATATGCAATATCAAACACATGTCCTTGATAAATGGTCGCTATGTAAAAATAATTATGCAATTACAGTTTGTAGGATAGAACCTGAGAATAATTGTCATCTTATACTAGATGCATTCTCTCGAAGTGATAAGAAACTTGTTTTTGTTGGAAATTGGGACCATAGTGATTATGGCAAGGCGTTGAAGAATAAATATGGTATGTACTCTAATATTATTATGAGTAATCCAATATACGATATTGATTTATTGTATGTGTTAAGACATAATGCCGGTATTTATGTCCATGGACATAGTGCCGGTGGAACTAACCCATCTTTAGTCGAGGCTATGTTTTTTGGACATCCTATTTTGTGTTATGATGTAGTATATAATCGGGAGAGCACTCATGGTCAGGCTTACTATTGGAAGGATGTTAACCAACTTCTATCATTAATATTACGAGATGATTTATCAGGCGATAAAATGAGAAGCATCGCTGAGACGGAATATACATGGAAAACGATAGTAACCAAGTATGAATCATTGTATTAATGGAGTCAGACGGTGAAATTTTTTCGATGAATAGGTCCATTGTTAGAACTATTATGATTTGTACGAATTATTAATTTTTTATATCGAGATCGTTGTTGAGCTGCTGGCGTTACTGATTGTGAGGTTACATAGTTGCCTTGTTCTGGATATTGTCGCCAAGTGTCGATTATTTAATGAGATTAGATTGTGCGTGCTCTCGGGATATTACCGTCGTAATGTGAGTTGCGCAGTTTGGCGTCACAGCATGAGCTGCTTAAGCCGATGATATTTATTAGTAATGATGCCACAAAGGGTTGGTATTATATAAGATCAGATGACTAGAATTGAATGATCCTAGGCATCTGCTTTTGTTGATGATTCCATCATTGCTATTCAAGAACAGATGCCATTTGACAAAGTACTTAAAATGTTTAGTTGAGAGTTCGCGATGGATTCTTATATTATCTTTCAAGTGGCCGAATAACGACTCTATAGATTCTGAGGATTTAGGCTCATTATGGTATCGTGTATATGAAAACAGATCGGGTAAAGCACATTTGATATGCGAGACGCTTTGACGCAGCATCTTATGCGTAAACCTCCATCTGCCCGACACATCGTTGACGCTATAGATAAAAGTTTTGTGTTGTTGATACCAATCGATAAATGCGCTGATCCATAGATGAGCCTGTTCTTGCGTTTGTATTTCATGCATCAAATGCACCAGCTCTAGCATTTTCTGAGCCGTTACGCTCTGATGGCTGCGTGTAATCCAAGCCTTGATCTTCTGTGTCAACATGTACCGTACAACGCTGTAAGATCGTCTTCGAACGCCTTTTCGCATAGCTTTTATAATATTGTGAGCTCTATCGCAAGGGCACTCTCGATCTGAATGCCGACATCCCGCATGGACTTCAAATCGACCTTCATATCGCCCAGTGTTTTACTCTTGGTTATGCGATAGAGAAAGGACATCTTGATGTGATGCCGATATGCAGCCAGACAAATCTTATTTGAGAAGTAAGTGCCGTCTATCAAAAGATTTACCTTATTGCGTCGCTGTATCTGCCATAAAGGACACTGGGGTAGGAGCTGATGGAAGTATCTTTTTAGGGTACGTTCGCTGTATCCGCCTCACTGGCAAGGTCACAATACTCTGTTTGCCGCGAACCCAACGCGCGAACCATATGAACTTGTTTTTATCGGAAATCCAGATGCAACGATCCGTAAAATAGCTATGGCAATTCTTGCAATAATAACGGATGTAACCGTTGCGAGTCCCCCATTTTATTGTCTCAAAAAAGCCGCAATGAGGACATCGTATTTTTTGTTTCTTTTGACATAAAAATAGAGATTAGTAGAAACCCGTTTCTACTAATCTCTATTTTTATCTTTATAACTACCAAATATTATGGCAGTTACATTTTATACCGCCAGCCACTTTTGGTATCATTACCTTTATTTTAGAAATGAGGTAATGATTGGTAACAATGCAGAATGCTAAAGTGTGTAATGCGCGTATTGTAATTGGACACACCTGCGGGTGTTTTCTGCGTTACTCCGCGGCCGAAGTTGTCGAGCCGCCGGTGTTGTTGATGTTGAGGTACGAGGGGGTGCCCTTGTAGCGGATGTGCGAGCCGCCCGAGTTGTCGCCCGTGAGCGACTCCGTTACGGTGATCTCAAGGTTGCTGCCGCCAGAGATGTCTACCGTCGCCGTCTGTGCAGCAAAATCATAGGCGTAGCAGCGCGAGCCGCCAGAGCAGATGATATTGGCATTGGCGCTTGCGCCCGTGAGGGTCAGTTCCGACCCGCCCGAGCACTCTATGGATGCCGTGTCGCATGTTGCCGATATCTTGGCATGAGAACCTCCCGATATGATGAATGAGGCCTTGGCAAGGTTCTGCATTTCGGGTGAGTATATCTCGCTGCCGCCTGAGGCCGTAAATGTGTTATATGATGCAGGTGAGATTGTGATTGTGACGTCGAGGTTCTTGAAGCGGCGGGCGTCGACCGTGAAGATTGTACGGTTGCGGTTGGTCTCGGCCTTGATATAGGACTGGATGTTGCCGTGTGTGCGTATTATGGCCGTACCTGCGGGTATGGTCTCATCCAGCACAAGACGCATGCCGTCCGTTATCTCTATGCCTTCGGCTGCGGTGGGTATCTCGATCTCGCGTTCCGTGATCTCGCCGTCGGGTGTCAGGTAGTCGGCGCATGATGTCAGCGTCAGCAGGCTGACAGCTATTGCAATTAAACTTCGTTTCATGATACAAGTGTTTAATTCGTCGGCAAATGTAGTGTAAATATCGTGTCGGTATCGCGCTGTCGGGCATTTTATGAATGTCGTTTTGTCTTGTCGGGGTTAATCAAGTGTGCGGTAACTGTTTGTAATGCGTATAACGCGGGAGCCGTCTCGGACGGTGGAGCTCGAAATCGCGATTTGTTTAGTATATTTACAGTGCGGATGCGGAACTTTACTCATTTGCCGACCGTATCCGCTAAAAAGATGTATTGCAATGAAGGTTGCGCTTTTTCAGCAGGATATAGTGTGGGGCTCGCCGCAGGAGAATATGCGTCGGGCGGAGACGGCCTTGGCTGAGGCTTTGGGTTGCGGCGAGGATAATGCCTCATATCATAAGAAAAAATGTAGTGTGAACGATATGTCGGGAGATGTACCGGTAACTAAAACGTCGTTGTCTCAAACGCCGTCTAAGGTGGTTTCGGGTGATGCGGGGCGTGTCGATCTTATCGTTCTTCCGGAGATGTTCACAACGGGGTTTTGTGTCGATCCGTCGCATGCGGAGGGTGTGATTGATGACGGAGCGGAGACTGTGGCGTGGATGCGGCGCATGTCCGTGCGGTATGATGCGGCCGTTACTGGAAGCGTGGCGGTAACCGACGGGGAGAGATACTTTAACCGTATGTATTTCGTGCGGCCCGACGGCTGTGTGGAATATTATGACAAGCGGCATCTGTTTGCCATGGGTGGCGAGGCCGACCACTATACTGCAGGCTGTCGGCGTGTTGTTGTCGAGTGGCGCGGCGTGAGGATCCTGCTGCAGGTATGTTATGATCTGCGCTTTCCGGTCTTTGCGCGCAGCCGCGGCGACTACGACATGATCGTCTATGCAGCCAACTGGCCGACGCCGCGTATTGCCGTATGGGATACGCTTCTGCGGGCGCGTGCTATCGAGAACCAGTGTTATGTCGCGGGTGTGAACCGCGCAGGGCAGGATCCGTGGTGCGACTATTGCGGCTGTACGGCGCTGATAGACCCTTACGGGCGTGTGGCGGCATCGTGCGGCGAGGGAGAGCGGGTTGTTACGGGTGATATTGATATGGATCGTCTGGCGGCGTTCCGCCGCAAGTTCCCCGTTCTGGATGATCGCGACGCATGGCAGGCAGATGAGTCATGGCGCGGGTGACGGCACAGACGCAATATATGCAGGCGGCGGGCTGTATGGCCCGCCGCCTGTGGTTTATTAGTCCGCTTTCTGGTACACTCTTACGTAGTCTATCTCGTAGTGCATGGGCATGGCGCTGTCGTCTATCGGGCCGCCGTTGTCGCCGCCGAGAGCGAGGTTCAGCAGGATGAACTGCTCGCGGTGGAATGGGTTGATGCCGGCACCATCTCCGCCACGGTTGACCGTTGTGGAGAGGTCGATGCGGTTGAGAAGCTCGCCGTCGAGATATATGCTTATGGCCGTCTCGTCCCAATCCATTCGCCACGTGTGGAATTTGCCGGCCCAGTCGGGATCGGCCTCAAGGAAGTGTGAATAGGGTATCTTGCCCGTATTCCATACGGCCTGATGCCTTTTCTCGCCGCCCCATGCCGCATTGGCCAAAATGTATGGTATGCCGTCGGTGTGGTAATACTCCATGACGTCGATCTCGCCGTTGTGCGGCCACGGAAGGGACGTTCCCAGAAGCCATATCGCCGGCCATGCACCTTTGGCGACGGGGATACGCGCACGCACCTCGAGGCGTCCGTATCGGAAGGCGAAGCGGCCGCGGGTGTTTATCGACGAGGAGGTATATTCGGCGTATGGCGCCTTCTGATCCCAGTTCTTGCCGTCGGGGTCGTATTCGGCGCTGGGGCGTCTCTCGCGGCGGGCCTCGATGGTGAGGATGCCGTCGCGGCAGAGGGCGTTGTCACGTTGGTAGTATTGTGCCTCGTGGTTGCGTTCGAAGCCCTCCTCGTATCCCCAGCGGCGGGGATCGGGACGTCCGTCCGTAGTGAACTCGTCGCTCCAGACGAGGCGGTAGCCCTCACGGCGATAGGCATTGGCGTCGCGTCGTGGGGTTTGCGCGTGCACTTCGGCTGCGGCCAGCAACAGCAGAAGCGGGAATAGTGTAATTTTCATATTTTGTGCGATTTCGGTTGTTGCAAATTTAAATAAAAGATATTAAATTTATATATTTGCCGCCGAAATGGATCGCGTTCCCGAAAAATTGAGCTGGAAACCCGGCACGATGATATATCCGCTGCCGGCGGTGATGGTCAGTTGCGGCGCTTCGCCCGAGGAGTACAATATCGTGACTGTGGCGTGGACGGGTACCGTCTGCACCGATCCGCCGATGTGTTACATCTCGCTGCGGCCCGAGCGGCTGTCGCACGGAATCATCTCTCGCACGGGCGAGTTCGTCATCAACCTGACGACGAGGTCGCTGGCACGGGCCACTGACTGGTGCGGCGTGCGGTCGGGACGCGACCATAACAAGTTTGCCGAGATGGGCCTTACACCCGTGGCGGCGCGCGTGGTGCAGGCTCCGGCCATAGCCGAGGCTCCGGTGTCGATAGAGTGCCGTGTGCGCGAGGTGCTGCATCTCGGCTCGCACGACATGTTTGTGGCCGATGTGGTGAATGTGTTGGTCGACGCGCGCTATGTCGACAGTGAGAGCGGCCGTCTGGATCTGGAGCGCGCGGGGCTGATGGCATACTGTCACGGGGAGTATTTCCGTTTGGGTGATGTGATCGGCCACTTCGGATGGTCGGTGCGCAAACGAAAGAAGAGCACAAAACGTAAGAAATAGACCTTTTTATTGTATGTTTTGCTCTCGGACTCGGGTCTTGCGGATGTCATGCAGGCGTTGGGGCGTGGCTAAGGCCGGCAAAGCGGGAAGGCTTTGCCTTGCGGAGTTTGGCTTGTACGATAAAATTTCGTACATTTGTATATTGTGCTGTCGGCTGCGGCGTCGGCCGACGTTGAAAACGAAACAAACAGTTTAAGAAAAAGAGTATTACATTATATGAGAAAAACGATTTTATACCTGAGTGGATTTATGATTATTTCATCTTTATCCGTGTCTTGCGTTTCTAAGAAGAAATTCGAAGAATTAGCCAGAGCAAAAAGAGAAGTCGATCGGAATCTGCTCGATCTGAAGCGCGATAAAAAACAGTTGGAAGATCAATTGCAACTAGCAAAGGACGATTTCAATACCATTCGGTACAAACTGACTGAAAATAATGCTGTAAAAGATAAAACGATCGACCAACTATATACCAAATTACGCTCTTTGGAAAGTAAACAAGTGGAGTTGAAATCCGAATTGAGTAATGTTGCCGATCAGATCAAAACTACTACTCAATCTACCAGCGAGCAAATATCGTCATTGGAAAGCAGTCTGCAAAAAGTGAGCAATGAACGGGATCAGTTGCGTCGTCAGCTGACCGAAGTACAAACCAATCTGGAATTTGAGAATCAGAAAATCAAAGCACAGCTGGAAAGTGCTACCAATAACCTGCAAGCTCAAAACGGAGAAGTTGAAAAACTGAAAGCAGACAACGAGGAAATGACAAAAAAACTGAATTGGATCAGAAAAACAAAAGCCGACGCCGACGCAGAAATCAAAAAACTGACCAATCAGGTGAACTTATTAAAAAAAGAACTATTAAAATAACAGATCTACACAATGATCTATATTCTATCGGGATTAACAGGGCTGCTGATTTTAGTCGCCCTGTTTACTTTTATTCATAAACGCCGCCATAGTGAAGACCCGGAGACCATTGTCGCTCCTCCGGCAGATTGCTGCGGAGCTCATGCGATATGTGAAAAAGGATTGAAAAAAGCCAGTCCCCAAATAGATTACTTCGATGATGAAGAACTGGATGTTTACCGGCAAATTGCTCCGGAAGCCTATACCGACGAACAGATCGAAGTATTCAGGGATATTCTTTACACCCTTCGTCCGGAAGAAGTAGAAGAATGGCTGATCAGCCTGGAAAAAAGAGAAATCAATCTCCCCTTAATCCTGCGTCAGGAAGCGATCGAGTTAATCCCCTGACAGGATTTCAGATCAGCATATCTTTAAAATTTCCCGCCCTAATTTGCATTGCAGACAACGATGGCACTCGCAATATTCCCGGGTTAGTTCTATAATGGCCTGTGTTTGTAAAGCTGAATCGAAGCGAAATCCCAATTCTTGCCAGGCCCTCACGATATAATTGTTTTCAGGGGAACATTCTTCCAGCCATCTCAGCGCTTTTTCGGTATATTTTCTTTCCTCTCTTTGTTTTCCATACCAAAAAACAAAAGGGATCACTGCATTAATAACCAGTGTTTTCCGCACCTGTTCTCCCAATTTTTTAGGTCGTTCGGGAGCGATAATACCCGGACGATAATGCCGGTTCCAGTAAGCAGAAACATTTACTTCGAATAGCCCCATCAGTTCCTTCAATGAAGTCGCATCTAAAATACGGGAGGCCAAAGTCCTGTAATCACGGATCAACGAAGCCAGCAAAGCTAAACGGACAGCCGGAAAAACATCCGGCCGGATCCGCATAAACTTCCATTGTCCGGAAGGCATGGATTGTAAATCGTGTTTATTCCGGTAATACAGGAATTCCTTTTTCAATACAGCCACATATTCATCTTCCGCACCATCTTCCAACAGCCCGGCACATCCCAACAATAAAGCCTCTAAAACGGTTTGTTTATCCGCATACCTGAGTAATATCCGATAAGGCAAGCGAAGCGACAATTGATAAAAGGGCTCTGCATTGACATTACCGGTCCAATACTTACAGATCAGGCGAAAGAGGCATTCTTCCCAATCATTCCGGGTCAATTCAAGTATTCCCTCGATTTCCCGGCATTTTCTCATCAACCGCTCGATAGCCAGTGCCGGCAACATCAGATAAAAGCTACTCTTGTCGATTTTTTCTATTTTCCGCCGGCAGCCGGGTTTCAGTTGTCCGCCCAGCATATAAAGATACTCCTCATACAATCGATCGGCATAATCCAGAACTATCGTATCGATTTCGCGTCCCTTGCTGTTATAAATACGGACATCGGCCTCCAGGACAACAGACAGAATCACGTTGTCGTAAGCTGCGTCCACTTGATGACCATGCCTGTTCCAATCGCTATTACGCAAATGTACCTCGACATTACCGCCCCACTCTACTCCATCCAACCGGATTCTGGCATTGAAAAAATCCGGCCCTGCATCCCGGTTCAACAGCCCGACTTTCAATACCTCCACAGCATGACCGGAAATGGTTACAAACTCATTACTTCTGAACAAAGCATTCGCCCAGAGATAATGTAAAAATTCTTCTCGCATATGCTGATGATTTAGGACTATACAATAATACGTTAAAAAATTGTAAAATCCAAATTTATGCTCTCCTTATCGCCATGCTTTTAGTTTTAACATTTCTCCTTTTCACCGCATTAAAGTTTTTCCTCTTAAAAAACTGTCACCAACATAATCTTGTAAAACACTTAATTCTCTTCAGTCGATTCAAAAGTTTCCCATCTATCAGGAAGCCCTTTAAAAATTCACTATGTTCCATTCTCACTGGCTTCTAATATAAAATTCTCAACC
>ERZ780207.1913-NODE-1913-length-16406-cov-4.335148_pt1 | contig 16406 bp, 10 predicted proteins | sample MGYA00510977_ERZ780207 | MGnify/ENA primary metagenome ERZ780207 (study PRJEB29588, sample SAMEA2151383) | human gut metagenome | biome: human gut; feature: human-associated habitat; material: faeces | place: Denmark | collected 2008/2010 ... | reverse complement strand
CAGCCGGTGGCGCTCATAGATACTCCGGGCGATCTCCTCCCCCTGGGGCAGGAGGGTGATGTGGCCGTCGTCGGCCATGGCGATGTAGCCGTTTTCCCGCAGCTTTTTCATAGCGACGCTGACGCTGGGCTTGGACACCCCCAGGTGTCCCGCGATGTCGATGGAGCGGACGATGCCGTTCTGCTCCCGGAGCATGAGGATGGTCTCGAGATAATCCTCGGCGGATTCATAAATGTTCACTGCAAGGGCTCCTTTCCCGCTCTCAGGGCGGTTTCCGGGGGTAAAAAGTGCCGTTTGAGCCCAAAGGCCCCGCCCGGTCCCCCGTTGAGTTTGTTTCCGTTAACTCATTCTACCACAAATCCCGGAAATTACAAGAGAAATCGTGCGGAAGGCCTGCAAGCCGCCGTTTTTTCTCCCCGCCGCAAAATGACAAAAAAGACGCTTGACATTTGCCCCCGGGCGTGGTATGATAATCAGGCAATCGGAAATATCGCGGGGTAGAGCAGTCCGGTAGCTCGTCGGGCTCATAACCCGGAGGTCGTGAGGTTCAAATCCCACCCCCGCAACCATATTGTGAAGCCAAAAAGATGTCATGGCTTCGAACCCCCGAAATCTCACGATTTCGGGGGTTTTTCTCGCGTTTCCTCGCTTTTTCGCGGCCATGAGGTTTGCGGATACAGAGTGCAGAAAAAAAGATATCATTTCAAAAAAACGGCTTCGGACAGGATTTGAACCATGCAGTACCCGTTTTTAAGGGCAGAAAGTGCGATGATTTTGCGCACCTTCTGCCCTTTTTTCGTATTTTTATATGTTAAATATTTGTGTCTGCCTGAAAGGAGGTTCGTCATCGGTTACATTTATAAAAAAGAAGATTGCGACTGCCGCTACTGCCTGTACTGCCGGCGCAGGAAATGCCGTGCCGTCCGGTGCTGCTGCCTGGAAGATAAGGTTCGCACGCGCTCCCCCGTCCTCAATGAAAACGACAAAGAGATCTATGAATTCTATACGAAGGAAAAAACGAACATGAAAGCAATCATCACAAGAAACGATCAGACCGCCATCCTTGAACTGCCGACCTCCCGGATGGAGCTTGCAGGCTCTTTGAGTCGGATCGGTGTCAGAACTCCGGCATACATCATCCCCTGCTCGGACGAGGAAGAAGATTATATCAAAGTGAAGCTCTTTGGCGAGAGTGACTTTGAAAATGAACTCACGGCATTGGTTACACCCAAAGACAGCCTCGGCAGCGTCAACACAGCGCTCGATCTCTATCGGGAGCTGCCTCAAACGCAGAAGGAAAAACTGAAGGCGGAGCTGTCGCAGAATCCCCCGGACAGTCTCTCCTCTCTCTGCCGCAAGGTCATGGACTTTCAGCCGAAGTATGTGACCGAGGATTACTATTTTCCTCTGACGGTCTCGGTCTATGAATACAACGAGTAGCACCGCATGGTAGTGGAAACATCCGAATGTCCAAGGATTTCCGACAGGGATTTGGCATCAAAGCCCGCTTCGATTCCTCTTGTCGCAAAGGTATGGCGAAGCGCGTGAAAGGTGTAACCGTCAAAACCGTTGCGCCGGAGAAACCGCTCATAGCGCACATAAAGCGTATGCGGTTCGCTCGGCTTATCCGTTCCCGTCAGAAGATAGGCTCCCGATTCTTTTCGTCTGGATCTCAGATAACTGCACAGTGCAAGTGGCAGGGGAATCTCCCGCCGTGACGCTTCTGTTTTCGGCTCATTTATGATTACTTTGGTTTTCTCCTTGTGCGTATGGTCAAGGTCTGCAATGCGTTCCACCGTGCGTCGGATATGTAAAGTATTATTGGCAAAGTTGACATCCCCCCATCGCAGTCCGCACAACTCGCCGTTGCGGATGCCGGTATGCAGGGTCAATAAAATGCCGAGCGAAACGGTATCATCTGACGAAAGAAGGGCTTCCTCAAGGCGGTTGACAGACTCCGGCGGTATCACCTTGATGTCCTTCTTCGCTTTACGGGGGCTTTTGACCAAGGCAACATTCATGACAGGGTATCCTTCCTCCGCGGCACAAAATAAAACCGCTTTGAGTACGGAGAAAATATCCGTTACCGTTTTTGCCGAAAGACCTTTGCCGCGCCTGCCGCCACGGGTCAGCAAAATATCTTTGAACGAGTTTACCAAGCCGGAATCTAAGCGAGACAGGGCATATTTTCCGATTCCGGGCATCAGATATTGATGGACAATGCGGTAATATCTTGTGTATGTAGCCTCCTTAACCGTGCTCTTGACAGTCATCAGCCAACTCTCCGACAGTCCCGAGACAGTTGCGAACTTTCTTGCCGTCGGCGGTGCTTCCTGATTCCTCTCCCCGTAATATTCTTCCTTTTTCGCCTTTACTTCCGTGTAGCTTTTGCCGTATAGAGAACGGTATTTTCGCTCACCGTTGCCTCTTTCCTCAATCACACGGGCTTCCCACCGACCGTCTTTCCTTTTGAAGATGTTTTCTCCCCGTCTTGCCATTTTACATTCCTCCGTTTTTGCTTTAGCTTTGACAACGACTTTGACAACGAATAGAACAGATATTACGATCCTGAAGCAGAAAGCCGGAAAATTCAACATCCGAAAAATTCCTCTGATATTTGCGGTTTGGAAGAAAATATCATCCAATTACCAATTATTATCCATAATTCTCATTCTGAACCAGAAAATATCTGCGGCTACTCCTTGACAAAGTCGCCCTTTTATGATATCATCATTTATAGGTTTGAAAAGTATAGTTTTTATTAACGATTATGCATATCATGAAGTATGGAACTTCATGACACGCACGAGACGGTCAGACGGACACGGACATACGCTGTGAATCTTTGCGAAAGGAGTGGCGGTATGATCGACCTGTTTGAACACAATAAAACAGCCTACGATTCTGCCGTTTCTCTGCTTTCCGAGACGGGCAAGGCGGCAGTCATTCACCCGACCGGAACGGGTAAATCCTTTATCGGCTTCAAGCTGAGTGAGGATCATCCGGACAAGGTCATCTGCTGGCTTTCACCTTCCGAATATATCTTCAGAACCCAGCTTGAAAACCTCGCCAAGGTGTCGGACGGCTGGCAACCGGAGAATATCCGGTTTTATACTTACGCAAGACTCATGAACCTTGCCGAGGAAGAGCTTGCCGCCATTCATCCCGACTACATTGTCCTTGATGAATTTCACCGTTGCGGCGCGCAGGAATGGGGCAAGGGTGTAACTGCGCTTTTGGATCTGTACGCTGATATTCCGACCCTCGGACTGTCTGCAACCAATATCCGTTATCTTGACAATCAGCGCGACATGGCGGATGAGCTGTTCGACGGCAATATCGCCTCCGAGATGACGCTCGGGGATGCGATTGTCCGCGGCATTCTTGCGGCTCCGAAGTATGTGATTTCTATTTACTCCTACCAAAAGGAACTGGAAAAGTATAAAGAGCGGGTCCGCTATGCCCAAAACAAAGCGGTTCGGGATGAAGCCGAACGGTTTCTTGATGCCCTGCGCCGCACACTGGAAAAGGCAGAGGGACTGGACACCGTATTTGCCAAGCATATGACGGAGCGCACGGGCAAGTACATTGTCTTCTGCGCGAATTTTGAGCATATGCGTGAGATGATGGACAAGGTGCCGGAATGGTTTTCAAAGGTTGATGCGAACCCGAAAATCTACTCGGTGTACGCGGCAGATCCGTCATCCAGTCAATCCTTTGCGGATTTCAAAGCGGACGAGGATACAACCCATTTGCGGCTGCTTTTCTGTATTGACGCGCTGAATGAAGGCATTCATGTGGATGATATCAGCGGTGTTGTACTGTTCCGTCCGACGGTTTCTCCGATTATTTACAAACAGCAGATCGGAAGAGCTCTGGCGGCAAACCGGAAAAGCGCACCTGTAATTTTCGATGTAGTCAATAATTTTGAAAACCTGTACAGCATCAGCGCCATTGAAGAAGAAATGAAGGTGGCGATTCAGTACTATCGCTTTCAGGGGGACGAAAAAGACATTGTCAATGAAACCTTCCGGATCATTGATGAAGTCAGGGATTGCAGACGCCTGTTTGATGAGCTGTCCGATACGCTTTCCGCGCCGTGGAATGTCATGTATGCAGTGGCAAAGCGATATTTCGACGAGCATGGCGACCTTGTTCCGGTGCGTAATTACAAAACGGAAGAAGGATACTCTCTCGGATTATGGCTGCATACGCAAAGAATGATCCGCCGCAGCACGGGAAACGGACATCTGACCGAAGCGCAGATTGCCATGCTGGATGCAATCGGTATGCGCTGGGAAAACGATGCCGACTGCCGCTGGAACAGAAATTACGCGGAATTGCTGAACTACTACCGTACATACGGCAATATCGATGTTCCGTCAGATTATCGGACAGAGAACGGTGTAGCTCTTGGACAATGGATTGTAAGGCTGCGCACATTTTATCGGTCCGGCATTCGTCAGTCTGCTCTGACGCAGGAGCGCATGGACAGCCTGAATGCGTTGGGCATGATATGGGACAAGGTGGATTATATCTGGGAAAACAATTATCAGGCTCTTCTTGCCTACTACAAAGAGCATGGCAATACGGTTTTCCCCAAGTCCTATAAGACCCCTGACGGGGTAGCACTCGGCGCATGGATTTATGGTATCAGAACGAAGTATCGGATCAGCGGCGGAAAGTCCCTGACGCAATCACAAAAAGAACGGCTGGAAGCGATTGGGGTAGACCTTTCCTATGAATTTGCTTTTGAAAGAAAATGGAACGAGAATTATGAAAGGGCGAAATCCTACTATTTGGAGCACGGCGACCTCCGGGTACCGTATGGCTATGTAACCGATGATGGCTTTGCTCTGGGAACATGGGTTTCGCGCCTGCGCATGGCAAGCCGCCGTAAAACGCATACGGCATTGACAGACGAGAGACGGCGACAGCTTGACGAGATCGGCATGGTGTGGGATTCTGTCGAGCTTTCTTCGTGGGAACTGTATTACTCGGCATTAAAGCAGTATTACGAAGAACACGGAAACATTGCTATTGCGACAAAAACACAGTATCATAACCTTTTCCTCGCCGAATGGCTTGTCGGCAAGCGTGCTCAGTTCAAGCGTGGGACATTGCCGGAAGCGGAAAAGAGCGCGCTGGATGCGCTCGGCATGGACTGGCTGTTGAGAAAGGAGCGCCTGTGGGAGGATGCGTACCGTGCGGCAGAAGATTTCTATCGTGAAAACGGGCATTTGAGTGTACCGTCTTCCATGAAATCATTAAACGCATGGGTGATTCGCCAGCGGACGAATTACCGCAATCATACCATGACGGATGAACAGTATCAAAGGTTATCGGCGATTGGTATGGTCTGGACGATCGACGATGTGTGGGAATGCAACTACGGGAAGGCGAAGGCGTTTTATGAAGAACACGGCAATCTCGACATTCCGGCGCAATATGTAACGGAAGACGGTGTTGGTCTTGGAAGCTGGTATCGGCGCATTCGCAAGGAATATCTGGACGGTACCATGTCAGAGGAACGCATGCGGCAGCTCGATGCAATCGGTATGCAAAAGGAATCCGTAATCAGACGAACCTGGATGCAGAATTATGATGCCGCCAAGCGATTTTACGAAGAAAACGGTCATCTGATGGTTCGTGCGGGATATATAACCGAGGATGGCGTGAAGCTCGGCTCCTGGATTACGGGACAAAGAGAAAACTACAAAGCGGGCAGACTGACCGATGAGCAGATTGCTTTGCTGGAAAAGATACAGATGCACTGGAACCGCTTTGAAGTAAGTTGGGATTCCTATTACAGCCTGGCAAAAGACTATTTTAGCAAGCACGGAGATCTGAACATTGTTGCAGATTATGAAACGGAAGACGGCGTGCGTCTCGGCGCATGGCTTGCCAACCAAAAGGGCAAGTACAAAAAATTCAAACTCTCCGAGCTGCAGATTTCATTGCTTGAAAAAATCGGTATCGTCTGGAGCTGTTCGGATGACTCATGGGATGAAGGCTACCGACACGCTGAGGAATACTTCAGGGCAAACGGAAATCTCGATGTAAAAACCGGCTACACCTGCGAGGACGGCTTCAAGCTTGCCTCCTGGCTCGGAAATAAAAGAACAAGCTACAGAAACAGCAAGCTGCCTACCGAGAGAGTGAAGGCTCTTGAAAAAATCGGCATGGAATGGACACGCATGGACAAGAAGTGGGAGCAAGCGTACCGGGAGGCGGAAGCATATTACCGGGCGAATCACCACTTGAATGTTCCGCAGAAATATCAGACGGAAAGCGGGTTTTACCTTGGCTTTTGGGTTTTCACGCAGAAAAAGAAATATCAGGCGGGAAAGCTGGACGCGGAAAAGGTCAGAAGGCTTGAGCAGGTCGGTATGCGGTTTGAGACTTCAAAAAGGCAGTTGCATGAGAGCGCTGATACACTGAACAGCGAAAGAAGAAACATCGTATGAACAACAATTTGTTGATTCTCGGAGCAGGGCAGTATGGACAAGTGGCAAAGGAAATTGCTGAGTCTATGGGTTGCTTTGAGAAGATAGATTTTCTTGATGACCACAGTGAAATTGCTATCGATAAGTTGGAAAATTACGAAATGTATTCGCAGGAGTATTCGTATGCAATTGTTGCTATCGGAAACGCAGATATACGGCTGGAATACATACGAAAACTTGAAGAGGCATTCTTCAAAATCGCAATTCTTGTTAGCCCGAGAGCATATGTTTCGCCTTCTGCGCAACTGATGAAAGGCACGATTGTCGAACCGATGGCTGTTGTCAATGCGAATGCTGTTGTGGAAATCGGCGTTATTATTTGCGCAGGGGCAATTGTGAACCATAACGTAACGGTCGGAGATGGTTGTTTGCTTCAATGCGGCAGTATTGTTGCGGCAGGTACTCTTATGAAAACAAAAACCACACTTGGGTACAATGAGATGTTTAGGGATTGTGATGTTCCGATCGGCAAACGTACCCAGACAAGAAGTAATTATAAGTTTGAGGATGGGTGTAGTGTATAAGCATTTTTTCAAACGGTTGATTGACATAACATTATCCTTTATCGGGATCATTGCTTTGGCTTTGCCGATGCTGATTGTGGCGATAATCATCAAGATAGATTCACCCGGTCCGGCATTCTTTAAGCAGAAAAGGATCGGAATACATAATCGGGAATTCACTATCCTGAAATTCCGATCAATGCCCGTCTCGGTGCCTCACGACACACCTACTCACCAGTTGCGTGGCACGGATGCCTTTCTTAGCCGTTTTCAACGAGTTTTGCGGCGCAGTTCTATTGACGAGCTCCCACAGCTTTACTGCATTTTTATTGGCACTATGAGCATTATCGGTCCGCGTCCCGCGCTTTGGAATCAGGATGACCTCATTGCCGAGCGCGACAAATATGGCGCCAATGATGTGAAGCCGGGTCTTACCGGTTGGGCGCAGATCAACGGTCGAGACGAACTGGAGATTCCCGTCAAAGCGAAGCTGGACGGCGAATATGTCGCTGCATTGAATGCAGGCCACGGGAAAGGTTTTGCAATGGATTGCAAATGCTTCTTTGGCACGATAAAGTCGGTGCTTTTCCATGAAGGCGTCGTCGAGGGCGGCACTGGTGAGATGAAACGAGAAGAAGCGGAAAAGGAGAAAGTCGGGAAGTGAAAAAGATACTGATAACGGGTGCGGGAAGCTATATCGGCACTTCATTCGACCGATATTTGAAAGAGAAATATCCCGACCAATACGAAGTAGATACGGTTGATATGATAGACGGGGGCTGGCGAAAAAAGTCTTTTAGTGGCTATGATTCTGTTTTTCACGTTGCCGGAATAGCACATAGAAAAGAAACCGAAAAAAATGCGGAGCTGTATTACAAAGTGAATCGCGATTTGGCGGCGGATTGCGCGGCGAAAGCGAAAAACGACGGCGTGAAACAGTTCGTTTTTCTCAGTTCGATGAGCGTGTACGGGCTGAACAGCGGTTATATCGGTTCCGATACTCTTCCGAACCCGAAAACGAATTACGGAAAATCCAAATTGCAGGCGGAAATCGCGTTGAAGAAATCGGAATCGGCGGATTTCGCAGTCGCCGTTCTCAGACCTCCGATGATTTACGGCAAGGGGTGCAGGGGAAATTATAACACGTTGAAAAAAATCGCGTTGAAATCTCCTTTTTTTCCGAATATAGATAATAAAAGATCCATGCTTTACATAGAAAATCTCTGCGGGTTTGTTCGAGCTCTTATAGATAATCGCGATCGCGGACTTTTCTTTCCTCAAAACAAAGAGTATGTCAATACCACGCGGCTTGCCGAACTGATTTGCAAATATAACGGAAAAAAGTTTCACCCGACCGTAACATTTAATCCGGCACTTTATTTGCTGCGAAAAGTTGCGGGCTCGGCGGAAAAGGCGTTCGGCGATCTGGTTTACGATATGTCGATGAGCGAGTATTCGGGAAAATTCGCCGTAACCGACATAGAAACTTCGATAAGGTTTACAGAGGGTAAATAGATGAAGCCATTTTCGGTCTTGATGAGTATTTACAAAAACGAAAAACCGGAATATTTCGAAGAGGCGATGAACAGTATCCTTTGCCAAACGTCGGTTCCGGACGAAATAGTCCTTATCAGGGACGGCGCCGTGCCAGAGTGCTTGCAGGAGGTTATTGATTCGTTTTTGAAGACCTGCCCCGTCCGGATAAAGTATATTCCTTTTGAAAAAAACGGCGGGCTGGGAAACGCTCTGCGTGTCGGGGTGGAATCCTCAACAAACGAGCTTATCGCCAGAATGGACACGGATGACATTTCCGTTTCTTCCCGGTTTGAGTTGCAGTTAAACGCGTTTGAAAAAGATCCGACGCTCGATCTTGTCGGCGGACAGGTTCTTGAATTTGAAAACGATGTTTCCGATGTTTCAGGCAAGAGAAGCGTACCTGCCGAACACGGCGAAATCGCGGCGTTTCTGAAAAAGCGAAACGCGTTCAATCATCCGACGGTTATGTTCAAAAAGTCTTCTGTTCTCAAAGCCGGCAATTACAGGGGCAGACATTTGGTCGAAGATTATGATTTATGGCTTCGGATGCTGGCCGACGGCTGCCGCTTTTTGAATCTGCCCGATACTCTCGTTTATATGCGCGTGAGTCCGGGTATGTATGACCGGCGCGGCGGAATCGAGTATTTTAGATCTTTAAAAGATTTAGAGAAAGATAAACGAATCGCAAAAATCGTAAGCCCTTTCCGCTATAGCGTAAACATTTTTATCCGTTTCGTGCAATGTGTCGCCTTTAACAACCGACTAAGACGCATTGTATATCAAAAAGTGCTCAGAAAAAAGCGTTAATTTCGAGTATGTTTTGGGTGATTGTATATGGTTGTTGTTGGTATTGAAAAACTTCACGGTGTTTTATTCGAAATGTTAGAAGAAGTAGATAGGATTTGCTCAAAGAACGGTATCAAATATTCACTGTTTGCTGGGTCTGCCCTTGGCGCAGTTCGACACGGTGGATTTATTCCGTGGGACGATGATCTTGATATCGTTATGCTGCGCCCGGATTATGAAAAATTCCTTCGAATTGCGGTTAAGGAATTGAGTTCCGCATTTTTTTTGCAAAAAGAGTTTTCCGAACATTGGCCTATGTTTTATTCCAAACTCAGAAAAAACGGAACCGCATATATGGAAAAAATATTTCCGAAAGATTCTTCCCAACACCAGGGGATATATATTGACATCTTTCCATGTGACAACCTTTCTGACAGTAAATTTAAACGAAAAATTCAGTTTTTTGCATCCAAGGCAGTTATCGCATCGTCCCTCGGAAAACGCGGATATTTAACAGACAGTATCGGAAAAAAGGTTTTTATCTGCTTTAGCAGGATACTGCCGCAAAAGGCGCTGCGGCGGATAGTTGTTAATAAAAATGAGCCGAAAAGTGAATTCGTTCATACTTTTTTCGGGGCTTCTTCGAGGTATGATAAAAGCGTCTTCCGCCGTGAGATCATGAATGAAACGCTTTTGTTGCCGTTTTGCGGGGAAAAGTTCCCTGTTTCTTCAAGATATAATGAATTGCTTTCGGTTCTGTATGGGGATTATATGACTCTTCCAGAGGAAAAGGATAGAAAATGCAAGGAACACGCAATGCTTGTCGATTTCGAAAATTCATATGAAAAATATATTGATTGGCAAAAAAAACAGCGTATAACCACATACACCAGAAGCATTCGCTGAAATTGAATCGGTAATAAATGCTTTTATGCATTTGATTATAATATTCGGAAAAGGAGCAACCACATGAAACGAAGAAATTTCGCAAAAACTCTCTCCGCGCTTATTCTTTGTTTTGCCATGCTGTTCGGACTTTTGTCCGTTTCCGCGTCGGCGTATAGCAAAGAATTTGTTTCTGAAACGCATGATGTGTTCAAAAGCACATCCGCAACCCTTGCTCCCGGCGTAGAACAGTATATCAACTACGCCTATGCCAAGGACGGCAACCAGATGGTCTATTATGTGACCGTCGCGGATATTTCCAGAGACGATGTTGTTGTGCAGACGTCTTATAAAGACCAGTACAGAAACAAGGTTCTCGGAATGTCCAAGCTGACGGAGCAGGTCGCTTCCGCAAATGAGTATTACAGCGATCCGGCGTCTCCGCAGTTTATCAGCGAATACTACAATGTTGTCGCCGGCGTCAACGCGTCGTTTTACAATATGACGACGGGACAACCCATGGGTATAACCTATATTGACGGCGTTTCTTTCGGAACCGCAAGTTATGACAACTTCTTTGCTATTCTGAAAGACGGCAACGCCGTTATCGACTATCGCGCAAACGAAAAGAACTATACCGGCGACAGGGCTATTATGCAGGCAGCCGGCGGCTCTCAATGGCTTGTTCGCGACGGAAAAGACGTGACCGCTTCCGCAAGCGGCTCGTATAATACCGACAGACATTGCCGCACAAGCGTGGGAATAACAGCTGAGGGCAAGGTCGTCTTCATGGTTTTTGACGGCAGGCAGGAGCCGTTCTCCTGCGGCGGTTCAATGCACGAAATTGCGCAGATAATGCTTGAAGCGGGCTGTGTCGCCGCGATAAACCTTGACGGCGGCGGCTCGACGACTTATGTCGCGAAGCAGGAGGGCGAGGACAGCGTTTCCATCGTCAACCGTCCTTCCGACGGCTCCGAGCGCTCCATTTCCGCAGGTCTTATAGTCGCTTCGACGGCAGCTCCGTCCGATGCTTTTGACAGGGCTGCATTGACACCGGAACATGAGTTCATTACCATAAATGCAAAAACAGCGATTTCCGCAAAGGGGATAAGCCCGTCCGGAACGGCTGCTGAAATTCCTGCAGATGCGGTTCTGAAACTTGCGGATGAATCTTTCGGTACGATTGAAAACGGTATTTTTGTCCCCACAAAAACGGGCGACGCCGTTATTCAGATGGTCTATAACGGGAAAACCGTCGGAGAAACGACGGTTCACATCGTCGTTCCCGATGAGATAGCGTTTACTTCGACCGCTCTTGCCACTCCTTACGGAAAATCTTCCGAGATAGGGTTGACTTTGACCTACGGCGAATTCGGCTACGCTGTGGCATTTGACGCCGCAGATATTGAGTTCTCTCTTTCGGACGGTAAATTCGGTTCCGTGAGCGGATTGACTTTTAACGCGACTGCCGATACATCCGTTACCGGCAGTGGAGAGATAACAGCGACCGTTGTCGGCACTTCCGTCAGCGCAACCGTTCCTCTCAATGTGGGAAAAGGTTCAGAAGTCCTTTTTGACTTCGAAGATGCAAATGTTGACAGGTGGGGATTTTTTGACTATTATAATGCAGATGTCTCAACTACCATATCCGTTGCGGATGCGAAAAGCGGAAAAGTTCACTCAGGCAACTATTCGATGGCATACTCCATTGATTTCAGTCAGCTTACATACTATGAAGACTACATAACGTCAATGATGACCTATAATGCCGATTCCATAAAGGCACACGGCTTGGGAACAGACGCTGACGGCGTTCAGATGTACGGAACGATGGACGATTATGTTGATATAACCGGAGCAACAGGTCTCGGCTTCTGGGTATATCTTCCCGATGAAGTGGATATTGCGGGTCTTAATCCTCGTTTCGTTTTCGGTTACAAGAAAACCGCTACGGACGCTTGGACACGCGGTTCAACCTCAATGAATGAGTTCCTCATTAAACGCGAGGGCATGGGTAGCGAAGGTTGGTACTACTTCTACGCCGATCTTTCCGCTTTCTCCGGTTATTATGCCATGACCATGCAGAACAACCGTCTTTCCTGCACCTCGTCCAAAAACGGGTATAAAGCGGAACGCTATTACGGAGCCATGGTTGAATGGTACATCGAAGACCGCGCATGGAAAAACGATAAGACAAAATCTTATACGGGTAAATTTACACTCTTTATCGACGATATAACTGTTGACTATTCTTCCGTTGTCGATGATCGTGAAGCACCTGTTTTCGGTGATGTTTCTTATGCTGCGACAGGTATGTCCGATTCCGCGATACTGAAAGACAACGCAACGATAGTTTACAACGGAGTGGATTTCGCGGCGTCTGTGTCGGAAAATACGAAAAAATCCAACGCAACAGGTATAAATCCCGCCTCTGCAAAGGCATATATTGACGGAAACGTTGTTGCCGCCGAATACAAGAACGGGAAAATTACCGTTCTCAATCCCGTTGATTTCGCTGACGGCGTTCATACCGTTAAGTTTGAAATCGCGGACAGACAAGGCAATGTTTCTCATATTGTGAGAACGTTTACAATGGATACTGGTTCTTCTGAGAATACCGTAAAGGTGATTCCGAGAGATGCCGATATGACGTCAACTCTTGTAGGTTCCCTTTATTATATAGACATCGTTGCGACGGATATCAGCGCTGTCAATACGGTTTCTGTTACTCTCAAAGTCAATAATGTTAACGACTGGGAACCCGCGGGTATAACAACCGCCGGAGGATTCTCTTCGGAATATATGTTTGACCCCGCCGATAACGGAATTCTTGAATTAACACTAAGAAAAACATCGACCGTTTCCGATAGAGGAGAAGCTGTTATTGCTTCTGTTCCCGTTCGCGTATGGTATCCGCATAACGCTCTCGGCAAAGATTCCAACTGGATTATAACGCAGAAAAAATGCGTATATCCGATGGATATTCAACTTCTGACAAAAGCAGGACGTGTCGTATTTGAAGACGGTTCTTTCGGAACATTCTCTTCCGCAAAGATTCAAATAGACAGCGAAGCGATGTGCGCTTACGGCTATATCGGTGTTAACAAGGGCAACGAGGGCGGAACTCTCAATGTTACTTCTTGGCATGAGCATACAGCCGTTGCTCTTGCGGACAAGGCCGCGACCTGCACGGAAGCGGGCTACACGGGCAGAACGTTCTGCGAAGTCTGCAACTCCGTTGTTGACTGGGGCACGACCGTTCCCGCAACGGGACACAACTTTGTTGACGGCGAATGCTTGCTCTGCCACGAAAAGGCAAACGGCGTTATAGACGGCAAACTTTACATTGACGGCGTTCTTGCAAGCGGCGTTGTTGACGGCAAACTTTATGATGATGGTGTTCTTTACAACGGCGCCCGTCTTGAAGACGATGGTTTCTACTACGCTTATGTTGACGGCGTAAAAGAAGGCAAGTATTCCGGAGTTTTCTCGGATAAGGCTACAGGTAAGTATTATTATGCAAAACTCGGAGTTTTGAATTCCGGATGGCAGACAGACTCCGAAACCGGCAATTACTATTACTTCGGCACAGACTTTGCGGCAGTTGACGGCACACAGATTATTGCGGGTGTTACTTATGTATTCGAGAATTGTATTCTTGTAAAAGGTTCTTGGGTTCAGAGAAGCGACGGGCTGCAATATATGTGGGCAGGACGCGGACATATGGCAGGCTGGGCAGAGATTGACGGAAAAATGTATATGTTTAACGGAAACGGATATGCATATACTGGTCTGAAAACGACAAAAACCTTTGACGGAACCAAGGAAGAGACATTTGTTCTTGACGAAACCGGAGCATGGCTTGGTGAAAGCTTTACCGGTGTTTACAAAGTGAATGATACTCTTTACTATGTTGAGAACGGTTTTGTTAAAACTCCCGGCCTTATAAAGATAGGCGAGGATTACTATTATGTAAAGACCGGCGGAATCGTTGTTTCCGATTGCGTATACTTCATTTCGAGAACCAACGGTCTTATGAACGCGGGCAATTACACATTCGGAGCCGACGGTAAGATGATAATAGATTAAGGTTTTTTGTTTGAGCAGAGCGGCAAATGCCGCTCTGCCCAAAAAACAAAATTTTGTTTTGGAGAAAGTTATGCAATACAGAGTATTGATAGTGGGCACGGTTCCATATAATGAAAAATCAACGTCGAGAGCTTTTGACGCGTATTTCCATTATATGGATAAAAAGAACCTTGCTCAGATTTTCTCGAACACAAAAACTCCGTGTAAAGGACACTGTGAAACGCTTTTTCAGATAACAGATCATCGGATTATGAAGCGATGGCTCGACAAGAAAGAAAAAACAGGGCGTATCTTCAGATATGATGATCTTCCCGAATCTTGGAATACGAGTGATCTTGAGCTGAATGACCGACATGCAGAGAAGGCATATAAAATCGGAAGAAAACATACTGCTCTTACACACTTACTTCGAGGACTTCTATGGAGAAAGAAGTTTTGGTGTACAAATGAACTAAACAGCTGGCTTGATGATTTCTCTCCTGAATGTGTTTTTCTTGCTTTTTCAGATGATTATTTTATACCTGAAATTGCCTGTTATGTCGCGGAAAAGTATAATATTCCGATTGTTTCTTGTATCGGCGACGATTATTATTTTAACGAGCGTTTTTCATTGAATCCGATATATGTTTTGTATAAAAAAACTTATAAAAAACTTATACGGAGAGTTTTTAAACATAAAGGAAGCGCGATTTATATAAGTGACAAAATCCGTGATAAATATAATTCTGTTTTCGGGTTGAACGGAAAAACCGTGTATCTGACATCGACGATAGAGAGGGCTCCGTTTAAGGTCGCCGACACGGAGTCACCGCTTATAACATATTTCGGAAATATTCGCATGGGAAGAAATAGGTCTCTTTGTGATATTGCTGACGCGCTTGCTTCGATAAATCCTACATATAAATTGATTGTTTTTTCAAACGAACTTGATACTGCGTATACGAAGATTCTCAAATTAAATGAACATATTGAATATCGCGGTTCAATTCCTTATTCTCAAGTAAAAGAACAGATGCAACGCAGTGATATAACTGTAATTGTTGAAGGTTTTGAGAAAAAAGATATTGATAAGTCAAGATATTCGCTTTCTACGAAAGCCGCGGATGCGTTGGCGAGCGGTGTTTTGATTCTTGCTTACGGAGATGCTGATTGCGGAATTATAGAGTATATGAAACAAACCGGAGCCGCCGTTGTATGCGATAACAAGAAGGAACTCGGAAGTATGATTAGGAGTATTCTTGCAGACGGTATACGGCAGAAAGCGTATTATGTCAGACAGATAGCTGTTACGGCCGATCATCATTCTTTAGGAAAAAGTTGTGAAACTGCAGAGAGTGTTATTGAGAATGCCGTTGGGAGTAAATAAAATGCAAAATGATATTGTAATGATAATTATGTCCTGCGATGCGTTTTCCGACTTGTGGGGCGGGCACATAAAATTGCTGGGTCAAAACTGGAATGATCGCGGAATGAAAACTGTTATAGTGACCGATAGAAAAACGGACAAATCATATGACGGAGTAGATGTGTTTTTTCCTGAAAACTGTGCTGATTGGTCCGATCGGTTAAAAGCCGCCGCGACTTTTTACGATGCAAATTATTATTTTGTAACGCTTGACGATTACTATATAATCAATCGTATAAATAATACGAGAATACAAGAGCTTTTTAGGATAGTGAAAGAAGAAAAAGTTGATTATATGCGGCTTTTCAAACATCCGGTTCGAGCAACAGGGGAGAAATTCGCTTCAAGAGACGATTTGCATTTTATTAAAACCGAAGAAATGTACAGCGTAAACCTTTATTCTGGAATATGGAAGAAAGAATTCCTTTTCAGTTGCTTCGGAAAACCATTAAATGCGTGGGAATTTGAGGTGTCGTTATCGAAAAAAGCAAGAGATTACAACGCAAAATGTGTTGTTGACATCGCAGAAGATTTCGAGATTTTAGATGTCGTCAGAAAAGGAAAACTCATAAGAAAAGCCGGACGGTATATTAAAAAACACGGTCTTTATACAGGGGACAGAAAAACGAACAGTCTGTGGTTTGAGTTTAAACTCGGAATAAAAGTTTTTGCCCGTCGCCACTTGCCTTCTCGTAT
>ERZ780207.1910-NODE-1910-length-16428-cov-3.219386_pt1 | contig 16428 bp, 9 predicted proteins | sample MGYA00510977_ERZ780207 | MGnify/ENA primary metagenome ERZ780207 (study PRJEB29588, sample SAMEA2151383) | human gut metagenome | biome: human gut; feature: human-associated habitat; material: faeces | place: Denmark | collected 2008/2010 ... | reverse complement strand
TTTTCCCCATTATACCAAAAAACTCGCACATTGGCGAGACTTCTTTGACAGGCTGAAATCAGCTCCGACTTGTGTCGGAGCTGATTTGATTTCTAAACTTATTCGGTTTACATAACATCTATCCCGCTGAGCCAGCGGCGCATCATGTCATAGATGTGGTTCCCTGCCATGCGGCGGATGAAGCTGCGCGTGCGCATGGCGCCCATGTGCAGCTCCTTGACAAAGGTCTCGCCCTCGACCGCTAGGGAGACAAATACCGTGCCGACCTCGTGCACGCCGTCGCCGTCTGGGCCTGCGAGCCCAGTCACGCCGACGCCGATATCCGTACCCAGCAGCGCGCGGACATTCTCGGCCATCGCTTTCGCGACCTCATAGCTCACCGCGCCCTTTTCCTCGATGAGCGCCGGGTCAATGCCGAGCAGCTTCGCCTTGGCCTCGTTCGTGTAGGTCACAACGCCGCCCTTGAAAAACGCGCTCGCTCCGGGCATATCGGTAAAGCGCTTTGCAAGCTCTCCGCCGGTGCAGCTCTCCGCAGCGGAAAATGTCATGTTCTTTTCACGCAGCAGCTTTATTACGCTCTCCTCGATGCACTCGACGTCCACGCCGTAGACCAAATCGCCGAGGCGCTGCATCACGTGCTCCATCACGGGGGCGATCATTTTCTCGGCCTCATCCACGCTCTTTGCCTTTGCGGTTATCTGGAGCAGGCAGTCGCACTCCTTGGCGTAGGGCGCCATGGTGGGGTTCGTCATGCGGTTCATTTCCTCGGCAAAGATATCGTCGACGGAGCTTTCGCCGAGACCGAAGATGCGCACCGAGTGCGATACGATAAGCTCCTCCGAGAGCTTGCGCAGATACGGCAGCGCGCTCTCGCGGAACATGGCGTTGCACTCCTTGGGCGGGCCGGGGATCATGACGACGATCTTGCCGTCCTTCTCAAAGCCGCAGCCGGGCGCGGTGCCGCAGTTGTTGTGAAACACCGTGCAGCCCTCCGGGAGCATGGCCTGCGTGAAATTATTGTCGGTGAACTTCTTGCCGTAGCGGATATAGTCGTACAGCCCCTCGCGCTCGGCCTTGTTCTCGGCGAGCTTGAGGCCGAAAGCCTCGGCAAGGATCTGCTTTGTGAGGTCGTCGCAGGTGGGGCCGAGGCCGCCGGTCGTGATGATTATGTCCGCGCGGCTCTTCGCCGTCTCAACACACTTACGCAGCCGCTCCGGGTTGTCGCCGACGACGGTGTGGTACTTCACGTTTATGCCGATCTTCGAGAGCATTTCCGAAATGTCCCGCGCGTCGGTGTTCGTCACATGGCCGAGCAGCAGCTCGGTCCCGACGGAGATTATCTCAGTATCGTAGCTCTTACTCATGGTCCAGCTCTATCCTTTCGATCCCCTCAATAGCCTCGACGACAAGTGCATCGATATCCAGCTTCGACTCCGCGCGCTCGACCTCGCTTATCTTCGGGCGTGTCCTCGGGTGGCGCGGGGTAAAGACGGTGCAGCAGTCCTCATACGGCAGGATAGATGTCTCAAAGGTGCCGATCTGCCTTGCGCGCTCGACTATCTCCTCCTTGTCCATGCCGATAAGCGGCTGGAGTATCGGCAGAGTCATAACAGCCTGCGTGGAGGCCATGGCCTCCATGGTCTGGCTTGCGACCTGGCCGAGGTTTTCACCGGTGACAATGGCCTTGGCGTTGCTGCGCTGGGCGATCTGCTCGGCAATGCGCATCATAAAGCGGCGCATTATCAGCGTGAAATACTCCTCGGGACACTTGTCGCGTATCTCCTCTTGAATGTGCGTGAACGGCACGACCTCCATCGTCATCTTCCCGCAGTACTCGGTGAGCAGGCGGCCAAGCTCGATGACCTTGTCCTTCGCCTGCTGGGAGGTATACGGGAATGAGAAAAAGTGTACCGGTATAAGATGCACACCGCGCTTTGCGATCATGTAGGTCGACACAGGGCTGTCAATGCCGCCGGAGAGGAGCGTCACCGCGGTGCCGCTGCATCCGACCGGGAGACCGCCCGCACCGTGGACGGGCATAGCGTGTACATAAGCCGCAAGGTCGCGCACCTCAATGTGGACTACAAGCTCCGGGTCATGCACGTCGACCTCGATATCCTCATAAGCGTCGCTCAGGGCGTTGCCGACATACTGGCTCAGCTCGATGCTCGTCATCGGGAAGGCCTTGTCACTTCGGCGCGTCTCGACCTTGAAGCTCTTCGCGCGCAGCATATCCTCGCGCAGATACTCAATGGCGAGCTTTGCTATCGCGTCCTTGTCCTTTTCGCAGGCGGCAGCGCGCGTCAGGCTAATTACGCCGAACACCTTTTTGAGCGCCTCGAACGCGGTATCCATATCGGCCCCATCCTCGCCCTCGACATAGATTATCGACTGGAGGCAGTAGACACGGAACTTCCCTATCGGTGCAAGGCGGCGGCGGACATTCGCCGTCAGCTTCTGTTCGAAGCTTCTGCGGTTAAGCCCCTTGAGGACTATCTCGCCCAGTTTGAGCAGAATTATATCGTTCATCTGTACATCTCCTTGGTTTTCAGACAGTAAACTATATATTACCATACTATTTCAAAAAACGCCATACAAAAGTTGACAATGCCGACGAATCGGATTACACTATGCGCATTCATTATAGATTGTCGAGATCAGAAAAATGATTGAATATCTTATTGTAGCACTCGCAGCGCTTATATCCGGCGTAGTTCAGGGCAGCTGCGGCTTCGGCGCTGGCATAATCCTGATGATTGCGCTGCCGTTTTATTATCCTCTTAGTCAGGCAGCGGGCGTTTCCTGCATCATGAACATCGCGCTCATCGCGGCGATGGTGTACCGCTATCGCAAGCACATAAACCTGCGCAAGGTCATTCTTCCGCTGCTGCTGTATTCCACGGTCGCGACCGCGGCCATCAGGCTCGCACCGTATGTAGATCAGGCGCTGCTCAAGCGCTGCTTCGGCGGCTTCCTCATCCTGCTGGCGCTGTACCATTTCTTCCTCCACGGGAAGGATCACGGCAAATGGAACGTCTGGGTCAGCGCAGCGGCGATAATCTTCTCCGGCGTGTGCAGTGGTCTGTTTGCTGTCGGCGGACCTCTGATGGCGGTCTACTACCTTGCCAATACAGACAGCAAAGAGGAGTACCTCGCGACTATCGAGACGCTGTTTCTGCTGAACAACATCTGGAGCAGCTATGTGCGCATCAGAAACGGCATCGTCACATCGGCGGATCTGCCGGTCATCCTTTTCGGCTCGGTGTTCATCCTCCTCGGCTTTCTTATCGCCAACCGCGTCGTCGATAAGCTTGACGACCGGCGTATGGGCTTTGCCGTCTACACCGCCGTCGGCGTCAGCGGCATATTGAATCTGCTTGGGTTATAAAATTAGGCAAAAAAATTACCGTCCCGCGGGACGGTAATTTTTTTATACTTGTCTTACTTCTTGTTCTTCTTATTCTTGTGGACGAGCACGAACACACCGCAGCCGATGATTATCGCGGAGCAGGCCATGATGCCTATCCACAGGCCGATGTTGCTCTCATCGCCGGTCTTGGGCGTGGCCGAGGTACCCACTCTGAAATCCTCCAGCTGAGTCACGCCGGTGGTGAAGTCCACCTGCACGCTGTAAGTCCCGGTCGGGCGGTTTCTGAGGAAGGAGTTTGCGATCGTGATCACGGCATAGCCGTTCGCGTCCTCCTCGACCGTGTAGTAGCGCGAGCTTATAAGGTCGGTGCCGTTGGCGTTATACACGTGCAGGCAGCGGTAGATAGTCCCTGCCTTGACCAGCTCGTCATAATCGCCGTCGGTGTATATCGTGAGCGTGCTGCTGGAGCCTTTCTGGAAATATGCATTGTTGGATATTCCGGTTATCCTCGGCGCAGGAGCCACCTCTACAGTGTAGGGATATGCGTCCTTCGTCTCAGGGTCGGTGTTCAGCGCGGGGGTATATTTCGTCAGGCTCGCTGCCGTGCCGGTGAGCTTCCCTGTGACCGGAACGAGCGCGCACTCATCCTGCGTCACCTCGTTGCCGAACACGCCGCCGGAGATGGCGTACGTGCCGCTGCCGGTGTGGCTGAGGTATCTCCCGTCGATGATCTCGCAGAGCGCGCCGTTGTTCACAAGCTCAGTAAACACATTCTCTCCGCTGAGCTCAGCCTTTGCGTTCGCACTGACGGTAACCGTGTCGGCTCTGAGGTTCATTATCTTGACCCCGGCTATGGACATCACAGTCAGGTTCTTCATTCTACAGCCCGCGCCGTCGATCACGATAGACCTGCTGACCGTGGCATAGTCTCCGTTGTCTCTGAGCAGCGTGACCTTGCCGCCGAGTCCGGCCGCATTGATCGCATCCTGGACGGTCGAGAACGTGCCCTTATCGACTCCGAGCGCGTCCTCCGCTCTTGCTACCGGCTCCGAAATAGGCTCGACACTGAATCTGCCGGGGTTCTTTGCGTCCGCACAGGGGACGTAGCCGTCCGCGCACTGCACCTTGGGCACTTCATGCTTGAACGAGCCGCCGGAAATTGCAACCGTCGTGCTTCCGGTCGTAGCGGCGACCACTTCCTTATCCGCAGTCGTACTGTCGAACGTGCCGCCGGAGATCGTTATGCTGCTGCCGACGGTATTTATGGCTGTGCCGCCTTCTATGGTACCGCTGCTTATCTCCGCACTTCCGCCGTACATGTCAACGCCCTTCGTTCTGCCATTTACCGTACCGCCGGACATGGTGAACTGCGAGCTCACGCCGTTTATTGAAATGGCATTGCCCTTTGCGTTGGTCACACTGCCGCCCTTAATTGTCAGGGTGACGTTGTCGTTCACGATGATCGCTGCCTCTCCGTCAACCGTACTGTTCGTACCGGTGACCGTACCGTTGCTTATCTCCACGCTGCCGCTGTCCGCGGTCAGCGCCGTCGTCCCAGTCAAAGTTCCGCCGGTCATGACGAAGTGCGCGCTCTTTTGGTTTTTATTATCTTTCACCGCAACGGCAGTTCCGCTCGTATTCACTATGCTGCCGCTCTCAAGCGTCACCGTGCATTTGCCGCCTATATCAATTGCTGCAGTTCCGGAGCCGACAATTTGTCCGCTTTGAGCCGCTGAACTGTCCATTATCGTTATGCTGTGTTGCCCGGCGTTTGTGCCGTATACGTAGAAATTATTGGTGTTGAGCTTGTTCCCCGCAAGGTCGAGCTTCCATGCCAAAGCATATGAATATTCATTACCGGCTTCTATACTTACGTCCTGCAGCAGCTTAATAGTCCAGCCGCTGCTGCCGCTAATAGCACTCAGTGCATCCGAAAAGCTGCTGTATCTTGCGCTGAACTTCCCGTTACTGTCGAGTACCTCGATCGCCATCGAACTTCTGTACAGTATGAAGCTACTGAAGGAGCTTACATTGAAGCTTACTTCATTATTCCCAAAGCTATGTTTTGTAATTTCCTCCGTGCTGCCGTCGGAATGGATATGTACTATTTGCGTTAAGACGGTAAATCCATCAACAGTGGGAATGGTGACATCAACGCCGCCTTTCAGCATATCATTGCTGACAGAGAGCTCCTTTTCCAGCTCCTTCTGTTCCGTTCCCTCTCTTGTAACCGTGATCTTCGCCTTAGGTGAAATGGAATACTCGATGGAATCGACACTGTTTTTGGTCTGCTCGATTGCCTCGATCTTCACAGCAGGGATGAGCTCTATCGATACAACGTCCCCCTCTAAAAACGTTAATTTTGAAGCCGCAAGGAGCTTCTGCACATCGATCGCGCTGCTGTCGCATGCAAAGCTTGCGGCACCGCTCGGTGCAGTGATTCCGTCCGCGGCAGTGACAGGAGCAGAGTCGCCCGTCACATTGACCGAGACGGTCACGCCGTTGACGACATCTCCGGGTACAATATTATAAAATTTTGTTGATTCGTCGTACACCGCAAGATAGCCACTGTCAACGTTCGGCTTCACAGTAAAGCTGCCGCCGGTGATGCTGCAGGTCACTCCCTCGGCTATTTCAAGTGCTCCCTCAAAGCTTCCCTTGTCGCCGGAAATGGAAAGGCTTCCTTTATCTATTTTGATCGCTGTCCCATTGCTGCGTACATTCAGATCATTGGTATCCTCGTCCGTGGTACGCGCCGTGTATGAGCCGTTTCTTATATAAATGCCGTACTTAGTACCGCTGATACCCGAAGCAGGATTACTCGTGACATTGAGCGTTCCGGTGCTGCTTTCGCTCTGCATTATGCCATACTGCGATGAAGTTACGGTTCCCGCGAGCTCGACCGAGACTGTTTCTGCCGAGTCCACTAATATGCCGCCGCATTCTCCAGCATTAATATACGTGTCCTCCAGCTTCAGGCTGCCGCTATTGATAAGCACCACGGCAGCAGTTGCCTGCCCACTTTTCTGAGCGATCACGCCGGTGCGAAAAACAACGTCTGCCTTAATTATGATCTCACCGATTAAAGTTTTATTGTTGAGATCGATCGTACCGTTAGTTTCAAGGGTAAAGCTCTCCTCCACGTCTTTAAGCAGCGTGACGGTATCGCCGTCCTGCATCGCGGCCAGTGCTTCCGCAAGAGTCGCATACCCATTCTCACCGATCTGCGCGGCATATGTCTCTTCAGCAGCGCCGCCCTCTTCATCTGCGGGCTCCGCGGGCGCGTTGTTTGCCGCCTCAGCATTGGGATCGGCCGGTTCTTCCGCGCCGCATACCGTGCAGACGCCCTCTTCAAAGCTGTGCGCAGCTTCTTCGCTGCACACGCTGCATACATGCTTACCGCCGGCAGCCTGCCACACATGCGTGCAGGGCTCGCCCTCGGTCGCAAACGCCGCGAGCGGCATCAGGCTGAACGCCATGCACACGGTCATCAGGCATGCCAGAAGCTTTCTGAGTTTTATCATAGCTTGTCTCCTCTTCCCGCCGCCGGTAACAAAGCTGCGGCGATGATGATATTGACGTGTTCAATATGTTGTTGCCGTCCGTGTCTCCGGACTGCATATACAGTGTTATGATACCATATTGACGATTTATTTTCAAGCACATTATAATACCTAATTATTAGACAATCTTAAGAAAACGCAGTCTTTTTATGACAATAAGTTACAGAGATGCTGCATTTGCAGCATCTCTGTAACTTATTTTATGTAATCCGTATTATTTTTGCGCTCACCGGCTCAGCCGTGCCCTCGACGGTGCCGCAGCCGGCCCCGGCACAGGCCGCCCGGTGGTCCCCTTCTGCCGCACCGCGGTTGATGACCGCGAGGTACGCGCCGTTTTCTGCCGCGTCGTCAAAGGCGTCGTGCCCGTCGGATATCCAGCGCAGGATAAGCAGCACATCGCCCGTCGCCGCCATAAACTGCGCGTGTCCGGTAGAAAACGCGTCGGCAGAGTTTCGCATATTCGCAAGCTGCGCATACCAGTCGTGCAGCTCCCGCTCACCCTCCTTGAAGGGCAGGCGGTTGAACGGGTCGCACACACCGCACATGCCCTGCTCGTCGCCGTAGTAAATGCTCGGTACGCCGGGTATCGCGAACTGTATCGCCGCGCACAGCCGCTCCTGCTGCAGCGCGCGGGAAAGCGCTCCCTCGCTGAACTCATACTTCAGCTGATCCTCGCGCGAGAGCTCACGCAGGTTTCTGTCCGCCGCAAGCGCCGTGCGCAGACGGTCGACGTCGTGCGAGCCCAGCAGGTTCATAAGCGAATAGTACAGGGGCTTCGGGTAATTCATCTGCTGCGATATAAGAAAATCGCGCAGCCCGTAAGCGTCCGACCAGCCGTGCATGAAGCTCAGCACCGCCGAGCGCAGCGGGTAGTTCATCACCGAGTCGAGCGAATAGCCCAGTGCGTAATTGCGGCGTGAGCCGTAGCTCTCCTTTGTCACCGCGTCCTCCCAGACCTCGCCGATGATCGGCGCGTCGGGCTTCACGCTCTTTGCAGCATCGCGGATGAGCGCGAGTATCGAGTCGGGCAGCTCGTCCGCCACGTCGAGCCGCCAGCCTGCCGCGCCGTGGCGCAGCCAGTGCTTGACGATGCTCCTGTCCCCCGTGACGATGTCGTCCTGCCACTTGGGGTTCTGCTCGTTTACCTCCGGCAGATCCTTGAAGCCCCACCAGCAGCGGTAATCATCCGGGAAGTGACGGAAATCGTACCACGAATAGAACTCCGAATCCTGTCCCTGACAGGCGCCATCCGTGCCGTAGTTGCCGCAGCGGTTGAAGTACCGGCTGTCCGCGCCGGTGTGGGAATACACGCCGTCGAGGATGAACCTTATCCCCTGCTTCTCCCCCTCCGCGCACAGGTGCTCGAAATCCTCCATAGTCCCGAGTATCGGGTCGGGGCGCGAATAGTCCGAGGTGTCGTAGCGGTGATTCGACCGCGCCTCGACTATTGGGTTGAGGTACACAACGCCAATGCCGAGCTCTTTGAGATACGGCAGCTTCTGCTCTATGCCCTTCAGCGTCCCGCCGTAGAAATCGTCGGGGCTGTAGGACTTCTCCCAGCTGCGCGGCTGCCAGCGTACAGGCTCATCAAGGCTTGCGTGCAGCTCCGGTGTCTGACCGAGGCGCTTGTGGTACTCTATACCCGCCTCCGCCGTGCCGTCGTTAGAGAAGGCAAAACGATCCGGGAATATCTGGTACATCACCCTTTTTCTGAACCATGCCGGTGTTTCAAAGCCCTTTTTATACACCGTCAGCCGGAAGCCCGACTCACGGTTCGAGCATATCCTGCCGGTATAGCCCGTCGCGTCCGGACAGAGCCACTGCGCGCTGTGATCCGTCTCTATATAGAACGCATACCAGAGCGCCTGCGGCTCCTCGGGCAGCATGAGGTTTACATAATATATGTCTCCGTCGTTTTCCATGGAGCAGCTGTGCTCCATATTGTCGCCCCATAGCTCGAGGTGCGCGCTCTTCACCGTGCCGCCGAGCCGCCTGAACGCAAGGCGCAGGGTGCTGCCGCCCTCAAGCGCGCCGCCGGGGCTTCTGAACTCCGCCCTGCGGCTGTCGTAGGACAGCGCCGGGACGCTCCCGGCGGTCTGGCGCAGCACGCTCACGACGTGCGCCGTGCGCGGCTGGTACTGATACAGCTCCTGCGGCTGCACGGACGCTGCGCGAAGGTCAAGGCAGCAGGAGGCCGTCATGCGGTAGGCCTCTATGAGGGGGAAGCCGCAGTCGTCCATCAGCAGGCGCATGAGCTCGGGCGCGGCGATAGGGTTACTCTCCCCATGCAGAAACTCCGCGAGCCTGTCGCGCTTGAGTCCTGCTCTCAGGCATTCGCGCACCGCGTCGTACACCGTCGCCGCCGCCTGGAAGTACTCCCGCATAAGCTCCGGGCAGTCAGGCGAGAGGAGCTGTCTGCACAGCTCCTCATCCCCGCCCGCGGGGAGCCATCCTCCCTCGCCCGGCGCCGCCTCAACACAGCGGCGGTTTTCGTATATTATTGATAGTATATAATTCTCCGACCACTGCTCTCTATAGCAGCCGCCGAACCAGACCTTTACCTTTCTCTCGCTTACAGCATCCATATATAATGCTTCGCGTACTCCATCGCCGAGCGCTCAAAGCCGAAGTCGGCCTGCATCGCGCGGGTGATAAGTCCGCTCATGATCTCCTCGTTTTTATAGCAGTCCATCGCAAGGCGCATCGTGTCGCGCATCTCCCACGCGTCGAAGTTTGCAAAGGAGAAGCCGTTGCCCTCGCCTGTGAAGCGGTTATAGGGCGTGACCGTGTCGCGCAGGCCGCCCGTCTCGCGCACTATCGGCACCGAGCCGTAGCGCATCGCGATCATTTGGCTCAGGCCGCAGGGCTCAAAGCGTGACGGCATCAGGAAGAAGTCGCTGCCCGCATATACAAGGTGCGACAACTCCTCACTGTAGCCGATATAGGCGCAGAGCCTGCCCTTGTAGCGTCCCTCGGCCGAGCGCATGAAGTTTTCAAAGCGCTCGTCCCCGGAGCCGAGCAGCATAAACTGCATATCCTCGCGGCACATCATGTCGTCCAGCACGCATGCGACAAGGTCAAAGCCCTTCTGCTCGGTCATGCGCGTGACCATCGCAAACAGCGGCACATCCGCTCTCTGCTCAAGTCCCATGCGCGCCTGAAGCTCCGCCTTGCACACGGCCTTGCCCTTCAGGTGGCCGCGGTCATAGCGCGCGGGCAGAAGCGCGTCGCCGTGCGGGTTATAGACCTTTTTATCGATGCCGTTTATAATGCCCGTAAGCTGCGCCGAGCGCGCGTTGAGTATGCCCTCGAGCCCTTCGGCGTAGTAGGGCATTTTTATCTCGGAGGCGTAGCTGGGGCTGACGGTGTTTATCCTGTCGGCAAAGACGCAGCCTGCCTTGAGATAGTCCGCGCAGCCGTTGAGCTCCATGAACTCCGGCGTATAGTAGCGGCTGTCGACGTCGAGCATATCCTGCACAAAGTCAAAGCCGAACTTGCCCTGGAACGCGATGTTATGTATCGTCAGCAGGTACTTTATCTGCTCCTGCTTTGCGCCGCGGTACTGTGTGCGCGCGAGCATCGGGATCATCGCCGTGTGCCAGTCGTTGCAGTGGACAACGTCCACATCGAAGCCGAGGTTCGGTATCGCGTCGAGCACCGCGCGGCAGAAGAACGAGTACTGCTCGCCCTCAGGGTTTCCCCCGCGGTATATCTTATCGCCGAAATACTGTTCATTGTCAACGAGATATATCGTCACGCCGTCGAGCACGAGCTTTTCTATCCCGACGTATTCCTGCCGCCAGCCGAGCTTTGCATAGAAATAGAACATGTGCTCGACCTTGTCGGCATATTTATCCTTTATGCAGCGGTGGTAAGGGGTAATGACTCTCGCATCGATGCCGAGCTTGGCAAGCGACTTTGGGAGCGTGCCCACAACGTCCGCCAGCCCGCCGGTCTTGGAGAGCGGCGCGCATTCGGCAGAGACGAGCAGAACGTTCGGCAGAGTATCACGCCCGTGTTCACGGAGCAGATCACGAAATTCCTTTTTCATTCTTCTTCCTCCTTGGTTTGAAGCTGAACATTACCGACGCCATCGGCGGCAGCGTCAGCTTTGCTGAATACTGCATATCCAAAAACGGTTCCTTCTCTGTCTTTATCGTGTGGGGATTGGCGACGCCGCCCCCGCCGAAGCGTTCGTCGTCGCTGTTGAGCACCTCATGCAGCGTACCGGCCACGGGCAGCGCGATCACGAAATCGTCATAGCGCACCGGCGTGAAGTTGCACACGCACACGAGATAGCTCTCGTCCTTCTCGGATGAGCGCAGGAACGCCACCGAGCTTCTGTCGCGGTCGTCCACGTTGAGCCAGCGGAAGCCGTCCCAGGACTTGTCCACGCGGTACATCGCCGGGGTCGCAGCGTAGAGCTTGTTAAGCTTGCGGTAATAATCGCGCAGCTGCTCATGCCGCGGATAGGCCAGCAGCAGCCAGTCAAGCTCCTGCTGCCAGTTCCACTCGATGAACTGCCCGAACTCTCCGCCCATGAAGCACAGCTTCTTTCCGGGGTGGGCAAACTGGAAGCCGTAGAGCGCGCGCAGGGACGCAAACTTCTGGTCGTAGTCGCCGTACATCTTGTCGAGCATCGAGCGCTTGCCGTGGACTACCTCGTCGTGCGAGTACGCCAGCACATAGTTTTCCGAGAAAGCGTACATCATCGAGAAGGTCAGCCTGTCATGGTTGTGGCTGCGGAAGTAGGGGTCGAGCTGCATGTAATCGAGCGTGTCGTGCATGAAGCCCATGTCCCACTTGAAGCAGAAGCCGAGCCCGCCCGCATCGGGGGGCGCGGTGATGAGCGGGAATGCCGTCGACTCCTCCGCGACGGTTATCGCCCCTGGGTACTCCGTGAGCACCGTCGAGTTGAGCTTGCGCAGGAAATCCACCGCAGCGAGGTTTATGTTGCCGCCTTCCTTATTCGGGGTGTACTCCCCGTCGCGACGGCCATAGTTGAGGTAGAGCATCGAGCTTACCGCGTCGACGCGTATGCCGTCGATGTGGTACTCCTCAAAGAACAGGCACGCCGAGGATACGAGGAAGCTCTGCACCTGATCCGACGCGTAGTCAAAGATCATCGTGCCCCACTCGGGGTGCTCCGCCATGCGTGCTTCTTTGCACTCAAAGAGGGGCGTGCCGTCAAATCTGCGCAGACCATGCTCGTCCTTCGGGAAGTGCGCCGGGACCCAGTCCATTATCACCGCGAGCCCAGCTTCGTGCAGCCGGTCGACAAAATACTTAAAATCGTCGGGATCGCCGTAGCGCGAGGTCGGCGCGTAGTAGCCCGTGACCTGATAGCCCCATGACGCGTCAAGGGGGTATTCCGTCACCGGCATGATCTCAATGTGCGTATAGCCCATGTCTGTGCAGTAGTCCGCCAGCGCGTCGGCAAGCTCTCTGTACATCGGCCGCTCGCCCGGCATGTTCTTCCATGAACCGAGGTGCAGCTCATAAATGCTCATCGGCTGGGTCATGAAGTCCCGCTTTGCGCGGCGCTGCATATACTCCCCGTCGCCCCAGCGGAAGTCCCCGCCGTTCCAGACGATCGACGCTGTCTCGCTCCCGGTCTGCGAGTAGGCCGCAAAGGGGTCGGACTTTAATATCTGCCGACCGTCCGCGCCGGTGACGCAGTATTTATAGAGCGCGCCGTTCTCAATGCCCTCGGCAAAGCATACCCACACTCCGCCCTCGATCTTCTCCATCGGCATGGCGTCTCTGTCCCAGCCGTTGAAGCTGCCGACGAGCGAGACACGCTGCGCGTTCGGCGCCCAGACGATGAAGCGGTGCGCCTTCAGCTCCGGTATATAGCGGCAGCCGAAGCAGAGCCATGCCTTTTTTGCGTTTCCGGTGTTGAACAGGTATATATCCTCCTGCGGGATGTGGCGCAGATACGCTGATTCCATATATCTTTTCCTCTCCTGTATATCTGTATCGGGTACGGTGCGTAATTTCTCTGTATATATTATACATTCAAGCTTTCACATTTGCAATGCCGCATTTTGCAAAGATGGTCACTTCGCCCGAACTGTCCGTATGCCTCCCATTCTCCCCGCCATTCTTAAACTATATGCAGTCCGCAGCCATTATAGAACCGGGGTCGTTAAAAAGAGCCGCACTTAAATAGTGCAGCTCTTGATGATTTTATTCTTCTCTTGCCCAATCGAATGAGCGGCCGACGGCCTTGTTCCAGCCCGCGATCTTCTTGTCGCGCTCGTCGGGGGTTATCTTCGGGCCGAACACCTTGTCTATCGCCCAGTTGTTGATAACGTCCGCCTTGCTCTTCCAGTAGCCGACGGCAAGCCCCGCGAGGTATGCCGCGCCCATCGCCGTCGTCTCCACGCAGACCGGGCGGTTTACCGGAGCCTGAATGATGTCCGCCTGCATCTGCATCAGCAGATTATTGGCCGAGGCCCCGCCGTCCACCTTGAGCGCGCCGAGCTTTATCCCGGAGTCGGCCTCCATCGCCTTGAGCACGTCATAGGTCTGATACGCCAGTGATTCGAGCGTCGCGCGGATGATGTGGTACTTGTTCACGCCGCGCGTGAGTCCCACTATCGCGCCGCGGGCATAGGCGTCCCAGTGCGGCGCGCCGAGCCCCGTGAATGCAGGGACGACGTAGCAGCCGTTTGTGTCGGGTACCTTTCGCGCGAAGTATTCCGAGTCCGCCGCAGAGTCGACTATCCTCAGTTCATCGCGCAGCCACTGTATCGCCGAGCCCGCGACGAATATCGAGCCCTCCAGCGCGTACTCGACCTTTCCGTCAAGTCCCCAGGCTATGGTCGTCACAAGACCGTTCTTTGAAAACACCGGCTTGTCTCCCGTGTTCATCAGCATGAAGCAGCCCGTACCGTAGGTGTTCTTGGCCATGCCGCGCTCAAAGCACGCCTGGCCGAACAGCGCCGCATGCTGATCGCCCGCCATGGCGGCCACGGGCACCGGCACGCCCAGGATATCCTCATCCAGCATGCCGATCACCTGTGAGGAATCCACCACCTGCGGCAGCACCTCGCGCGGGATATCCATGATTTGCAGCAGCTCGTCGTCCCACTGCTGGGTATGCAGGTTGAAAAGCATCGTGCGGCCTGCGTTGGTGGCGTCCGTCACATGCGGATGCCCCTGCACCAGATGCCACGCCAGGAAGCTATCGATGGTGCCAAAGCACAGCTCGCCCCGGCGCGCGCGGTCGCGCACGTTCAGCGCGTCCAGCAGCCATTGCAGCTTGGTTCCCGCGAAATAGGCATCGGGCACCAGACCGGTCTTTTCGCGGATCATTTCGGCATGGCCGTCCCTGACCAGCTTTTCCACATAGGGCGCCGTGCGGCGGCACTGCCACACAATGGCGTTATGCAGCCACGCGCCGGTTTTACGATCCCACAGCACGGTGGTTTCGCGCTGATTGGTGATGCCGATAGCCGCAATCTCGGCCGGGTCGATGCCGGTATTGCGCACCGCGGCACGCAGCGATTCAATCTGCGTGGACAGGATATCGCCTGGATCATGCTCCACCCAGCCAGGATTGGGATAGTGCTGCGGGAACTCCTGCGCGGCAGAGCCGACCATGCGCCCCTCGATGGTAAACACCACCGCGCGGGAAGACGTGGTGCCCTGATCCAGCGCCACCAGATAGCGTTTGTTCATATGAATATCTCCTTTTAACAAAAGGGAAGAGAGGTGCTTGGCTTCTCTTCCCCTTTTTTAATACCGATTATTGAATGCGCACGCCGTACATATAGGCGTTATCCTTGGAGCAGGTGCCGATGACCAGCATATCCTTGTACACGGCGGGCGAGCCCTGGATTTCGCCGCCCAGGGACAGCACATTGCACACCTTGCCCGTGCTGCCATCCAGCAGGTACAGGTTGCCGGACTGATCACCCTGGATGATCCACGCGTCGCCGGCCTCGTTATACACGGCCACAGGGGAGGAAATGGCCGCGGCGTTCAGCTCATACTCCCACTCCACGGTGCCGTCCATTTTGTTCAGGGCGATCACGGTGGATTTGTTGGCGCTGCCGGTCATATTGACGGTGAAGATCACCAGGCCGGAGATGCCGTTCTGACCCACAACGGGGCTGGCCTTGCAGCCGGACAGCTGATCCTTATTGTACACGCAGGAGATTTCGTAGCTCCAAATCTCCTCGCCGGTCAGGGCGTTGAGGCGGCGGATGGTCACAGGCTTCTTGCTGCCCAGGCGCTTATAGGCCGTGTTGCCGGTATACAGAGCCAGATCGCCGTTCTCATCAAAGTCCAGCGCGATGGCCGCATCGGTATTATCGCCCACATCCTTGGCCCAAACAGCCTTCATGGTGTTGCTGTCGATGCACTGCAGGATGCCCTGCGTATCGGCCGTATAGATGTAGTTATTGTACATGGCCACGCTGGTTTCCGCGCCGGTCATGCCCGCATCCTCGGACTTGGCCTTGGTCTTGAGGAACACAACATCCTTGTTGATGGTCAGCGAGGGCTTTTCGGACTTGTAGTCAAAGTTGGTATTCAGCGCAATGGTATAGATCAGGCCGTTTTCGCCCGACACGATCATGGTATCGCTGTTCATATCAAACAGCGCCGTGCCGTCAAACGCGCCGTTGGCGCAGTAAGCGTCCTGCTGCTTGGAGGTCTTGCCGCTCATGAACATCAGCTCGGAGCCATCCAGCAGGTTGAACAGATAGTAGCCGTAATCGCCGCGCTTGTTGGCCAGCTTGGAAATGGCCTGACCCACGCCCAGCATGGGATAGCCATAGGGGTTGACCGACACGCTGGACTTGAGCGGATAGCCCACATTGATGGGGTCGCGCGTGGCCTGGCCGTCGTTGAGATCGACAAAATGGATCTTGCCATCCAGGCCAGCAAAGATAACCTCTTTCAGCGCCTTGACGGTGCGCTTGTTCTCGTACAGGTTCATCAGGTTCTCGCGGGCCTCCCGCGCCCACTTGATGATGGCCGGCTGACCCGTCCAGCCGATGCCGTGCCAAGTGCCATAATCCGCCGTGCGGATGCTGCCCATCTGGTACTTCCACTCGATGGAGAGCTTCTCATCCTCCACCTCAACGGTGCCCGAGGCCGCGTTCTGGCGGAAGGAATTGCCGCGGAAGGTGAACACGCCGCCATCATAATAGGTATATTTGTCCGGCGCGTTCATGCTGATGGCCGTTTCACGCTGATAATCCGTCACCTTTTTGCCATTGCGATAGACCGTCTGCGTCAGGCTCAGCTTGGCAGGATCGCCGCGGCCGCTTCCAGAATGGGCATGGGCGTGGCCGTCGGCTCGGGAGTGGGCGTGGGAACGGGGGTAGGCGTAGGCGTGGGGGTCGGCGTGGCCGTCGGCTCCACGGTGGGGGTGGGGGTAGGCGCTTCGGTGGGAACCGCCGTCGGCACGGCCGTGGGAACCACAGTGGGTGCTTCCGTCGCCACCACCACGGGCTTATCGGTCGACATAACGGCAGGCAC
>ERZ780207.1896-NODE-1896-length-16491-cov-4.560660_pt1 | contig 16491 bp, 10 predicted proteins | sample MGYA00510977_ERZ780207 | MGnify/ENA primary metagenome ERZ780207 (study PRJEB29588, sample SAMEA2151383) | human gut metagenome | biome: human gut; feature: human-associated habitat; material: faeces | place: Denmark | collected 2008/2010 ... | reverse complement strand
TAACGCCGCCGTAGCTGTCCAGCAGCATGAACTCGTATTTGTCCTTATCGGAAAACTGCTCCACCATCCGGCGCAGGGCCACACTGCGGTTGGCCGCAGTCTTCTGGGCCGTGTCGCCGGTGTACATTTTCAGCTGACCGTTGATGGAGGAAAAACGCCGCATCATGGTCTGCTGGACGCTGTTGTAGTAGCTGCGGCCGAAGTTGTACACGAACATGCTTTCCACCAACAGCACCAGCAGCACGGTCAGGAACAGGCTTCCCCGCAGCCAGCGGTTGGTAATCCCACTGCGCATTGCTTTTCCTCCTTTCTGTCAGTAATCCTGGCTCTCCTATTGGGAGAGCTGTCGAGCACAGCGCAACTGAGAGGTTTTTCTTTACTCCTCCCACCGGTAGCCGTAGCCCCACACTGTCATAATGTGGGTGGGGTGGCTGGGCTCATCCTCTACCTTCATCCGCAGACGGCGGATGTTCACATCCACGATCTTCACATCGCCGAAGTAGTTCTCACCCCACACGCCCTTCAGGATCTTTTCCCGCACCAGCGCGATGCCGGGGTTGCGGAAGAACAGCTCCATGATCTGGAACTCCACCTGGGTCAGCTCGATCTGCCGCCCGGCTTTGAGGAGAACACGGCGGTTCTCATCCAACACAAATTCCCCGCTGACCAGTGTGGTGGGGGCATTTTCGTCGGCAGCGGAGCCGCCGCCCGAGCGGCCCACCCGGCGGCAGAGGGCCTCCACACGGGCCAGCAGCTCACTGACGCTGAAGGGCTTGGTCATATAGTCATCCGCACCGATGGACAGGCCGCGGATCTTGTCGCTCTCCTGCCCCTTGGCCGATACAATGATAATGCCGATGTCGCTGTCATCGCGGCGGATCGTTTCGCAGAGGCTCAGCCCGTCCATGCCGGGCAGCATGAGGTCCAGCACCACCAGGTCGGGCAGCTCGGAGGTCGCCATGTGCAGCCCCCCCAGCCCGTCGGCCGCTTCCAGTACCGCAAAGCCTTCGCGCTCAAGGTTGAAGCGCAGCAACTGGCGGATATCGTTTTCGTCTTCAATAACAAGTATGCGTTGCATGGAGTCTTCCTTTGCCTTGGAGAAGTAGTGCCTTTCCCATGCGCCAGCAATGCGCCTGAAAGGTTACAATTGTGTGACAGGCCCGTAAAAACCACGGTTTTCAAAGTGTCTCCGCATCTTCGCCGAGGCGTCACATTTCTGTAACAAAGCCTGAGGAAAAGGGAGGTGCTTCGGGATCGAGCCGAAGCAAAGACTTTTTTCCTTTTAAAGGAGCACTATCATGAATTTCGCCAAAACTCTGGTCCTTACCTGTGCCGCCCTGGGTCTGAGCGTGGCCGCCCACGCCCAGGATATCGTCGTCAACGGCTCCACCACCGTGCTGCCCGTCATGCAGAAGGCCGCCGAATCCTTCATGGCCGCCAACCCCGACATCAAGCTGGTGATCTCCGGCGGCGGTTCCGGCAACGGCATCAAGGCCCTGGGCGAAAAGCAGTGCGACGTGGCCATGAGCTCCCGCGACATCAAGGACAAGGAACGCGCCGCCGCTGAAAAGAAGGGCGTGAAGCCCGTGCGCATCGCCGTGGCCGTGGACGCCATCGTGCCCGTGGTCAACCCCGAGAACCCCGTGAAGGACCTGACCCTGGAACAGCTGTCCTCCATCTATGCCGGCAAGGTGCGCAACTGGAAGGAACTGGGCGGCCAGGATGCCCCCATCGTGGTCATCTCCCGCGATACCTCTTCCGGCACCTTTGAATCCTGGCAGGAACTGGTCATGAAGAAGGAACGCGTCACCCCCGCCGCCCTGATGCAGGCCTCCAACGGCACCGTGGTGCAGGCCGTGGCCAAGAACAAGAACGCCATCGGCTACATCGGCCTGGGCTATCTTGACAAGAGCGTCAAGGGCCTGACCGTGAGCAAGGTGGCCGCCAGCGCCAAGACCGCTCTGGACGGCGAATGGCCCATCGCCCGCGAACTCTACATCTTCACCAACGGCGATCCCAAGGGCGGCGTGAAGAAGCTGGTGGACTACCTGCTGGCCGCCGACAAGGGCCAGAAGGACGTCCTGGCCGTGGGTTACGTTCCCCTGCAGCATTAAGCCCGCAGCACCGGGCAGACGCTCCCCCTCTCCTTCCGGGGGCCTCTGCCCGGTCCCCCGCAAGGGGAAAGGGCCCGTGCCGGTCTGAGGGATCATACCGGCGTACGTCCCCCTTTCCCCCGTTTTTCCGCTTTTTTCCCGCTTCCTCCAGCGGGCGCGTCCCGCAAGGAAACCTTCGGAGAAAACCATGTTCAGCTCTTCCCGCGAGCGGGCCATCCGCATCTGCCTCACCGCCATCGCGGCCTCGTCCCTGCTGGCGCTGGCAGGTATCGTCATCTTCCTGTTCACCGAAGGCCTGCCCCTGTTCCGGCATGTGAGCCCGCTGGACTTTTTGCTGGGCGACCTCTGGTACCCCACGGAAGATCCCGGCCTGTTCGGCATTTTCCCGCTGCTGGTGGGTTCCGTGGCCGTCACCGTGCTCTCCTCGCTGCTGGCCGTGCCTCTGGGCGTCATGACGGCCGTGTACCTGGCCGAGATCGCCCCGCCCTTCGCCCGCCGCGTCATCAAGCCCTTCGTGGAACTGCTGGCGGCCCTGCCTTCGGTGGTGCTGGGCTTTCTGGGCATGGTGGTGCTGGCGCCCATCCTCCAGGACGTGCTGGGCGCCGCCACGGGCCTCAACCTGCTCAATGCCTCGCTGGTGCTGGCCATCATGAGCCTGCCCACCATCTGCTCCGTCTCCGAGGACGCCCTGCGCGCCGTGCCCCGCTCCCTGCGCGAGGCCTCCCTGGCGCTGGGCGCCACCCGCTGGGAGACCATCGTGCGCGTGGTGGTGCCCGCGGCCCTGTCCGGCATCGGCACGGCCATCATGCTGGGCATGTCCCGCGCCATGGGCGAGACCATGGTGGTGCTCATGGCGGCCGGCGGCGCGGCCATGCTGCCCCAGTCCCTGCTATCATACCGCTCTCGATTTTCGACCCCGTGCGGCCCATGCCCGCCTCCATCGCCGCCGAAATGGCTGAAGCCCCCTTCCGCAGCGACCATTACTACGCCCTGTTCGCCACAGGTATCGTCCTGTTCCTGATGACGCTGGCATTCAACATGATCGCTTCCCGCATTGCCGAAAAACACCGCCAGGTGGGCTCGGCCAGCCTTTAAGGAGCCCTTCCATGCCTCTTGCGACACCCGATCCGCGCCGCCGCCTTTTCGTCCAGGGCGCCATGCTCGGCACCCTGCGGCTGGTGGCCGCCTTCAACGTCATCCTGCTGGTGGCCATCTGCCTTTTCCTGCTGGTGCAGGGCCTGCCCGCCCTCAGCTGGGAATTCCTCTCCACGCCGCCCCGCGAGATGATGACCGCCGGCGGCATCCTGCCCTGCATCGTGGGCACGGCCATCCTGGCCCTGGGCTCCCTGCTGCTGGCCTGCGGATGGTTCTTCACCCGCAAATCAAAGCATTCCTGAGTCCTGAGTGTTCCGCATCACTCAGGGCAAATTTCTCCAAACCGCCGTACCCGCGTGCACAACGCCGGGTGCGGCGGTTTTGCTTGTATACCGCGCACAGCTGCGGGGGCTCGCGGCGTTTCGCACAAGAAGCGGCGCAATGTGTGTGGCATATTTGGTGCAGCTGTCACTTGAAGATTTTTCAGGAATCTGTATAATATCAGGTATCGGAACAAAGGCGTTCCGCAGGGGCATCTTATGCCCTTGCGGGGCGCTTTTTTCTTTTTGCAGGGGATAAAAAGCTGCGGAGGGTGCCGCAGCCCCCGGTAAACAAGTAAAAAGGATGGGAAAGACTATGGAAAACTTTACAGAGCAGAAAACCACCCTTGGTCTGTACGACCCACAGTTCGAGCACGATGCCTGCGGCATCGGCGCTGTGGTGGACATCAAGGGACGTAAAAGCCACCAGACGGTGGACGATGCACTGTCCATCGTTGAGCGGCTGGAGCACCGCGCCGGTAAGGACGCCGAGGGCAAGACCGGCGACGGCGTGGGCATCCTGCTGCAGATCAGCCACAAGTTCTTCTCCAAGGTTGCCGAGGAGCTGAACATTCGGCTGGGCAACGAGCGGGAGTACGGCGTGGGTATGTTCTTCTTCCCCCAGAACGAGCACCTGCGGGCACAGGCCATGAAGCTGTTCGAGGTGGTCACCCGCAAGGAGGGGCTGGAGTTTCTGGCATGGCGCGAAGTGCCCGTAGACCCCGATGCCGTGGGGCAGAAGGCCCGGGACTGCATGCCCGCCATCTGGCAGTGCTTCATCAAAAAGCCCGCCAAGGTAAGCAAGGGCATTGAGTTTGACCGCCGCCTGTACATCGTGCGCCGCGTGTTCGAGCAGGCCAGCAACGGCACCTATGTGCCCAGCCTGTCCAGCCGCACCATCGTGTATAAGGGTATGTTCCTCGTGCACGACCTGCGCCGCTTCTACGCTGATCTGCAGGACCCGGATTATGAGTCCGCCATCGGCATGGTGCACAGCCGCTTTTCTACCAACACCAACCCCAGCTGGATGCGTGCACACCCCAACCGCTTCATCCTGCACAACGGCGAGATCAACACCATCAAGGGCAACACCGACGCCATGCTGGCGCGTGAGGAGAGCATCTCCAGCCCCATTTTGCAGGACGATATGAACAAGATCCTGCCCATCATCAACACCTCCGGTTCGGACTCCGCCATGCTGGATAACACTCTGGAGTTTATGGTGATGAACGGCATGGACCTGCCGCTGGCTGTGATGATCACCATCCCCGAGCCGTGGGAGAACAACAAGAATATCAGCCAGAAAAAGCGGGATTTCTACCAGTACTACGCCACCATGCTGGAGCCGTGGGACGGCCCCGCCGCCATCCTGTTCTCGGACGGCGATGTGATGGGCGCGGTGCTGGACCGCAACGGTCTGCGCCCCAGCCGCTACTACATCACCAAGGACGGCCGCATGATCCTGTCCTCTGAGGTGGGTGTGCTGGAATGCAACCCGGAGAACATTCTGGTCAAGGAGCGCCTGCGTCCCGGCAAGATGCTGCTGGTGGATACCGTCAAGGGCGAAGTGGTGGACGATGAAAAGCTGAAGGAGCTTTACGCCAGTCGCGAGCCCTACGGCGAGTGGATCGACCGCAATCTGGTGCAGCTGAGCGGGCTAAAGATCCCCAACGTGAAGGTAGAAAGCTACACCGGCGAGCAGCTGACCCGGCTGCAGAAGGTGTTCGGCTACAAGTACGAGGACGTGAACACCATGATCCTTGCCATGGCGCGGGCGGGCGCAGAGCCCTCCGGTGCCATGGGCACCGACACCCCGCTTGCCGTGCTCAGCAGCCAGCATCCCCCGCTGTTCAACTACTTCAAACAGCGGTTCGCACAGGTGACGAACCCGCCCATTGACGCCATCCGGGAGAAGGTGGTCACCTCCACCAGCGTTTACATCGGTGCCCACGGCAACCTGCTGGAGGATAAGCCGGAGAACTGCAAGGTGCTCAAGGTGCACAACCCCATCCTGACCAACACCGACCTGTTGAAGATCAAGTACATGAACGTGCCGGGCTTTAAGGTGGCTACGGTGTTCATCAACTACTACAAGAACACCAGTCTGGAAAAGGCCATCGACCGGGTATTTCTGGAGGTAGACCGCGCCTACAAGGAGGGTGCGAACATCATCATCCTGTCCGACCGTGACGTGGATGAATACCATGTGACCATCCCCAGCCTGCTGGCGGTGTCGGCAGTGTCCCAGTACCTCATCCGCACCAAAAAGAGCACCGCACTGGCGCTGATTTTGGAAAGCGCCGAGCCCCGGGAGGTGCACCACTTTGCCACCCTGCTGGGCTACGGTGCCTGCGCCATCAACCCCTATCTGGCACACGAGACCATCGGGCAGCTGATCGACGAGGGTCTGCTGGACAAGGACTATTACGCCGCTGTGCAGGACTACGACAACGCCATCCTCAACGGCATCGTGAAGATCGCCTCCAAGATGGGCATTTCCACCATCCAGAGCTACCAGAGCAGCCAGATCTTTGAGGCTGTGGGCATCTCGAAGGAGGTCATTGATAAATACTTTACCGGCACGGTGAGCCGCGTGGGCGGCATCAGCATGGCAGACATTCAGGCCGATGTGGAGGCGCTGCATAACGCCGCCTTTGACCCGCTGGGGCTGGATATCAACATGGAGCTTGCCGACAGCGGTGCCCACAAGTTCCGCAGCGGCAAGGAAGAGCACCTGTTCAACCCCCAGACCATCCACCTGTTCCAGAAAGCCTGCCGCACCGGCGATTACGCCACCTTCAAGCAGTTCACCCAGACGGTGGACAACATGGGTGCCGAGGGTGTGCACCTGCGCAGCCTGCTGGACTTCAACTACGCCGCAGACGGCGGCATCCCGCTGGAGGAGGTAGAGCCGGTCTCCAGCATCGTCAAGCGGTTCAAGGGCGCTGCCATGAGTTACGGCGCACTGAGCAGCGAAGCACACGAGACCATTGCCATCGCCCTGAACCGTCTGGGCGGGCGCAGCAATACCGGCGAGGGCGGCGAGCCCGAGGAGCGCTACCACAGCGAGAGCAATTCCAAGATCAAGCAGGTGGCCTCTGCCCGCTTTGGCGTGACCAGCAAGTATCTGGTCAGCGCCGAGGAGATCCAGATCAAGCTGGCACAGGGCGCAAAACCCGGCGAGGGCGGCAACCTGCCCGGCGCCAAGGTGTATCCGTGGATCGCCAAGACCCGCCACAGCACCACCGGCGTGGGCCTGATCTCTCCCCCGCCCCACCACGATATCTACTCCATCGAGGATCTGGCAGAGCTGATCTACGATCTGAAAAACGCCAACCGCAGCGCCAACATCAACGTCAAGCTGGTCAGCGAAGCCGGTGTGGGCACCATTGCCGCCGGTGTTGCCAAGGGCGGCGCACAGGTCATTCTGGTGTCCGGCTATGACGGCGGCACCGGTGCTGCGCCCCGCACCTCCATCAAGCACGCAGGTCTGCCTTGGGAGCTGGGCATCGCCGAGACCCACCAGACCCTGATCCTGAACGGTCTGCGCACCCGCGTGCGCATTGAGAGCGACTCCAAGCTGCTGTCCGGCCGGGATGTGGCCATCAGCTGCATGCTGGGCGCAGAGGAGTTCGGCTTCGGCACTACCCTGCTGATGGCCGAGGGCTGCGTGATGATGCGCGTGTGCAATCTGGACACCTGCCCCATGGGCATCTGCACCCAGAACCCCGAGCTGCGCAAGAACTTCAAGGGCAAGCCGGAGTACATCATCAACTACCTCACCTTTGTGGCAGAGGAGCTGCGAGAGTACATGGCAAAGCTGGGCGTGCGCACCGTGGACGAGCTGGTGGGCCGCACCGACCTACTGCGGGTCAAGCCCGCCGCCCCGGGCAGCCGCGCAGCGGAGTTGGATCTGGACTGCATCCTGCACAACCCCGCCATTGCAAACAGCAACGTCCACTTTATCAAGGAGGACAGCTACGACTTCCATCTGGAAAACACGCTGGACATGAAGGTGCTGATGAAGAAGTTCAAGCTGGGCAGCAAGGCTCCCCAGAGCGTCAGCCTGAATGTTTCCAACGTGGATCGCGCCTTTGGTGCCATCTTTGGCAGCGAGATCACCCGCAAATACGGCAACGATCTGCCGGATGATGTGTACACCGTGCACTGCAACGGTGCAGGCGGCCAGAGCTTTGGTGCCTTTATCCCCAATGGCCTGACGCTGGAACTGGTGGGTGACTGCAACGACTATATGGGCAAGGGTCTTTCCGGCGGCAAGATCATCGTGCGCCCGCCGCAAGGCATCGACTTCAAGCCCGAGGAGAACATCATCACCGGCAACGTGGCGCTGTACGGCGCTACCAGCGGCAAGGCGTTCATCTCCGGTGTGGCCGGCGAGCGCTTCTGCGTGCGCAACAGCGGCGCGACCGCCGTTGTGGAGGGCGTGGGCGACCACGGCTGCGAGTACATGACCGGCGGCACCGTGGTGGTGCTGGGCCAGACCGGCAAGAACTTTGCAGCCGGTATGACCGGCGGCATTGCCTATGTGCTGGACGAAAACTGGGATTTCTACCAGCGGGTGAACAAGGAGACCGTCAGCCTTGAGCCGGTGGAGCACAAGTACGATGTTGCCACCCTGAAGGAGCTGATCCGCGCCCATGTGGAGGCCACCGGCTCTCCGCGCGGCAAGGAGATCTTGGATAATTTCAGTGCGTTCCTGCCCAAATTCAAAAAGGTGCTGCCTTACGATTACGACCGCATGCTGCGGGTCATCGCCTCGGTAGAGGAGCGTGGTCTGGACGGCGAGCAGGCACAGATCGAAGCATTCTATGCAGTGCAGAAGCATAAGTAAGGAGGGGCAGCAGCATGGGTAAGACAACAGGATTTATGGATTATGCGCGCAAAACCAGCACGGACGTTGCGCCGCTGGAGCGCCTTGAAAATTTTAACGAGTTCCACATCTGGCTCTCGCGGGAGCAACAGCAGACGCAGGCCGCCCGCTGCATGGACTGCGGCGTGCCCTTCTGTCAGGCGGGCATGATGATCGGCGGCATGGCCTCCGGCTGTCCGCTGAACAATCTCATCCCGGAGTGGAACGATCTGGTGTACCACGGCAAGTGGGAGCTGGCGCTCCACCGCCTGATGGCCACCAACCGCTTCCCGGAGTTTACCAGCCGGGTGTGCCCCGCCCTGTGCGAGGCCGCCTGCACCTGCGGGGATGTGACCGGCAACAGTGTCACCGTGCGCGAAAACGAGCACGCCATCATCGAGACGGCCTACGCCAAAAACTGGCTGACTGCCACCCCGCCGCCGACCCGCACTGGCAAGAGCGTTGCCGTGGTGGGCAGCGGCCCTGCGGGGCTTTCGGTAGCAGAGTACCTGAACAAGCGCGGCCACGCCGTTACCGTGTTTGAGCGCGCCGACCGGGTGGGCGGTCTGCTGATGTACGGTATCCCCAACATGAAGCTGGACAAGGCAGTCATTGAGCGCCGGGTCAAGCTGATGCAGGCCGAGGGTGTGGTGTTCCGCACCGGCATGGACGTAGGCGGTGCCGTGCCTGCCGAGCAGCTGCTGGCTGATTTTGATGCCGTGGTGCTGTGCTGCGGTGCCAAAAAGCCCCGGGACCTGAACGTGCCCGGCCGGGACGCCAAGGGCGTACACTTTGCGGTGGACTACCTGACCAGCGTGACCAAGAGCCTGCTGGACTCGGGCTTTGCGGACGGCAAGGCCATCAACGCAGCCGGTAAAAACGTGCTGGTCATTGGCGGCGGCGACACTGGCAACGACTGTCAGGGCACTGCCCTGCGGCAGGGCTGCACCGACCTGATGGCGCTGGAAATGATGCCGCAGCCCCCTGTCGAGCGCACCGCTGCAAACCCGTGGCCGGAGTGGCCCCGGGTGCTGAAGGTGGACTACGGCCAGACCGAGTGCATTGCCAAGTTCGGTAAGGACCCGCGCGTGTACCAGACCACCGTCAAGGAGTTTTTGAAGGATGACGCCGGCAACCTGACCGGTGCCGTCATCAGCTGCCTGAAGCCGGAGCGCGACCCCGAAACTGGCCGCACCAGCATGGTGCCCACCGGCAAGGAATATACCTACGACTGCCAGCTGGCGTTTATCGCCGCAGGCTTTACCGGCTGCGAAAACTACACAGCCGATGCCTTTGGGGTGGAGCTGACCGCCCGGGGCAACGTGGCCGACCACAGCTTTAAGACCAACGTGGACAAGGTATTCGTCTGCGGCGATATGCGCCGCGGCCAGAGCCTTGTGGTGTGGGGTCTGCGCGAAGGCCGCGATTGCGCCGCCGAGGTAGACCGCTGCCTGATGGGCTACACCAATCTTTAATTTGCCATTCTCTTTCCTATCCTAAACAAGCAGAAGCGGGAGCCCGTTGCAAGGCTCCCGCTTCTGCTTTTATTTTTTAATCGGTATCGTATTCCGGCTCTGTGCCGCCCTCCGGGGGCGTTTCCGGGGTGGTAGGCTCGGTAGCGGCAGGCTCTTCCGGGGTGGCGGTGATCTGCACACTGGGGTCTGCGGCGATATATATGGTGATCACCGTACCCACCGTGACCATAGCGCCCTCTTCCTCACTGGCAGAGACTACGCAGCCCGTAGCGTAAGAGCCATCGTTCACCACCATAAAGCAGCTGGCCACAAGCCCCCGGCTGCTCAATATCTCAATAGCCTTATCCTGCGATGCACCGATGATCTTGGGCATCTCCACCTTCTCCGGGCCCTGACTGACCACGATCTGGATCACCTCGCCGTTCTCCATCACCTCGCCGGCCTCCGGCTCCTGTCGGATGACCTGCCCGGAGGGCACGGTATCGCTGTACTCCAGCACTGCCCGGAACAGGTACATACTGGTGTACTCGCGGTTATTCTTGATCTGCTCGTAGTCGATGCCCACAAAGTTGGGCACAAGGTTCTGGGGCTTCATTTCCTCGCTGCTGGCAGCTTCCGAGCTCGGCTCTGAAGAGGGAGTTTGTTCCTCCTTGCTGCTCACGATGCCCCACAGGGTGAGCAAGATCAGAACGGAAAGCAGGATCAGGATGCCCGCCAGCAACCCCTTCAAACTGAGCAGATGTTCCCTGCCCTGCCCGCTCTGCTCTGCCCGCACCGGATGCATTGGGGTCTCCGGCTTCATGGTGCGGGTCAGCTCTGCGGTATATTCCTTGGAAGAAAGTGCCTGATACAACTGCGGGACGGTCTGGATGCGCTCCATGACCTTGAGACGCAGCCCCAGCTGCAATACATCGGAGACGTAGGCCGGTACGGCAGGCTCTACGGTGCGTGCCCGGGGGTTGGAGTCCGACACCACGCGCTGGGCAGCGGGCATGGGTGCCTGTCCGCATACCATGCGGTAAAAGACGGCGGCAAGGCTGTACTCATCGGTGTAGCGCCCCTCAAACTCGGCGGTGGTGTACTGCTCCGGCGCGGAGTAACCCTCGTACAGCTGCTCGTGCAGACCGCTGCCTGCGGTGCGCAGACCCACGGTGGCGTACCCAGCCAGACGACAGCGGCCATCCGCCATCACCCGGATATTCTCCGGGCAGATGCCACGGTGCACCAGCCCTGCCTTGTGCATGGCCGCCACGCCCTCAAACACCGGCCGCAGCATGGCGCAGGCATCCTCTGCCTGCACCGGAACGGGACGATTTTCCAGCCATTGCTCCAGCGGGGTGCCGCCTAAGTTTTCCAGCACCGCATACACGGTGTTGTTGGCCTCCACCACGTCCAGCACGGCCTCCAGACCGCTGGCGGGGGTAATGCGCTGGACGGCGCGGTACAGGTCTGCAAAGTCCATGCGGGTGGTCTTGAACAGCACCTCGCTCCCCTGCTTGGGGCGCAGGACGCAGTCTGCACCCCGCTCCGCAGAAAGGGTGACGGGCAGGTACTCTTTGATAGTCACCCGGAAAGCACCCAGATTCTCCACGCCGCTGTACAGCACGCCCTCGCCGTCCAGACTGCGCATCTCGCCCACAGTGTAGCGCCCGGCCAGCACCGTACCCACCGGCAGACAGCCCGCCGGGTTGCATCCCTCTAAGATCTTCCCACAATGGGGGCAGACGGTCGCCGCAGGCGGCAGTTCCCCCATGCAGAACGGACACAGGCGTTTTTGCTCCATAGTGTTCTCTCCCCTTCCAAGCTTCTATACACTTTATTGTATCATAGTGTTCCCCGCCGTGCAAGCTGTCCGCATTTTGGTGCACACGCAAAAAAGACCGGGGCCCGCAGCCCAAAGGGCTGACAGGCTCCGGTCTTAAAGATGCAAGGGGTTTCCCTTATGCTGCGCTTAGTGGATGAACACAGGACCCAGCGGGTTTGCAATGGGGCTTACATAGCCGCCCAGCAGCTTGGGGATAGCAAGGCTGATGTCGGGGATGTAGGTCAGCAGCAGCAGTGCAATGAACATGCACAGGTAGAACGGCAGGGTTGCCTTGACCACCTTCTCCATGGGGCGCTTTGCAACGGCAGAGCCGATGAACAGAACGGAGCCAACGGGAGGAGTCAGCAGACCGATGCCGCAGTTCAGAACCACGATGATACCGAACTGGATGGGATCGATGCCGATGGAGGTGGCGATGGGCAGCAGGATGGGGGTAGCGATCAGGATGATGGGAGCCATATCCATGATCATGCCCAGCACCAGCAGGATCAGGTCGATGAGCAGTGCAATGATGTAGGGGTTATCGGTGAGGTCGGTGATGGCGGTTGCTGCCAGATCAGGCACATGCAGCATGGTCAGGCAGTTGCCGAACACTGCAGAGGTAGCGATCAGGATCAGCACGATGGACAGGGTGTTGACGCACTCGTCCAGAGCGTGCCACACGCCCTTCCAGTCCAGACCCTTATAGACGAACACGGAAACGAGCAGAGAGTAGATAACGGCGATAGCAGCGGACTCGGTAGCGGTAAACACACCGCCGACAACGCCGAACACCACGATGATGACAGCGGCCAGTGCCCAGATGGAAGTGCCCAGCTGCTTGACAAAAGCCTTGATGCTGAAGGGATCACCCTTGGGGTAGTTGCGCTTGACCGAGATGATGTAGGAGCCGATCATCAGCACGATAGCCAGCAGAGCGCCGGGCAGGTAGCCGGCCAAGAACAGGCTGCCCACGGAGATACCACCGGCGGTGGTAGCGTAGATGACCATGTTATGGCTGGGGGGAACCAGCAGACCCTCGCAGGAAGAGGTGATGGTAACAGCGGTGGAGAAGTCTGCGCCGTAGCCCTGATCCACCATCATGGGGATCATGATAGAACCGATGGAAGCGGTATCGGCGGAAGCAGAACCGGAAATGCCGCCGAAGAAGTAGGAAGCCACGATGTTGACCATGGCCATGCCGCCGCGCATCCAGCCCACGCAGGCGTCAGCCAGTGCGATCAGCTTTTCAGAGATGCCGCCGGAGCCCATGAGCACGCCCATGGTGATAAAGAACGGCACAGCCATCAGGCTAAAGGAGGAAATGCCCTTGACCATCAGGCGGCAGACGTCGGTCAGTGCCTGACCCTGCACCAGCATGCACAGCACGCTGGACAGACCAACGGCGTATGCAATGGGGAAGCGCAGGAAGATCATAACAAAGAAGCTGACAAGAAGGACAATGATTGCCAGTGTCTGAACTGTCATATTACATTTCCTCCTTTACAAAAAAGCTCTTGATATGGTTATACAGCGACTCGATCTCGAAGATGATCATGGCAACACCGGCCAGCGGCACCGGGAAGTACATCCAGAAGCGGCTCAGCCAAGGCATGGAAACATAGAAGCCACGGCCGCCCAGCGTGGTGGCGTAGTTCCAGCCGACCGCCATCATCACCACACCAAGGATCATCACGGCCACGTCAGACAGGATGTCCAGCGCCTTGACCACTTTCTTGGGCAGGTACATATCAAAGGCAGTCATGCGGATGTGTGCGCCGCGGCGGATGGCCAGCGCAGCGCTCAGCACAGCCATGTAGCTCATGCAGGTCAAAACGACCTCCTCAGACCAGGAGGGGTCCGGGATAAAGGGGACGTAACGGCCAATGACCGACATCGTGGTAATGAGGATATCTGCGATCAGCAGGATCTTGCAGATGAACAGAACCACCTTGTAGGTAAAGTCGTACGCCGGTCTGATCTTATCCAGAGTGGTAAAGATTTTCGGCATAGAAATTCCTCCATATAAAAACCCGGCGAAGCCTGCGGGCGTATTCCCGTGGGCCCCCGCCGGGCAATGTACTACTTAGATTGGATGGAAAGCCAGCTTATGCCTTCATGTCCAGCAGCTTCTGGTACAGCTCAGCCTGATCAGAGGTGTTGTCCTTGATGACCTTAGCGCAAGCTTCCTGCCAGGGAGTCTTGTCGTCCACATCCACAACGTTGCAGCCGGAGGAGCGCAGCTCTTCCAGAACCTTGTTCTCAGCGGTCTCAGACAGATCAGCGTTGAACTTCTGGGTGTCGGCAGCAGCAGCCATAACAGCAGCCTGCTGGTTAGCAGTCAGCTTGCCCCATGCGTTGTCGGTGATAACAGCCTGCACAGCGCCCAGAGTGTGGCCGTCCAGGATCAGGTTGTTAGCAACCTCGGGGAAGGCATTGGACTTGTAGTTTGCGATGGGCTGCTCAGCGCCATCCACAACGCCGGTCTGCAGTGCGCTGTACAGCTCGCCGAAAGCAACGACGGTGGGGTTAGCGCCCAGACCCTCGACCATGCCGTTCATAACAGGGTCGTTGGACACACGCAGCTTCATGCCCTTCAGATCATCGATGGTTGCAACGGGCTTGACGGTGAAGAAGTGACGGAAGCCCTCCTCGCCGTAGAACAGGCCGCGAACGGGCAGGCCCAGTTCCTGAGGCTCGTTCAGGAACTCAGGAGCCAGATCGCTGTTGGCAAAGTTCCAGAAGTGAGCGCGGTTGTTGAAGGTGAAGGGGATGGACAGCAGCTTGGACTTATTGCAGCCGTAGCTGGTCAGAGCGAAAGCAGAGATACGGCTGATATCAATGGAGGTAGAGCCGCCCAGAATAGCGTCCAGAACGTCGTTCTCAGAGCCCAGAACACCGGAAGCCTGCACATCGACGACCACAGAACCGCCGCTCAGCTCCTCGACCTTCTCCTTGAAGTGAGAACCGGTCTGGCCAACGATGGTATCCAGCGGGTTGACCTCTGCGTAGACCAGAGTCACCTTGGGATCGTTGGCAGCAGCTGCTGCATCACCGGCAGCAGCAGAAGCAGAAGCTGCGGTAGAGGTGGAAGCAGCGGTAGAAGTGGAGCCGCTCTTGGAACCACCGCAGGCGGTCAGAGCAACAGCAGCGGTAGCTGCACCGGCAACGGCCATAAAGCTACGACGAGAGATCATTTTCATAGGAATCGTCCTCCTTAAATAATTGTGAAATTCTCCGGGCGCACAGGTGCCGGAGCTTTCGTTCATTGACTGTACACACTTTAGCAAATTTTCCGAAATGAAACAAGAGCTTTCGAAAAATGTCCTGTTTTTCGAAAGAATGTCAAGATTGTTTTTGCCATATTGCACAACTGCTTTATGTCATGTTTGTGCAACACTACTGACCAGTTGGATACATTCCTGCATTCATAGCAAAAAAGCAACACCCCGAAAAATGTCCGTCCGGGCACTTCTCGGGGTGTCTTTTTCAGCTTTTCTGTATCCGGTCGATCAGTTCCTGCTGGGCAGAGAATTCATCGTACATGGGCTGCACCGCTGCGCGGAAGCGGGCTTTTTCGGCATCGTCCAGCTCGGTGACGCAGATGCCCCGCTTGCGCATATTCTGCTCTGCGTTCGCCTCCCGCCGTGTCCAGAGCTCCCGCTCTGTCTGTGCGCTCTCCCGGGCGCAGGCACGGATCACCTCCGGAAAGCTTTCGTCCAGCGCGGCAAGCTTTTCCATCACCGCCGGGCTGGCCAGCTGCACCTCCGGCACCCGGGTGTGCTCGTCCTTCAGGAAAAAGGGCGCTACCTCGTAGTGTCCCATCACCTCGTAGCTGGGCCAGTTGTTCTCTGCCCCGTCGATCTCGGCGTTATGCAGGGCGGCATATACCTTGCTGTACACCACCTGCGCCGGCTTTGCACCCAGTGCGGTGATCATGTCGCTCATCATGTCCGACTCCTGCACCCGGATGGTCAGCCCCTGCAAATCATCCAGCCCGGTCACCTTTTCCCGGGTGTAGAAGCTGCGCACACCGGCATCGAACCACGAAAGCCCCACTAAGTCCATCCCGTCCAGTATGGCCAGAAACTCATCCCCGATGCTGCCGTCCAGCACCCGCCACATCTGCTGGGCATCGCTGTACAGGTAAGGCAGCTGCAACACGCTGAGCTCCGGCTCGTACTCTGCCAGCTGGCTCAGGGACACGCGGGAAAAATCCCCCCCGCCGAACTGCATCTGCTGGATGACGCTCTGCTCTGCGCCCAGCTCTGCCCCGCTGTAAACCAGCACCTTCACCCGGCCGCCCGTGCGCTGCGCCACAAGCTCGGCAAAGGCCTTTTTGTTCAAGATGTTGCGCTGAGAAAGCAATACATTGCCTTCGCCGTCGTTGACCTTGACGACCTCCACTTCGATTTCATCGTCCAGCTTCACATCCTGGGTAACCAGGTCTTCGCGCTTGATCAGGCCGTCCGCCTTGAAGCCAATGTTGACGCAAACTTCATCGTCCGTGATCTGGACAACCTTGCCCACAACGGTCTGGCCGGGTCTGATCCGAACCAGAGTCGCTTCCACGTCAGCCATAAAGCTGTTCTTTTCGGCCTCCTCAGAGTTGATCTGGTCCAATTGTTCCTTGTCAGTCATGCGTGTGACAACCTCCTTAAGTGCCCAATCCGGCGTGCTGGCGCCGGCGGTGATTCCAATGGATTCCGAATGGATATTTGCAAAGCCCGGCGGGATATCCGCCGCGCGCTCTACCAGTAGGGTGCGCCCGCAGATGGACTTGCAGGTCTCGTAAAGCTTGCGGGTGTTGGCG
>ERZ780207.1886-NODE-1886-length-16593-cov-7.839340_pt1 | contig 16593 bp, 16 predicted proteins | sample MGYA00510977_ERZ780207 | MGnify/ENA primary metagenome ERZ780207 (study PRJEB29588, sample SAMEA2151383) | human gut metagenome | biome: human gut; feature: human-associated habitat; material: faeces | place: Denmark | collected 2008/2010 ... | reverse complement strand
ATGAGCTCGAGGAAGATCTCTTTCGGTGTGGACATGGTTTTCACTCCTTGTTGTATAAAACGCAGGATGTATACGTCATGGTACGCGGGCCGTAGTTGTAGGCAAGGCCCGAGCGCGTGCAGATATCGCTCACGAACAGACCATACGCCTCCATGGACGACAGGCGTTTGGTCGGGTAGCGGCACGGCCGGTCGGGATACGTGCAGCGGGCACAGAGCGTGCAGCTGCCGGCCGTCAGCGGCAGGCAGCCGGGACAGAGCCGGCGCATCTGGCGGGCAAAGTCGGCAAAGCGGCGCTTGTGCGCGCGCTCAGTGGACGCAATGGATTCGTAATCGAAATCATCGCGCAGCGTCCCGGTCGTCTGTACAAGGATGCCGGCGTCAAAGCCTGCGATGCGGCGCGCGGCCGCCTCGATGCTGCCGCAGCCGGGCGGGCAGGCCCAGTTGTGCCCGTATCGGCCGCAGCGGCCGGACGCGCACATATCGCGCACCGCCTCGAGCGGCACCGCCGCCGCCATATTCAGCTGTGCCCAGTGGGAAAAGCCGTTTTGCGCGGCCAGCGTCTCGGGATCGTTCATATGCAAAGCCTCTTGACAAAGCAAAGTCTCACTGCTTAGAATGTGCCTATATCTTATAAGGGGGCGGCGGCCATGTCAAGCATCCAAATTGAACAAAACGGCCATGTCCGCACCATTCCCCTGCCGGCCGGCGAGACGCTGCTGTCCGTCCTGCGGCGCGCGGGCTATTCCATTCCCGCCGCCTGCGGCGGAAAGGGCCGCTGCGGCAAGTGCCGCGTCCCGGTCAACGGCGTGCCCCGGCTCGCCTGCCGGGTCTATCCGGCGGCGACACCGTCACGCTGCCAGAGACCGCCGGCGGCACGATCCTGACCGGCACCGTGCCGCTGCCCGCCTGCCGACCGGGACGCACAGGCTGCGCCGCCGCCGTCGACCTCGGCACGACGACCGTCGTCGCGCGGCTGTACGATCTTGCGGCCGGCACAGAGCTGCAAACCTGCAGCGGCTGGAACGCGCAGGCCCCTTATGGGGCCGACGTCATCAGCCGCATCCAGTATACGCTTGAGCAGCCGGACGGCCTGCCGGAGCTCTCGCGGCGCATCCGCGAGCAGATCTGGGCGCTGATATCGGACGCGCTCGCGCGCAGCGGCCGCACGCCGGGCACGCTGCGCGAGATCACACTCGCCGGCAACACCGTCATGCAGCACCTCTTCGCCGGATACTCCGTGCGCGGCATCGCCGCAGCGCCGTTCCGGCCGGAGACGCTCTTTGCAGCACCCGGAGACGAAACGCTGCACGGCGTGCCGGTGCACTTCGCTCCCTGCGTGGCGGGCTACGTCGGCGGGGACATCACGGCCGGACTGCTGGCCGCCGGGCTGGCGGAGCTGCCGGGCGAGAACCTGTTTCTCGACATCGGCACCAACGGCGAGATGGCGCTCGGCGGGCGCCGCGGCGGGTTCGTCTGCTGCGCCGTGGCATCCGGCCCGGCCTTTGAGGGTGCGGGCATCACGTGCGGCATGCCGGGCGTGGACGGCGCCATCAGCCGCGTACGGTATGACCGCGGCTTTCTGTACGACGTCATCGGCGGCGGCGAACCGAAGGGGCTGTGCGGCTCCGGCCTGCTCGACCTGACGGCGGTGCTGCTGCGCCTCGGCGTGATCGCGCCCGGTGGGCGACTGCTGCCGCCGGAGGACGCACCAATGCCCCTGCGCCGCTATCTGACGCGCGATGACGACGGCAACGGCCGCTTTCACCTGACGCCGGAGGTATCTCTCACGGCGGCGGACGTGCGCAACTTACAGCTGGCCAAGGCCGCCGTCGCGGCGGGCATCTGCGTGCTGCTGCAGCAGCGCGGCATCACGCCGGAGCAGGTGGACGGCGTGTACCTTGCCGGCGGCTTCGGCAGCTATCTCGACCCCGAGAGCGCCATGGCCATCGGCATGCTCCCGCGCGCGTGCGCGGGCAAGCTGCACACGCTCGGCAACACGGCGCTCGCCGGCGCGGCCGCGCTCACGCTCGACCCCACGCAGTGGCAGCGCATCGGGAATATTTCCCGGGCATGCGACTATCTGGAGCTGTCCGGCCGCGCAGACTTTGCCGCGGCCTTTACCGACGAGCTGTCGTTTCCGCAACCATAACATTTCACGGAGGTCATGACCATGGAGATCCGTTTTCCCCTCATCCTCGACGGTGCGACCGGCACCGAACTGCAAAAGCGCGGCTACGGCGGTGATGTGAGCGCCGAGCAGTGGACGCTCGAGCACCCGGACGTCATTGTGGACATCCAGCGTGGCTACGTTGCCGCCGGCAGCCAGGTGCTCTACACGCCGACCTTCGGCGCAAACCGGCAGAAGCTCGAGGAGCGCAGCATCTTCAACCAGACGGTGGACTACAACCGCCGCCTCGCCGCGCTCTCGCGCGAAGCGGCGGGCGGCAAGGCATGGATCGCGGGCGATCTCGCGCCGACGGGCCTGTTTCTCGCCCCGCTCGGCGAGGCATCGTTCGAGGATCTGGTCGATATCTACACCGAGCAGGCGGCCGGACTCGAAGCGGCCGGCGTCGATCTGTATGTCATCGAGACGATGATGACGCTCTCGGACGCACGCGCCGCCGTGCTGGCCGTGCGCAGCGTGAGCGACAAGCCGATCTTCGTGTCCTTCACGTGCGACGAGAGCGGACGCAGCCTCTCGGGCACGGACGTGACCGCCGCGCTGACCGTGCTGCAGGGCATGGGCATCAGCGCGTTCGGGCTCAACTGCTCGACCGGGCCGGAACAGATGCTCGTGCAGCTGCGCCGCCTGCGGGAATACGCCCGCGTGCCGCTGATCGCAAAGCCCAACGCCGGTATGCCCATCACCGTCGGCGGCAAGACCGTATATGACTGCACGCCGGAGGAATTCACAGCGTTCGTGCAGCCGATGCTGGAAGCCGGCGTGGCCGTTTTCGGCGGCTGCTGCGGCACGACGGCGGAGCATATCGCCGCGCTGCACGCGGCCCTCAAGGACGCGAAATTCGTCCCGCCCGCGCCGGAGCACACGGACCTGCTCCCGGCCGCGACCGAGAAGCTCCCCTGCTGCCTGCCGACGGATGCCGGGCACGGTCCGGTGCTGACCGCCGGGCCGGATCTCGAGGACCGGCTGGCGGATGCGCTCGACGGCAGCGAGCCCATGGTCGCGCTGCGTGTTGCTGCCTGGGAGGACATCGACGCACTGACCGACGTGCAGTATCTGCTGAGCAAGCCCCTGTGCCTCGTCTGCGACGACGCGGAGCTGCTCGAGGCCGCGCTGCGCGCCTATCAGGGCCGCGCGCTGTACGAGGGCGCGCTCCCGGAGGCGGCGCTGCTGCCGCTGTGCGACCGGTACGGCCTGTTGATTTGAACAGTCGCCGCCCGAGGTGGTAAATTTCGTAGCGACCACACGCCCTCAGGGTAAAAAAGAGACGCAGGAGGATGCTACGCCTGCCGGGCGGCTTCTGCAGAAAACGCGCAGTTTCTTAGCGCTTTTTGTGACAGAAAAGCGTGAAAAGGCAACAGTTTTTTGTTGACACGGCAAGTTTTCTGTGAAATAATGAACCTGTACTACGTAGGTACATCCGGTGCTGTGGGGTACACCGCGTGGGACAACCGTTATGAGAGGAATGACCATCCCTCATAAACAGGAACGGAGCAGATACATCCCCCCGTATCTGCTCCGTTTTTCTTTTTAAATTTTACACTTCCAGCCGCTCGGCATATTTCTTTCCGCCGACGGACAGCACCGCCAGCATGGCAAACACGGCGGCAAAGCCCAGCGCATCCCAGACCGTGAACGGCGTATCCAGCAGCGTCACGGCCAGAATGGCCGCCGTGACCGGCTCGGCAAAGCCGTAGAGCACGCTCTTTTCCGGGCCGATGAGCTTCACGCCTGTCATATACAGGTTGAAGGCCAGCAGATTGCCGAAGAGCACCACGAACAAAATGCCGCCGACACCGCGCAGTGACGGCGTATAACCGAGCGTCCACGGGTGCATGGACAGCTCGAAGAGCACAGCCCCCATCAAAAACGCCCACGCCTGCAGCATGCTGACCGGATAATCGCGCAGCTCCCGGCGCGGACAGAGGCAGTTATACACTGTCACGCACACCGCGCACGCAACACCCGCGACCAGCGCCACCGGCGACACGGCAAACGCCGTCAGGTCGCCGTGCGTGGTCAGCAAAATCACGCCGAGCAGCGCCAGCACGATGCTCACGATCTCATACGCGCGCGGCTTTCTGTGCGCAGTCGCGCAGGCGACCAGCAGCACCATCACCGGCGACAGATCCTGCATGATCGTGCCGATGGCCGCGTTGGAAAACTGAATGGTCAGAAAATAAAGAAACTGGCTCAGGCTGATGCCGAAAATGCCATAGAGCACGAGCATCACCGCGCTATCCCGCTGCCGCCACGGGGCGAACAGCAGCCGCCGGTCCTTCACCAGCCAGTAGACAAACAAAACCAGGCCCGCCAGGCTCAGACGGATCGGGATCAGCCACGTGGTCTGCATGGCCTCGTGCGTAAACAGATACTGCCCCATCGTGCCGGAAATGCCCCAGCACACACCACCGCCCGCCGCCATCAGCGCACCTTTGAGCTGTCGGCTCATTGTAAACATCGACCTCGCTCTCCACCGGAATACGCGCTATTATAGCAGACAGCGCCCACGGCTTCAAGCGCCGTTTTTCACGATTTTTTTGCCCGCTCCGGCACACCGGCAAGACAAAACGGCAGTTCCAGCGAATGCTGCTCGAGCAGCGCCCGGTCGCGCAGGATCTCCCCCGCCGGCCCATCGGCCGCGATCTGCCCGTCGTGCAGCAGCAGGACGCGGTCGCACGTCTCGAGCACGAGGTCGAGATCGTGCGTTGCGATGATCTTCGTCACCGGCAGCGCATTGAGCGTGCGGATGAGCGTGCGGCGGTTTTTCGGGTCAAGCGCCGTGGACGGTTCGTCCATGAGCATGATCTTCGGCTGCATGGCGAGGATGGTCGCAATGGCGGCCATGCGCTTTTCGCCGCCGGAGAGCTTGTGGTTGCGGCGGTTTTTCAGGTGCGTAAGGTTCAGCTCTGCGAGCGTTTGATCCACAAGTGCCTCCGCCTCCGGGCGGGGCATGCCGTAATTGAGCGGGCCGAAGAGCATGTCCTCAAACACCGTCGGCATGAACATCTGGTTGTCCGAGTCCTGCAGGACATAGCCCAGCCGCCGGCGGATGTCCGCGAGGTTGTCACGGTTCATCTCCAGACCGTCGATCGTGATCGTACCGGAGACGGTGATGAGCCCCAGCGCCGCCTTCATGAGCGTGGACTTGCCCGCGCCGTTGGCACCGATCAGGCCGACCTGCTCGCCCTCGGAAACGGAAAACGACAGGTCATTTAAGATCGTGCGCTCACCCGGATAGGCAAACGAAACATGGTCAAAACACAGCATATGCGCCCCTCCTCAGGCAAAAAGTCCGCCCAGCAGCGCCGGCAGATTGTACAGCCGCGCCAGCACGATCAGCGCCGCACACCCAATGGTAAACGGCCACGAGGCCCGGCTCGACGGCCGGCCCTGCGCGTAATGAAACTCCCCGTGATAGCCGCGCAGCTCCATGCTCTCATAGAGCGCGGTCGCGCGGTCCATGCTGCGCAGCAGCAACTGGCCCAGAAACGATCCCCAGGCCGAGATATGCACGCCCTTCTGCCCCGGCGCACGCAGACGGTAGGCATCCGTCATGATGGCCGCCTCGTCGAGCAGCACGGAGATATACCGGAATGTGAGCAGCAGCAGCGACGTGAGCACCTTCGGCACGTGCAGCTGCCGCAGCGCGCGGCAGATATCCTCGATGCTTGTCGTCGCCGCGAGCAGGAACGACGCCATGAGACAGAAGATGCCCTTCATCATCAGCGTCAGCATGGAGATCACACCGCCGCTGACGCCGACCGCGCCAATGTACAGCACGACCCGCTTGTCAAAGAAGGGGTTGAACAGCCCCACCGCGCACACGAGCGGCATGACCACGCGCAGCTTGTGAAAGCACGTATGTACCGGGATCATGCCGACCTGATAACCGACGAGCGGAAAGAGCACCATGACGAACACACCCGAGATATCGTACTTGTGAAACGAGACCGTCACGACGATGTAGAGCACGGTCACAAAGAGCTTGGACAGCGGGCTGAGCCGGTGCATCGGCGAATCCTGCGCCGCCAGCTCGTCCATGGCCCGCAGCTCGACGCTCGCCTGCTGCGCTTTGTTCATGTGTGCTCACCTCCCCGTTTGTACAAAAACGCCCATTGCGGCAAGCACCGAGAGGAGCTTGCCGCATGGGTCGTATTTGGATGCCTGGTATCGAGATTATTGATTATTGCGAATGGTTTTTCTTATGCCGGCAGATGCCGCCAACACCGCAGATAAGCGCCGCTGCCGCCGCCACGATGGCAGCGCCCGCGATGCCGGACACGGACGTGCCCGCCGCGGAATCGCTCCCGGCGAAGGAATAGTCCGGCAGGAACGCCGTCTTTTCCTGCACGGTGCCGGCCTTGTCGGCCGCGCTACTCTGCACGCCGTAGCTGTCCTCGTCGAGGCCCATGTTCTGCGTGTAGCCGGCGTCGCTGTTGCCGAACAGCGACCACTCCAGCCCGTCGGGGTTGCCGCTGGCCAGCAGCGACAAGCCGCCGCCGACGAGCACCGCCGCGATGGCGATGACCGCGATCGTGCCCTTGAACGAGACCTTGCCGGTGGTTTCGCCGCTCATGCGCACATCGCGCAGCAGCTCCGGCCGCGCCTCATAGAGGAACAGCAGCACCGCCGCCGTGATGAAAAACGCAAAAAAGTTGGCGCCGGATGCCCATGCATCCGGCGTCGACCGATTTTTTCAGGGATGGGCAGCGTCGTGCCGCCGGTTATAGAGAAACATGCCGACGCCCGCGCCGCAGATGAGCACATAGCCCAAGACGCTGAGCCAGTCCGGTACATCACCAAAGACGAAAAAGCCCAGCGCCGCGGCAAAGAGCACCTGCGTATAGTCATACACCGAGATCTCCTTGGCCGGCGCGCAGACATAGGCTTTCGTGATGCCGAGCTGCCCGACGCACGCGAACGCGCCCGCCAGCAGCAGATACACGAGCTGGAGCAGGCTCATCGGCGCATAATCCAGCGCCACGAACGGCACGCACACGATGCACGAAAACGCCGAGAAGTAAAACACGATCCGGCTGCCGTTTTCCCCGCGCGCGCCGAGATAACGCACGAACGTATACGCAGCGCCTGCGCCCAACCCGCCGAGCACACCGGCCAGCGCCGGGAGCATCTGGGGATTATCGAAGCTCGGCTTGATGATGCACACGCTGCCGCCGAAGGCGACCAGCACACCAAGGACCTGCACAAGGTTCGGCTTTTCGCGCAGCAGGAAGATCGAAAACAGGATGGCGAAAAACGGCGAGAGCTTGTTGAGCATGTTCGCGTCCGGCAGGTTCAGCTTGCCGATGGCATAGAAATTGCACAGCAGGCCCAGCGTACCGAAAAAGCACCGGCCGAACAGCGCCGGGAGATTGCGCCGCTCCGGCCGGAACGACGTGCGGCTGCGCAGCATGAGGATGGTGATAAAAATGAGCGCAACAAAGTTGCGGAAAAATGCCTTTTCAAACGACGGCAGATCGCCCGCCAGCTTTATGAACATGGACATGAGCGAAAAGCCGAACGCCGCAATGAGGACATAGACGATGCCCTGTGTTTTTTGGCTGAGTTTTTGCATAACGGTTCTCTCGATTCCGACAAAGTCACCCTATTATACAGCGATCCCCCGCCCTGTCAAGTCCGGCCGGGCATGAAAAAGACGCCCGGCCGGACACCGGACGCCTTTTCGATAGGGGGATAAAAGGAAAATGAGAGATGAAAGGATTTAACGATTTTGGCCCTCGATCACTCGATCTCGAGGTGCTTGGACTCCGGCTTTGCCGGGGCTTTCTTGGGCATGGTCAGCGTCAGGACGCCGTTTTCATAGGCGGCCTTGATGCCCTCGACGTCGATCTCGGACACGTTGAAACTTCTCGAGTAAGAACCGTAGTAACGCTCGCGGCGAATGTAATCGCCCTTGTCGTCCTTTTCGCCCTTGCTGTCCTTGTGCTCGGCATGGATGGACAGAATGTCATCGTCGATGTCGATGTGGATGTCTTCCTTGCGGAAGCCCGGCAGGTCGGCTTCAAGCTTATAGCCGTCCGTCGTCTCGGAAATGTCGGTGCGGAACGGATTGACCTGCTGGTCACCCCAGAAATTCTTCTCCATCTGTTCCAGCTCACGGAACGGATTGTAGCTCATACGATAGCTTCTGCGGTCAAAAGGCATGATTTCGAACATTTTATATTCCTCCTAGAATTCTATACACGGTAATCATTTTCTCGAGCGTTCGATTTATTTCTCTCGCTCTTTACGATATATAAATTACTATACAATTATGAATAAATAAAGTATATATCATGAACAAAAAGTAAACGTTAGCACTCTTTTAATTCGAGTGCTAACGTTTTTCATGCTTTCCGGTAGATCAGGAGGGCAAATTCGGTTTCCGTGGTCAGGGTGTCGAGCGCGTGGAGCTTGGCCTGGTCGCGCGCGCCGCTCTTATAGTAATACGGCGTCATGCAAAACAGTGCCTCGATGTCGGCGTTCGTGCGCAGGGTGATCGTGCCGCGCAGCGTCCGCTGCTCTGCGAGCGCGAAGCCGGGCAGCGCCGGGTCGGGAACGGTGTTTTCATACGGGCGGTCGTACACCGCCCGCTTGAGCCCCCAGAGATGGCGCTCGAGCGGGATGACACGCAGCAGCACCCCATGGGGGCGCAGCACGCGCGCAAACTCAGCCGCGTCGTGCGGCGCGAAGACATTGAGCACGAGGTCACAGCTCGCATCCGCGACCGGCAGGTGCGCGATGCTGGCCACGGCCAGCGTCAGCTCCGGCGCGCGGCGGTGCGCGCAGATGAGCGCATCGCGCGAGATATCCACGCCGCACACGGAGGGGCTTGCCCCCTGCGCCTGCAGCGTGTGCAGGACGTGGGCGGTGTAATATCCCTCGCCGCAACCGGCATCGAGCACGCCTGCGTCTCCGGAGGTGTATTCCGTCGCGGCGGCAGCGATGGCATCTCGCAGCGGCGCGTAATAGCCCGCGTCCAGAAACGCAGTGCGCGCGGCCACCATGCGCTTATCGTCGCCGTGGCGCTTATCCTTTGATCGGTTCGTGCGCAGCAGATTCACGTAGCCCTGCCGCGCGAGATCGTAGCAGTGCCCTGCGCCGCAGCGCAGGGATCTCTCCTCCCGGTGCAGCGCGCCGCCGCAGACGGGACAGGTCAGTTCCGGCATTCTGGCTCCTTTCCGCAGAAAACCGCGCAGCCGGTCAGGCTGCGCGGTCGCAATGTCCACTTACAGCACCTTGGCCAAAAAGTCCTGCAGGCGCGCGCACTGCGGGTGCTCAAAGATATCCTTCGGCGTGCCGGACTCGGCGATCTTGCCGTCGGCCATGAACAGCACACGGTCGCCCACCTCGCGGGCGAAGCCCATCTCGTGCGTGACGACGACCATCGTCATGCCCTCGTGCGCCAGCTCCTTCATGACATCGAGCACTTCGCCGACCATCTCGGGGTCGAGCGCGCTCGTCGGCTCGTCAAAGAGCATGACCTTCGGGTGCATGGCGAGCGAACGCACGATGGCAATGCGCTGCTTCTGGCCGCCAGAGAGTGCGGACGGATAGCTGTCGCCGCGGTCGGCCAGACCGACGCGGGCGAGGAGCTTGTCCGCCTCTGCATCCGCCTCTGCCTGCGACATGAGCTTCGTCTGCACGGGCGCGAGCGTGATATTCTTGCGCACGGTCATGTTCGGAAACAGGTTGAAGTGCTGGAACACCATGCCCATCTGGCGGCGCATGGCGTCGATATTTACCTTCGGGTCGGTGATCTCCGTGCCGGCAAAGGTGATGGTGCCAGCCGTCGGCTGCTCGAGCAGGTTCAGGCAGCGCAGGAACGTCGACTTACCGGAACCGGAGGGGCCGATGATGACCACGTTCTCGCCGGGGCTGACGTGCTCGGAAATGTCATCGAGCACGAGGTGGTCGCCGAACGATTTGGACAGATGTTTAACGTCGATCACTTTGACGCAGCCTCCTTTCAAGCACACCGAGCAGCTTGGAAAACAGCATGACCAGCAGCAGGTACATCAGCGCGATGCCGAACAGCGGGAACAGGCCCTGATACGTCTTGGCGATGACCGCCTTGGCCGCATACGTCATCTCCTTGCCGCCGATGACGGTGATGAGGGACGTATCCTTGAGCAGGGTGATAAACTCGTTGCCGAGGGCCGGCAGGATGTTTTTGATCGCCTGCGGGATGACGATGAAGCGCATGGTCGTGAAGTAGTTCATGCCCAGGCTGCGGCCGGCCTCCATCTGGCCGGGGTCGACCGACATGAGGCCGCTGCGGACGATCTCCGAGACGTAAGCGCCGGAGTTGATGCCAAGGGCCAGAATGCCGATCATGGTATAGTTGCGGCTGCTGGCGAAGATCACGAGGCTCATGATCAGCAGCTGCACCATCATCGGCGTGCCGCGGATGATGGTCGTATAGATCTTGCAGATGGCGTTGAACACGCCGAGGATCACATTCTTGTGCCCGGCGCGCTGCTGGTCGTGCGCCGTGCGGATGACCGCGACGACGACGCCGAGCACGACGCCCAGCAGCAGCGCCAGGATCGTCGCTTCGAGCGTGGTGAGCAGGCCGTTCAGATACAGTCTCCAGCGTCCGGCGGCCACAAAGCTCTGGTAAAAGCCGACGAAGGCGTTGTCCCAGAAGCCGAGGGCCTGCCCGGCCTGCAGCTGCGCCGTCAGGTCGGCGTAAAGCTGCGCCCAATTACCCATGTAGATACCTCTTTCTTTCTACGCGCAAAGGGCGGCAGTTGGCCGCCCTTTACGTGGTTTGCATTTTGGATGCGATTACTTCGCGGAAATATACTTGTCGATGATGGACTGGATGGTGCCGTCCGCCTTGAGCTCGGCCAGCGCCTTGTTCAGGGCTTCCTGCAGCGCGGTGTTGTCCTTAGCCATGCCGATGGCGTAATCCTCGTTGGCGTACTCGGTGTCCAGAATGGTCAGACCGGCGTTTGCCTTGACGTACTCCTGAGCCGGCGCTTTGTCGATCACGACGCAGTCGACCTTACCGGCGAGCAGGTTCTGCACGGCGGTCGCGCCGTCATCAAAGGGAACCACGCTGTCCTCGCCGTAATCATCGATGCAATAGCTATAACCGGTGGTGCCGCGCTGGGTGCCGATCTGCTTGCCTTCGAGATCATCAATACTCTTAATGTCGGAGCCTTCCTTCACGATGACGACCTGCACACCGTTGGCATAGCTGTCGGTGAAGCTCATGGTGTTCTGACGCTCGGGCGTGACGGTCACGCCGGCGGCAACGATGTCGCTCTTGCCGGTCTGGACGGCGCTCAGAGCAGAGTCAAAGTCCATATCGTCGACGACCAGCTCCAGGCCCAGCTTCTGCGCCAGAGCGTAAGCGATCTCGATGTCGATGCCTTCAAAGCCGGTGCCCTCGTAGCCCTTGCCGTCGTCCGCAACGGACTCGTACGGCGGGAACTGCGCGTTGGTCGACATGGTGAGCTTGCCGGCGGTCACGGTCTTGATGTCGGAAGCCGTCTGGGTATCCTTCTGGCCACAGGCGCACAGAGATGCGACCATGAGGACTGCCAGAAGCAGTGCAACAAATTTCTTCATTTTATTAGCCTCTTCCTCAAACAAAATAGATTGGGACTCGCGCCCCGTTTGGTATGGTCGTATGATAGCACGCGAGCGTGAGGCTGTCAAGCATTTTTGTGCATGAATATTCGATTTTCTCCCTTGAATATTCACAAAACACGCGAATATTCAAAATGCGGATGAATATTTTCGGCACAATTCGCGCTTTTGCACAATGCGGCAGAGGCGTGCGTTTGAAAAATTGACAATTTTGTGCTATGCTTTTTTCACGCATTTTACACGGGAAACGGAGACATTTTTATGGATAAGCGCCACTATGTCTATCTTCTGCGCTGCGCAGACGGTTCGCTCTACACGGGCATGACGCCGGACATTGCGCGCCGCCTGCGGCAGCACGTGGAGCGTCTGCCCGGCTGCGCGAAGTACACGCGCAGCCACCCGGTCACGGCGCTGGCGCTGCTGCTGACGACCGACACCGCCACGACCGCCCGGCAGCTCGAGGCACGCATCAAGCGCCTGACGCGCGCGCAGAAAGATGCGCTCATCGCAGATCCGGCGTGCCTGCCCGACCTCTGCCCCGCTCTGGCCGGGGCGGATATCCGGCCGGTGCCGGGCGTAAAGCTCGCAGACTATCTCCCCGACATGACAAACCCGGCAGACGCCTGAGCGTCTGCCGGGTTTTCCTTATATTATGATCCCGCTGATTCAGCGCAGACCGCGCAGCTCCAGATAGCGGAGCACGAGCTTGGCAACGTCGCTGATCTCCAGCCCGTCGGTGTTGACGCACAGGTCATAGGCCTGCGCATCGCCCCAGCGCTTGGAGGAGAAGAAGTTATAGTACGCCGCGCGCTCCTTATCCACCTGGCGGATGCGCTTTTCCGCTTCCGCGGGCGTGGTGTTCGTGCGTGCACTCTCGCGGCGGATACGGGCAGCCAGCGGCGCGTGCACAAACAGGTTCACGAGCGCAACGTTCGGATCGTCGCGCAGGACATAGTCCGCACAGCGGCCGACGATGACGCACGACTCGCGCGCGGCGATCGTGCGGATGACCTCCGACTGCGCCTGAAAGATCTGCACCGGGAACGGCTGCTCGTCGGCGACAACGCCGCCGCCCGTCACGAGCGAATACAGGAAGCTGCCCGGACGGTGCTCTTCATGCGTCTCGACAAAGCTCTTGGCAAAGCCGCTCGCTTTCGCCGTCTCGTTGATGAGTTCCGAGTCATAGCACTTGACACCCAGCGCCGCTGCCAGTTCGCTGCCGAGCTGGCGGCCGCCGCTGCCGTTCTCTCTTCCGATTGTAATGACAAGATTGGCCATGGTATGATCTCCTCCTGTTTTATTTTCCCGTGACGACGGCATTGACGCGCCACTGGTCAAAGCGGTGCAGGATCGCTGCCGCCTCGGCGCGCGTGGCAACGCCCTGCGGGCGCAGATACGTCGCGTTTCCATCCTGCGCACCTTTAATAAGCGAGTTGGCAACGGCCCAGCCCATCATGGCCTGCGCCCAGGACGAAACGCTCCCGCCGTCCGCGAACGCGCTCAGGTCAGCGACCGCCATTGTGTTGTAATCCTTGAATTCGGCATAGCCGTAGAACATTTTCATCATCTGCTCGCGCGTGACGTTTTGTGCGGGGGCAAATTGCGTCGGGCTCGTGCCGTCGACGACGCCGCAGTTATACGCCCAGATGACGGCGTCCGTGTACCACTGACCGGACGGCACATCCGTAAACGGTGCGGTCATGCCCGCCACGCTCGGCGAGCCGTTCATCCGGTAGAGCACCGTGACAAGCATGGCGCGGCTCATCACGGCATTGGGCGAGAACATCATCGTTGAGGTACCGACCATAAGCTCGTTCTGCGTGACATAGGCCACGTCCTCATAGTACCACGCGGTGCTGCGCACGTCGCGGTAGGGATTTTTCCATGTCTCGACCGGTTCGGTCTTGGGGAGGAATTCATAGCGCAGCTTGGCACAGCGCTGGCAGGTGTAGGTGATCACGCCGACGGTCTTGCTGGTCGGCTCCTGCCGTGCAGTCTCAGCCCATGCGTGGCCGAGCGCGGGCACATAGCTGCTCTCTTCAATATACGTATCGCCGCAGGCGCAGGTGTAGCGCGTGTAGCCCTGCTGCTCACAGGTCGGATCTATGACCGTGGGAATGTGGTTGTGCACATGATCCAGCTTCTGGATCGTGGCATCCTGCCGCTCGCCGCAGGCCTTGCAGATGCGGTGCTGCGCGCCGTCGGTCTGATCCGTGGCCTGCTTGTCCACAATCCAGTCGCCCCAGTCGTGGCCCTTTGCCGGGATGCGCACCAGATGCACATCCCCGCACCGGCCGCAGACATAATACTCCGTGCCCGGCTGCGTGCAGTCTGCTTCTCTGCTTTTTTCCGGCTTGAGCTCGTAATTGTGCCGCAGCGGATCGATAATCTCCGTATAGGTGTCGCCGCAGCGGGAGCAGTTATATTCCTTCAGGCCGCTCGTGGTGCAGGTCGGCTCGACGATCGTGCGGATGCCGCTGTCGCCGCTGTAGTCATGGCCGAGCGCAGGGGTACGGCTGCCCTCGACAATGTAGTGCTCGCCGCACGGCAGCCCCGCCTTGTTGATGCAGCGGTACTCCGTGTAGCCCTGCTCTGTGCAGGTCGGCGCAACGACAAACTTTTTCATCGTGTGCTCGTGGTGGTCGCTCGGGATGGCATACGTCTCCACCTCGCCGCAGCGCATGCATGTGCGCTGCTTGATACCATCCCGTTTGCTGCCGGCTTCCAGAAGGACCTCCCAGTCGCTCCAGTCGTGGCCGAGCGCCGGGGTCTTTTTCTCATACCAATAGTCGCACTGCGTGCACATGTAGCGCTGATAACCGTCCTGCGTGCAGGTGGCATCGTGGCCAGAATAGGCCAGCTTGTGGCCGGTCATGGGCAGCACGACCCGGTCGGTCGCGCCGCAGTCCTTGCACACAGAGACAACAGAGCCGTCCTCCGTGCAGGTAGGCTCGGTGCGGGTCGTCTCCCAGGTGTGGTCATTGAGATAAACGAAATTGATATGGAAGCCCGTGTCCGTGCGCGTGATCTGCGCATCGTAATGCTGCAGCGTCGTTGTCGTCAGGACATAGGTAATCTCGTTGCCGTAGTCATCGTGGATGGGCAGATTGTCAAAGACGGCCTGTCCGTCCGCGGGATCGGACGAATGGTGCGCCACGACCACGGCATCGTTGTTGCGGCTCAGCTCCATGTACACGCTCGTCGGCCGGTCCTTGGTATAGACCTCATCGGGTGCGATCTGCTCTTTCGTCCACTCGAACGTGACCGTGATCGAGCGCAGCTCGCTGGGCGCTGCCGTTTTGTAGTGCAGCGTGTGATCGAGCCGCAGCTTGCCGTTTTCCACGTCGGGCAAAATGCGCGCGCCGTCCTTGATGATATACGCCACCGAAGCGTCGGACGCCGTGCGCGTCTGGATGTAATACGATTTGCCATACGGCACCGTGCCGAAACCGACGAAGCCATAGGCGTCGGACACGGCCGTGCGCTCGATGTGCTTGCCGTTGTCGGACGTGCCGGTGAGTTCAAACGTCACCCCGGCCGGGATCGGCGCGCCGGTCTCCGCGTCGACGGCATAGAACCACGCGACGTCGGACGAGGCGCTCAGCGGCGTGGAGGCCAGCGACGGCTTTTCATCCTGCAGGTAGTCGTACGTGGAGTACATCGTCGGCGACCAGGTCTTGTTCACGAACTCCGTGACGAGCTGCGACTTGTCGCCGTTGGACTTCTTGATCTCCAGTTCCTCGAGCAGCGTCGTCAGATACGCCGTGCCGCCGCGCGTGACGGTGAACGAAATGTTCGCCATGACCTGCGGCGACGTGGTGGCAAATTTGCCGCCCTGCGATGTCGTGAACGTATCGTGGAACTCGAAGTCGCCCGCGTTGTTTTTCGTCGAGGGCGAGGTCATGTTCGGGAACTTGCAGCCGTCGGCATTGACCGACAGGCACTGGCTGTCATACAGCACATGGCCCGTGATCTCGTTGACGGAACTGCGATTGGTCGTCAGCCGGAACCAGTAGGTATACGAAAAAGTATCGCCGACATGGAATGTCCGCGTTGCGCCGGAGCGCGTGTAGACGACCAGCTCGTCGCCGGTGTCCGCAGACGTGTCACCGTCAGCGGCGAACGCCTGCAGGCCGCAGACGGACACGAGCATGACCAGCGTCAGCAGCAGCGCCAGGAAACGTTTCATTGCATTACCTCCTCTTTCGGTCGTGCCGAATCGTACAGGGATACGGTTTTATCATATCAGGGATTTGCGCATGATGCAAACAAAAGTTGCAAAAAAATGACGAATTTAAAACAGACTCATCTGGCTGCTGTCCGGCATCTCGCCGAGCGCGCCCATGGCGCGCAGCTGCTCCAGGTGCGTCTGGCTGACCTTCGGACAGGCAGCCGAGAGCTCCTCGACCGACACGAACTCCCGCCCGTCGGCACGGCAGGCCACGAGATTCCACGCCGCGCTCTCACCGAGACCGGAGATGGCCACGAACGGCGGCAGGAGCTTCCCGTCGCGGATGAGGAACTTCGTCGCGTCGCTCTCATAGAGGCTCATGGGCGCGAACTCAAAGCCGCGGAGGTTGAATTCGTACACGGCCTCCAGCGTCACGAGCAGGTCCTCCTCCTTGGCCGTGAGCGTGGGCTTGTTGCGCAGCTCGTTGATCTTGCGGCGGGTGTAATCGAGGCCGCGCGTCATCATGTCGGCGTCGAACGAATCCTTCTGGCTGCGGCGATAGAAATATGCGCTGTAAAACGCCAGCGGCTCGTGCACCTTGAACCACGCGATGCGAAACGCCATCATGACGTAGG
>ERZ780207.1882-NODE-1882-length-16612-cov-3.726641_pt1 | contig 16612 bp, 23 predicted proteins | sample MGYA00510977_ERZ780207 | MGnify/ENA primary metagenome ERZ780207 (study PRJEB29588, sample SAMEA2151383) | human gut metagenome | biome: human gut; feature: human-associated habitat; material: faeces | place: Denmark | collected 2008/2010 ... | reverse complement strand
GCCGGATTCGAACCGTGCGACCTCGAGGGAATGAACCTCGCGAGCTACCGGGCTGCTCTACTCCGCGATATGGATTTCGACGGCAAAGTTCGCCCGGCTTTATCCCTCTGCAAAACAGAGTGTAAAAACTTTACACTCCATTTTCTCTCGCCGTCGTTTTAGGCCAATTTTGCACCGTCAAATCACATTAAAAACCATTTCAAATAATTTCGCTATGAATGGCAAACAAGATTTCATCAGATAAAAAGGAATTCGCCGAGGCCCTTTTCATGCAGGGTATGCCTCAGAACTCCATCGCCGAAAAAGTCGGTGTGTCCGCCAATACTATCGGCAAATGGGCCAAGGATGGCTGCTGGGCCGAGAAACGCGCGGCCCAGACTCTCACCCGAAAGGAAGTTGTCAATAACGTTCTCCGCTCCCTTAATAAGTTAGCCGAAAAGCTCGGCGAGGCCGAACTTAAGGAAGTGGGTGGTCTTGCCGATCAGATAGCCAAGCTTTCGGCTACCATCTCAAAACTCGATAAAGAGGCCTCCGTCGTTGACTTCATCGAGTGCTTCATGGCCTTTGGCCGTTGGCTCGAATATCAGGCCGAGACTGACCCCGCAATCACGGCCGAGTTCCGAATGATGGTCAACAAGTATCAGAACAAATATATCCTCGAACTTCTTGGAAGCAAAATAGCGGCATAATCGCAGCGTATGGCCAGACACACGGCAAAAGATCGCAAGGAAGCGATTGAACAGTGGAAGCAATGGTGCGAGACGGTGCAGACGCGCTCCGTCGTAGCGGTCAGGGAGACTCCCGCACAGAAGGAGAAACGCATTGCGTGGCTTCTCGCGGACTACGGCCGTTTCTTCAATTACTATCTCGCGCATTATTGCAACGACGAGGAAACCGGCAAACATACCGACTGCGCTCCGTTTCAGATCAAGGCCGCCCATACCCTCCGTGATCATGACAATATCCAGTATGCCGCCCGGTGGGCGCGCGGCCATGCCAAATCAGTCCATTTCGATGTCGGCATCCCGCTATATCTGAAAGCTCTGCGCAAGCTCCATCTGATGGTGCTTGTCGGAAAGAGCAAGGAAAATGCCGAGACTCTTCTGGGCGACATTCAGGCCGAGTTCGAGTTCAACCAACGCTATATATCAGATTTCGGCACTCAGAAGGTCGTCGGATCGTGGGAAACAGGAAAGTTCGTCACCGCCGACGGCAGGGCATTCTTCGCCCGGGGTCGCGGTCAGTCACCTCGCGGTCTCCGCTATAAACGCTATCGTCCCGACTATGTCGTTATCGACGATCTCGACGACGATGAGCTTGTCAATAATCCCGACCGTGTCAATCGTCTGACAAAATGGGTCAAGGAGGCCCTTTTCGGCACCCTCGACGGTGGCCGTGGCCGTTTCTGTATGGTCGGCAACCTTATCGGAAAAAATTCTGTCCTCGCCAATTTCATGGCTTCCGAAGGCGTCGTGGTCTCCAAGGTCAACGCTATCGACCGTAACGGCAAACCCTCCTGGGCGGCTAAATGGACTATTGAAGAAATCCGTAAACAAGAGGCTTTCATGGGGTATATCTCGTTCCAGCGCGAGATGATGAACAATCCCATTACCGAGGGATCGATCTTCCGCAACGACTGGATCCGTTGGTGCAAGCCTCTTAAACTCGCCCGCTATGACTATCTCGTATGCTACTGCGACCCCTCGTTCAAGTCCACTACCCGAAACGACTACAAGGCCATCAAGCTTTGGGGCAAGACGGGGACTGACCTCCATTGCCTCGCCGCCTTTGTCCGGCAATGCTCGGTCGCCGAAATGGTCGGATGGTTCTATGACCTCCACGAGAAGATCACCGCCGCCAACGCTGTCTGCTCTTACTATATAGAGGCGAATTTCCTGCAGCAGATCCTGCTCGACGAGTTCGTGCGCGAGGGCAACGAGCGCGGCTATCAGCTACCCATCTTCGGCGACAAGCGCAAGAAGCCCGACAAGTTTCAGCGTATCGAGGCTATTTCCCCGCTGTGGGAGCACGGCCACGTCTATTATAACGAACGTATGAAAAACGACCCGGATATGCGCGTAGGCATAGACCAGACCCTATCGTGTGAGCGCGGTATGACCGGCCATGATGACGGCCCGGACGCCGACGAGGGGGCAATTTTCATACTGCAGGGGCTGACCCGTCAGCAAACTTTCAAACCATCATACGGCAGACGTAAGTCGCCGAAATCCTCCTGGTAACAACAATAACCGTCCTTTTTGATATGAAATTCTTTCAGAACTTAAAGAATTATTTCCGTGCGGTCATCTTCGACTGCCGTCTTCGACATTGCCGCCGCGAGGCTGACCGCCGTCGCGCACTCTCCGGGCAGAAACAACTCGTTATCGTCCTCAACCGCCGTCCGATCGTCGTCAGTAAGCGACATATTAAGAAGCTTGTCCGCGAGGGTATGTACCGCCGTGGTGTAACCGCCGCCGACATCGAGGCAAAGGCTATCTACCGAACCATATAATATTTACCTCGCTATGTCTTTCCTTACAACTGACGATTACCGCGTGGTTACCTGCCCCGCTGACCTCGAAATCATCTGCCAGTCCTCCGAAGAGATCCGTCAGCAGGCCGAACGCACCGCTATGGAGGAAGTGGCCGGTTATGTCCGAACACGCTATGACATCGATGCGGCTTTTGCCAGCCCCGACATCGAGCGCAACCCGCTGCTTGTGCAGCTCACCGTCTGCATAGCCCTGTGGTGGCTTGGCCAATGGTTGCCCGGCATGATCGGCGGTGAGATGCGCCAGACTCTTTATGACAACGCCATATCCCGCCTCAAGGATATTCAGAAAGGCAATTTTACGCCCGATTTTCCCGAATATCCCGAGGGTGGCGATCCCGACAGCGGCCTCGGCGGCAATCCTATCCGTTACTCATCGATGAAGAAAAACGGGTGGGAATGGTAACCGCGAAAACCTTGTTTAATCAGCGTTTGAACGATGTTAAAACTTTCGGCAAGAATTGAAATTACAGGCGAAAAAAAGTGGGTATTCGAGAAAATAGCCGCTTGCGAGATCGTGCGCGACAGCGACGCGCTCACAACCACCTGCAAGCTCACTCTCCCCCGAAAGGTGAAATGGAAGGGAGAGGCTTCCAATCCTATCAAACGCGGCGACAAGATTTCCGTATGGCTCGGCTATGATGACAACCTGCAGCTCGCTTTCTCCGGCTATGTGCTCCGCAAGGGGTTCAAGGCTCCCATCGAGATTTTCTGCGAGGACGAGATGTTTATGCTCAAACAGACTCCCTGCGTCAAAAAGTCATATAAAAACGTCGATATTCAGACGCTGCTTAAAGAACAGAACCTGCCTTATGACATCAAGGTGCTCGGCGAGCAAAACATTGGTCAGTATCGTGCCAACTTTGAAACGGTCGCTGAGCTGCTTGCCCATCTAAAGGAAAACAATATCCGCACCTTCTTCCGTATCGAGGACAATAAGCCCGTGCTTTATTGCGGTGTCCTTTTCGACCACGGCAATGAGATGCGGCAGGTTTTTGCCACCGGGGTCAACATTATCTCTGACAGCAGCCTTGACGAGCAGAAGGCCGAGGACGTGAAGATTAAGCTGAAAGTGGTCAGTCTCCAGCCCGACAATAAAAAGAAGATAAAGGTCGAGGTGGGCGACGCCGACGGCGAAAAGCGAACACTGCACTGCTATGGCAAAACCGAGGCCGAGGCCAAGGCGTGGGGCGAGCAGGAACTGGAGAGGCTGAAACGCGACGGTCTCACCGGGTCGTTTCAGACTTTCGGGAACGTGCTGCTCGATGTGCTCGACGTTATCGGAATCAAGATTGACGGCAAGCGCAAGGGCAAATATCAAGTCGCAAAGAATACAATCACTTTCGGAAGCGGCGGCTTCCGGCAAGACATAACCCTCGGCGCGAGGGCCGCTGAATAATCGTGCAAATGAGTGCAGAAGCAAAATTTATTTTGATTATGCCGAGTGCAGCCGATTATGCAATTTATAATTGAATGAACATACAGAATGCCATAAAACAGCTTGCTCTCGCGGGCTCTGAAATGTATCTGACAGTCTGCACCGTGGACGCCGTTGACGAAAAGGCGCGGACTATCGACTGCACTCCAATCAACGAGGGAGCGCAGATTCTTGGCGTCAATCTGCAGGGCAACCAAGAGCAGGAGATTGGCGTGGTGTCGTTCCCCGCCGTTGGCTCCGACGTCGTGGTGGGATTCATCAATCCCGCCGTGGCTGTTGTGGTACTGACAACGGAACTGACAAAGACCGTCGTCACCATCGGCAACACGGAGGCCACCGTCGAGGATAATTCCGTTGTACTGAAAACGCAGAAGGGCGCCGTGACACTAACCGCCGACAATCTCAAAGTCGACATCGACGGAACGACGCTTGAACTGAAAAAAGGTTTATCAACTTGGAACGGCGGCACCGAGACGACCGCCAACGCCACTGAATTGCAAACGCAGCTCAACAAGTGCAAGGCGAGAATTGATCAGATTGTCACCGCTATCAAAACGGGGACTCCGACTCCGCAAGATGGCGGCGCGGGCTATCAGAAAACAATGACTGCGATGCTGACGGCCCCGGCCGAGGACTATTCCAATATCATCGACGATAAAATCAGACATTAAATGGCAAATAAACGATACCCCTCACAACTGAGAACCATAGAGTCTATCCGTCTGGCCGCCCGCGAAAACAATGCGGCCAAGGGCGGCGGTTCCATGCGTAAACGCAAGAGCCTCGTTATGATGCTCAACCAACAGACACGGTCTCTGACCAAGCAGGACGTGGCCCGCTGGCGCCGCGCCTGGGCTATAGCGCTCAACATTGACAATCCTAAGCGCGGCGCCCTTTATTCCATCTATACGGATACTCTTGTAGATCTGCACCTCACGGGCTGTTTTATTCAGCGTTATCACAAGACGCTGCTTAAAGCTTTTGTCATTGTCGACAAAAACGGGAAGGAGGATGATGAGGCTCTGAAAATATTCAAGAGCAAATGGTTTCATCATTTTTTGCTCCGTGCCCTTGAATCTATCGGATGGGGACACTCCCTCATCCAGTTGGGCGATGTCTTCACTGACGCCAACGGTGTGATGAAGTTTTCTGACGTCGAGCTTGTCCCGCGTGAACATGTCTGCCCTGAATATGGCGTTCTGCTCCGCGACAGATCGGACTCGCCGGATCAGGGAATACCTTATCGCGAGGGTGCGGTATCAGACTGGTGTGTGGAGGTCGGTGATTCCCACGACCTCGGTCTGTTACTTAAATGTGCTCCGCAGGCTATCGCTAAAAAGAACATGACAACCTATTGGGATGTGTTCGGAGAGATTTTCGGTATGCCTATGCGCGTCGGAACCACAACATCGCAGAACCCCGCCGACCGCAAGCAGATCGAGGTCATGCTTGAAGAAATGGGTGCTGCCGGATGGGCGCTCTTTCCCGAGGGAACTACAATCGAAATAAAGGAGTCGTCCCGCGGCGACGCCTACAATGTCTATGACCGCCGTATCGACCGCGCAAACTCCGAGATGTCCAAGGGCGTTCTCGGTCAGACCATGACTATTGACAACGGCGCCTCACATTCCCAGTCTGAAACCCACCTCGAGGTGTTCGAGAATATATGCGCCGCTGATGCCAGACTTATTGAGTATGTCGTGAACGACGACCTTATCCCCAAGATGATCCGTCTCGGGTTCCCCCTCGCAGGGCTTACTTTCAAGTGGGACGACGCAGCCTCTTATTCACCTGCCGAGCAGCGCGAGCTTGAACGTGTCATGTTGCAGTATTTTGATATAGAACCGCAATATTTCATTAATAAATACAAAATCCCTATCACCGGGGTCAAGCAGTCGGCAGGCTCTTTTTTCGAGTAGGGGGTGATGATTCTTCCGAGGAAGCGCCTAAGGCGGTTCCTGACAAAAAAGAAGATAGCCCCCTGAAACAGCAAAAGGCAAAAGCAGACCATTACCGCCTTTTCAATCGTGCTGTCAGTTCTCTGTATAAGTCTGACCTGCTTACTCTCTCGTCCGGGAGTGTCGGGCGTGTGGAGTTTGACCATAAGGTGTTTGACCGCGCCGTGCGCGAAGTTTTCGCCAAAGGTGGTTTCTCGCCTGATATGTTGGCCGACCCTGCCGTGACTCCGCTTATCGAGGAAACATACAAAGCCCTCAACAAGGCCATCGATACGGCCATCAAGACAGAAACGCCGCCGGAACTGACAGCCGCCTTACAGAATAATGCGTTTATATTCTCAGGCTTCAAGACACATCATTCACTCTCCGAGGTGGGACTTGCGCTGACAGATGCCGACGGCAAGGTCAAACCGTTCGAGGTATTCCGGCGCGACGTGGAGGCCATCGACAAAAAGTATAACACCAACTATCTTTATACCGAGTATAACCACGCTGTCCACACTTCGCAGATGGCCGTCAAATGGAATGACTTTATGGCCGATGGCGACCGTTACAATCTGCAATACCGCACTGCGGGCGATGAGCGCGTCCGATCCGAACATGCCGCGCTCGACAAAATCACGCTTCCCCCGTCCGACGAGTTCTGGAAGTCCTATCTGCCGCCCAACGGGTGGAATTGCCGCTGCACCGTCGTGCAAGTGCTCCGTGATGATTATCCGATGTCCGACCCCGCTGTTGCCAAGGCGGCGGGTGACGCCTGCACCGACGATCCGAAGGGCCGGATCTTCCGCTACAACGCCGGACTGGAAATGACCGTCTTTCCGAAGAAGCACCCCTATCTCCCCAAAGGCTGCGGCAACTGCGGGGGCGGTCTGACTCTCGCCTATGACCCCAAGCGCGAGAAGTGCCGAGTCTGCCGGGTGGTCAGTGAGCAAGCGCGAAAGGCCGAGGTAAAACGGCTGTACGACCGCCTCTCCAAAGATAGCAAATACAGAGGCGTGGAATATGATCCCGTCTCCGGCGGCCTCTCGGCTACCCATGTCGGCCACAATACAACCTCTAATAACTCTGAGGTGCTGCGGTGGGGTATGACAGGCGCGGACTTGGAGAATGAGGTGCAGAGACTTCTTTTCCAAAGCGGCCATATCGCGGTGCTGTGCGACGAGAGCAAGCGTAAGGCGAAACAGGCCCTCCCGGCGCTTGACATGCAGCTCGACGGCGTGATGATGGATATTCGGTCGGTAACGAAGAAAAAACAGCATTACGGCTCTCACCTCAAGGCCAAGAACAAACAGCTCGCCCGCTACAACGCCCGTTCAGATGTCAGACTCCCGGCTGATACCGTCTGCCTGTATTTCCACGACGGTTCGATGTATCACCCGAGCAAGATTTCCGTCGGTGTTCGTTGGCTCAAAAAGCAGACCTCTCACGTTTGTGTGCGCCATGTCGTCTGCGTGATCCGAAAGGATGACGACTCAATCGAAATCCGCCGACATGACATATAGGCATAAAAAAAGCCCGCAGCGCGGGCAAGTCGCCTCCTCACCGAAGTGACCCACAGAGGCGACCTATGGGATTGCAAAGCTAATAACTTTTTCTCTTATAACAAACTATAAACCCGATTTTTCAACACAATGAAAGAAAAAATTACGATTACCGCCGAGTTTTCCAAGACCGATGTCGCCGCTGCTCTTCTGTGCCTCGGCGAAGAACTCACCCCCGAAGTCTGGGAGCAGGTCAAGGCCGCTCCCTCAAAAATCGACCTCTCGAAGATTGGGGACAAGGCTGAGCGTATGCAGGTCAAGCTCGGCCTGATTTGCCTCCTTTTAGCTAACCTCGCCGACTGATATCCTTTTAATCTACAAGGTCGCTTTGCACCTATGCAATAAACAATGGCAAAGAACATCTACGACGACATTCTGCGCGATGCCCGCGTCAAGCTCACGGATATGTTCGACAACAATTTCCGCGAGCAGGGCTTCTTCGGCCAAAAGTGGGTGGCCACAAAGATCAGCAAAGTCAATAAGCGCGGCATGGGATCAATCCTCATAGTAACGGGCGCAATGCGCCGCTCTATCCGTTCTATGGTGCGCGGAATGGCCGTCGTATTTTCCTCCCATCTGCCTTACACAGCACTCCACAACGAGGGTGGCGCTTTCTCCGTCACCGTCCGCGCACATTCCCGCACCAACCGCAAGACCGGGAACACCTGCACCGTCCGCTCACATTCGCGCAAAATGACTATGCCGCAGCGTCAGTTCATCGGTGACCACGAAAAGGTGCAGCAGGCTCTCGGCGACATTGTTTATAAAAACCTCCAAAAGTTCTCGCAAAGACTCGCGGATAATTTCAACAGAAGATGAGACTAAGGATTTTTGATGATATAGAGGCGCGTCTGTCGCATGTCCGTCTTGTGGATAATAAAGTTATCTATCATCGACCCAAATGCGACTCCAACGCCAAAATGCCCGGGACTCCGGCAATAAACCATGTCGGCCTATGGAACGAAAACACGACGCGCCTCACGCAGTTACGCCCGTTCGCTCCGCCCGCTGTCTTTATAGAGTTCTATCCTGTCACCTGGGGCGAACTTGGTCGTGACGCCGTGCATGGTGACATGGTTATCCGTCTGCATATCGTAACGTCGACTCTCGCCCAGACCGACACTCCCTACCGTGACGAGGCGCTGCAACGCTTCCGTCTGATCCGCGCCATCAAGGCGGCTTTCGTCGGCTTTGCCGGGAAGGCCGACAAACACGGGCGCAGTTATTCGCGGTTCAAGTATTACGGTTCCTCCACCGACCACAACCACGAGCAGATCTGCGAGGATCTTGAGGAATGGCAGACCCATTGCATAGATTGTTCCGCCACCATCGACAACGGATATATTCTCACGCCACACAATGTAACCCTCGAGGTGGATGGTTCTGACACCGGCGCCCGCGGCCGGGATATGGCCTGAATAAAACGCCGCCCGCAGATCTTGTTGTCTGCGGGCGGTGTCACGTTTAATCGAAGAGTGACGGCCATTCGTCTTTGGACGGCTCGCGGTAGCCTTCCAGTCCGCGCCTCAGATAGCTGAGGAACGTGTGGTAACACATGGGATAAACCGGGAACACATAGTGCCTCCACACCTGCTTGTAGCACTTCGCAAGGTTGCCCTCTTCATAGTGCTGTCGGGTGATGTCGCAGACGTGTTGAATGCGCAGGAGTGTATTTTTGTGAGATTTATTCGCCATGTTAAGAATTTAACCACTATCTTTGCAACACGTTCCACGGTGTTGCTCGTCGTCTGGTCAAATCCTGCGGCGGGCTTCATTGCTTTCATGCGTTCCCGGCTTTTTCGTATGGCTCGACGGTAACAGAACCCACAATCTGTTTTCTCACTAATCCCGAGCCGCCGCAAACGGGGCATTTTATCTTGTGGGCGCCGTTAAAGCTATCGACTTCCACCTTGCCCTCGGCCCTGCAGTTGCGGCACACCTCTATGGTGACACGGGAGAACTCTCTGCGCTTTTTCATCGGATCATCCCTCGGTTTTCGGTTCTACATAGAATGTCTCCTTCTGAACCACCGAGATATGACAGGCCTCCATCACGAGCCGACATTCGTCCAGTTCGCGCTCGGCGAGCAGTTTGTCCTTGGCAACTTCCTCGACGGTGCGTATGTAGCTTTTGCCTTTCAGTTTGAGCAGTTCGAGGATCCCGGCCCAGGTCATACCTTTACCGGGTTTAAGCTGCGGGTTACCTATGCGGAAACCGAGGGTGCCGTGGGTTGTTTCCATACTCTTACGCTTGCTGAAATGCTCGTCGCGGTTCTCGGTGGCGAACGCCTGCAGCCGCTCGAACGCCTCGTCTTTCTCGGTGTCGAGATCGGCGAGCTGCTGTGCGTACTTCTCGCGGATTGCTGAAAGCTTGCCGTCCATTTCGGCGGTGAGGGCGCGTTGCTTTGCATCGGCGACGGCGTAACTGTGCATCGCTTCTTCCATCTCATCGCGGGTGACCCCACTGATGATTGTTTTCTTTTTTCGTGCCATTGTTGAATGGAGTTTAAAGGGTGATTAACTATGGTTTACCTGTCGTTTGATAGCTTGACCGGGAAGACGTCGAGGATTGCGGTTTCAGAGAGTGAGATGATTTTCCAGTCGCTCATTGACTTGCGCAGCTCGGTCAAAAGCGTGCCGAATGCTGTCTGAAAATCTTCCTCACCGATGAGCAGGTAGGACTCTGCCGTTTTCTCTGAACCGCTTTTCTCGTCTATGGTGATACAGCCTACCTTGGCGAGATAGTATCTGCCCGAGTCCTGATCGCCGATGATCTCGGCGATTTTCTCTTTCTTTACGGCCTTGACCTCGAACTCGCCGCTGATATAGGGCGCCATCTCTTCGGTAATCCTTGCCTCGGCCTCGGTGAACGAAAGAGCGTCCACAAGATAGACCTCTGTTACTTTCTTCACCACTCCGTTTTCCATGACCTTGCCATAGCGGAGTTTTGTTTCAAACCATTGTGCCATTGCTGTTATTGTTAGGGGTTAAAAATTAGTGTTATTCCTTTGGGGGGTTACCGGGCGGAATGATATATTCGCACGCGGTATGAAATATTTTTGTGGTTGCGGTTATGCTTTCGGCCTCCGGGTTCTCATTGCGGAGACCTCTTATCACAATATCCTTAATCCTTTCGGCGGCGTTCCTTAAATCCGAGGCCGTATAAACGGAGGCAAAACCGAACTTTGAGGTGTACCACTCGGTGACAGCGCCTTTCTTGACTTTTGCCGTGACCTTGATATAGCCGACGCCCTGTTCCTAGACGAGATCTCTATTTTTCTTCTTTGCCATATCAATAGTCTTTAAAATTTTTATCCACTATTTCCTCCCAATTCTCATGTCGGCCTAAAGCATTGGCGAGGGCGACTTTTGTCAGAATGCTTTTGAAGCCAGAAATCATGCAGGCCTTTTGTATTAGGAGGGCGGACACGGCTCTGCTATATTCCACGACCTCGACAACATTGCCGCTATTATCCATGCAAACCTTTTTGGCTGCATTTAATTCATCTCTTGCTGCACTCATACCCTATCAGTTTAGAAGTAAATCATCTTTGCCGAACCGTACCTCGTAGGCTATCTGCCCGGCCACCTCGTTGACGGCCTTGGCATCCTTCTGACGTTTCAGAAACATATTGTAGATCGTGGTCAGTCGGTCGAGGGAAATTTGGTTAAAGTTTCCGACCTTGGCGCCCCGGCAGGCAACGCCTTTGATATAGTCCACACTCTCGTCTCCTTTCCCGATGAGCCGAAGCCACCCGCCGATGGCGGCGATCACACGTTTGCGCATTTTGTCGCGCTTCGCGTCCTCGGGGTGAAGTATGTCGTTGAGCCGATCGCAAAGCTCCGTAAGCTCCGCGTTGCTCAGATCCACGCTGCTCTCCACTCCGTAGCCTGAAAGCAGCGCAAGTTTATCGTCGGCCGTCATGTTCAGCCGGAAACACAGTGAATGAAATTTTTTCAGTAGCCATTTCTGACTCTGTCGGGTGATTGTTGCCATAATATCTCGTGTTATTGGTTATCTATTATCCGGGCGTAATACCTGGCCGCGCCCTCCGGCCATATTGTATAAGGCTCACCGCCACCTTCCGGAGTGGCGAAACGGGTTGTCGGAAACGCCATATAACCCTCGACGCGCAGTTTTACCTCGGAAAGCTTGCGGACATGGCGCGCCACTGCCGGATATGGCTTGCCTCCTTCTTCGTGCGCGATGAAGATGAACAGCTTGTTAGGAAACTCGTCGATCAGCGAGGCAAACGTGGCGCGGGTGAAGCCTACCAGAGCCGTGATGGAGTCGATCACAACCACCTGCGGGCTTTTCCGCTTGCGCAGCCGCTCCCGCAGCGCCGGGATCTGTTCCTTGTCTAAGATGATGACCTTGTTGCCGAGATCCCCCATGTTGGCGTCGTTCCATGAGCTCTGAAAGCTCAGCGAGTAGCCCTGTTCTATGGTGTCGTAGGCCACGCGGTCAACAAACCGCGACAGATAGGCAAGCAACTGGAGGGCGAAATGAGTCTTGCCGCTGCCGCTCTCCCCGAAGATGATCCATGCGCCCCGGAGTTCCGGCTTGCCTATGGTGGCAAGCCACTCCCCGGAGAAGTCAGCGACCGAGAATTTCGCGTCGCACATATTCTTGTTGCTTAATGCCCGTGCCATTTAATCAGCGTTTAATCGGTTCTCAATCCTCGTTTGATTTGAGCTTAAGGGCGCACACAAGGCGCTTTACGCGCCGCAGGTCGTTGTCAGAATCCTCGATGATTCGTTCTATTTCCCGGCGGTCTTCGAGGCCGTTGGCCATACATACGGCCTTGATGTCGCCACGGTTCACTACGGGCATCGGTATGAATTTGCGTCCTATGCGCGAGTAGATCTCCTTGTAACCTTTGCGGTTGTTGTTTGCCCCGCGCTCGATGCGCTTCTTGAGATATTGCGTGGCGCAGAGCACGATCCCAACGGTGTCCTCCAGCTTGTTGTAGATCGTGATGAAGAAGTGAAGCACCTGATCGCTCAGTTTGTCGGCCTCGTCCATCACTATAAGAACCCCTTCGCGGCGCTTGAGCTGCCTTATGGCCTCGCGCACCATGTCGGCCACCGTCGTGCCGCCCGGTTCAACGCCGAGGTTCTGCAGCAGCTCACCGAGAAACTCCTTGCGGTTCCAGTATTCCGAACAGCTGAGCGCGATCACGCCCCGGTTCTGCTCGGCGTAGGTCTTTATCGCCTGACTTTTGCCGCAGCCCGCGTCGCCGACAACGGCCATCACGAGCGAGTGCCGCTGCGCGTCGGTCAGCACCTGCGTCATGCGGGTGTAGCCCTCGGTCGGTACCACCGACCACCGGCGCGGATCGTAACCGATCTGATTGGCTACTGTGCGCCACATATCGTCGGCGATCAGTTCCCACTTGCCGTTGAGTATCTGACTGACGGTTGCTGCGCTGACGCCGCGCAGCGATTTGGCTGCGGCGTTCTGGCTTTCCTTACTGTCCACATACGCCCTCAGTTTGGCGGCTATGGCTTCTTTTTCTGTCTGTTTCATTTCCTTTATTAGTGTTTAGTATAAGTCTCTTGTCGATGCTGAAGCGCCCGCCCCGGCACTTTCCTCGTAGGCCGTCTCTTCCTCCGCGCTCGTATATTCGAGGCGGTATTGGCTTTTGCGGTCTTTGTTCTGTCCCCGGCTGTCGGTAAGCACCCCGGTAATGTAGGGGTTGTTGAGATCCGGGTGCTGCAGCAGACTTTCCTGTGCGATCTGACTCGCACGTGCGTCATGCTCTATGACCATACGTTTGAGTCCGTCGTTGAAGTCTTGGATACGCTGCAGTTCCTCGGCATCGCCCGGACGACGGTCGGCAAGCGCCATAGGCTGCACATATTTTTCTTCGAGCAGGAACTGCAGGTCGCCCTCGTCGCTGACGGCCAGAACCTCGTGCATATCGTCAGGATCGAACTTTATGTTCCACCGCAGGTGAGCGTATTTTCTGAATTCGAGATCGAAGCTGTCGTAGGTATGGCGCTCGCCCAGAAGACGCACGTTGAGTCCGCTGCCCTCCAATGCGTTCTTATACCCGGTCTCCTGTCCGAAGTTCAGCAGATAGCTTTCGGTCGACATCGGCAGCAAATATTCAGGTGGAATCTTGCTGTAGCCTGCAACGTATTCTTCACGTTTCAGGGCGCGTTCTGATTCGATTATCCATCGGATCTGCTGTCTGACGCTTTCCTCGTCAGGTATCTGACTTTTGTGGGCGTTCAGCCATTCGAGATTGGGCTGACTCTCCTTGCGCGAAGTGACGCCGTAGCCGCTCCAGTTGCCCGCGCATTTTTTTGCATATTTATGGTTGAGGCGTTTGAAATACGGCTCTATCACTTTGGCCTTGGCATTGCCGACCTGAGCCGGAGTTACATAATCCGCCACGCTTCCATAGGTAGGCAGCATGGACTTGATCTGGTAATTGTCGCTCTGTATCTGCACAGGGCGCAGCCGTTGACCGAACAGCTCCGCCGTATGGTTCACAGCGTTGCGAAGTGCTGCCTTGATCAGCGCGGGGCTTTCCTGTGGCCCTGTGGCGTAACCTATAGGATATTTATTGGTCGGGTCAAGCACTACGACCACTGTCATGCGTTTGTAATACTCTGTGCGCATACCGCGCTTGCCTTCAACGCGTTTCTTATAGTAGAGCTCCACTGTCCAGCCGTCGAGAGTCCAATACAGCATCGGAGCGGTCGGAGCGAACCTCTTGACCTGCATGGCGTATCTGTTGAGGTACGCTTTGGCCCCGTGTCTACCGGCATCCACGGCCCAACCGTATTTCTGAGCCCAGTTCCATACCGTGCGGCGATCAATGGGTTTCCATTCCATTGACCCGCAAGCCGTATTATAATAGTCTGCGACTTCTTGACAGTCGGGGTTGGTATGATACCCGAGGAATTTTGTGATGAAGGCGATCTGTTCCGGCGTCGCCACCTTCGCGGCATTCTTATTGCGGAACTTGCCGCTGATCAGCGCCTCGTAATGGGGCTCGCCCCCCTTGAAATACTCCTGATATTTGCGCTGCAATACCCTCGGGCTCTCGGGAAGACTGTGTGGGTAGATTTCGGCCACGCGCGGAAGATGCTCCGCAATCGACGCCCAGAACTCACTCATCTTTACTCGGCGGCTCTTGCCGACTTTTCTCTGCTCTGCCGCCGACGCGCTCAGGTGTGCGTGTATCGCATTCAGTATCGATGCCGAGTTGGTGTAGAGCATCCGCTTCTCGTTGTTAAGCCCGCGCGCACCCTCGATAACCACACTTTCGTAGTATGCGGCAGCCCTCTGGTCTGTCATGATCGTGTCGATAAACGCCCGCGCCTTGGCCTGTGCCTCCGGGTCAATATTCCGACGCTTTACTTCCGCCCGGGCCTCCGATGGCAACCTTTCAACGGCATAGAGCGCCTGCCTCCCATTACACCCGCGACGAACACGAAGACCCGAGTCCCGTTGGCAGGCATGCATTAGTGCCGCGTTTGTCATAATCCCGTCGGTCAGTTCCGCGTGGCTTATGCAGAGCGTATCGCCGTAAAACTCCATATTTTTAGTATTTTTGTAGCCGTTTAATCGATTTTTAATCGCTTTGCCTTAGCAAAGAATTCTTTAATCGCTATGCAGTACGTCAGATTTTATTGCGGCCTCCGCACTCCTCTTGATAGTGAAGCAGACGCCCTACGAGAGCTGTCAGATTTTCAGTCTGAAATATCAGAGCCTCTACAAATATTGGGTCGTAGACTTTCGTTCTCATTCCGTTGGCATGACCCAACCTGCGAGTCAACCGACGAAGGGTGGGTAGAAGTGACCGAACCATTCCCAGCGTCTGCCTATATGCAGCTTGATGTTGAGATGCAGTATTTTCGACTTGAGCACGCGCTGCTTCGGGTAAATCTGCTAAAGTCACTAATGGAGAATTTATGTTATAAACAAGGCATCTACCCATCATTTGAATACCATCTTGACGAAGATCCCGATTGACTTGATGGTTGCGCTTCCTTCCCATATTTTAGAGCGACCGCGCCACCTCCTGTATGGCCGATAATTCTTTAATCCTCGGGTTGTCCCATTCCCCTTTGACCTCGCCGTTCTTGTCGCGTAATACGGCAAGCCCGGTCGTCAGATTCGACTCCAAAGTTGCTCCGTTCTCAAAGGGCTGCACCATATAGCGGGTCATCTTCTTGTCGGCATCCTCGCGGTTGGTGAGGTAGATAGCCTCAAACTCTGGCGCGAGCACCATCTGAGGATTGCCGCGCTCGATCGCGTATTTGCGGATTTTCCTGTGCATCTGAGTGCTCGCCTTATATTTTAGAGCGGCATATACTGTTACCGTTGACACATTCATCGCCTTGGCGATGAACTTGACCTCATCTGGTGTGGCCGTTATAATTCTTTTACGTTCCATACTATTATAGTTTTTTGAGTTGGTTACTGATTGTTGCGATCTGCTCTTCGAGGACGCCTAAAGTGTGACAGGCAATCCCGTATTCCTTACTTGACGACAGCTCTTCTTAGGTGGTCAGCCCTTCCTCCATCGAGTCGGCAACGCCCGTAATATCGTCGTGAGCTTTCATAAGGATCTGCTCCATGAGCTGCAGTGACTGCTTGATTTCGTCTTTGGTCATCATTCTGCGTTCGGGGTTATGCAGTCAAGCAGGTTGAGCGCGAGGTGACGTATCTCTTTGTAGCTCTCAAAATCCCATTGGTTGGCGAGGTTGGCGGCAGCATTGGTGCTGTGGCGGTAAGGATCGCGGTGCATGATGTCGTCGGCAGCGTGTTCGGCGGCGTGACGCAGGTAAAATCTCATTCCCTCTATGTTGCACTCGTCATCATTGAGCAGTTGACTGATCTCGTTCAGAAACTCCAGTCGACGGTTTCCTTTGTAGATTTTTTCGGGATCCCACATGAAATTCTCGTTGAAGTCCTCGGTGAGATTTTCCATGCTTCCCTTGATGATGCCTTTGGTGCGGCGGATCTGTCGCTCTACATAGCGGCTGAGATCTTCTCTCATTTCATTATCTGACAGGGTTGTGATCGTTGTCGTTGCCATATTTCCATTTATTAGGTTTCTGTTCTGTCGCCGTTTTTTTGTAAATTTGGCGGCGGTTAATTT
>ERZ780207.1881-NODE-1881-length-16619-cov-11.375272_pt1 | contig 16619 bp, 29 predicted proteins | sample MGYA00510977_ERZ780207 | MGnify/ENA primary metagenome ERZ780207 (study PRJEB29588, sample SAMEA2151383) | human gut metagenome | biome: human gut; feature: human-associated habitat; material: faeces | place: Denmark | collected 2008/2010 ... | reverse complement strand
CGAGGGTCCACCCGTTCCCATCCCGAACACGGAAGTTAAGCTCGCTTCTGCCCACAATACTTGGCTGGAGACGGCCCGGGAAGATAGGTAGCGCCAACACGAAAGAAGTCACTCATGCGAGTGACTTTTTTTTTGTTTATTGCATCGAAATGAAGGCCCGCGCTTGAAGCGCGGGCCTTCATTTGTCGTTTGGTCTCTTTACAGTGCTTCAAAATGATACCGCGGTTTGCCGAGACTCTTTTTGCCGTATTCGATGGCTTCTGCAGGGCAGTAGCAGATGCAGGCCATGCAGTGGGTGCAGTCCTTGCCCCAGACAGGTTTGCCGTCATGCAGGGTGATATTGTTGGCGGGACAACGCCGGACACATTGACCGCAGCCGATGCAGGCGCTGCTTACAGTGAAGGCATTCGCCTTAACAAAAAGCGGGTAGAAGAGCGGATTGACAGCACTGCTCATGAAGCGATCGTAGAGGTTGCTGCGCGGAGAGGCAAAGTGTCGATCAGCCTGAATGGCGGCGATGGCGCGCTCAATACTCGGCTCGGCGTTGGCTACGATTTTTCGCGCTTCGTCCGGCTGCGGGGCATTGAACATGGCAATATAGTTTTCCGGCATGACGATCTCTGCCGTGCCCATATAGGCAAGGTGCTTTGTTTCACAGAGGGCTTGGTTGTATTTATTCGCATTGCCGATCTCGCTACCGCAGGTCATGACGAGCCACGCCCGCTTCGCGCCGATGAGGTCAGTTTTCAGCAGCCAGTCCTGCACGATGCGGGGAATGCGCCAGGCATAGGTGGGCGTAACGAATACAATTCGTTCGCCGGTCTCAATTGGCGAAGAATCTCGGGCTTTGATGCGGTCATTCATATTGAAAAGCGTATCGCCCAGTGCATCTGCGATGCGCTGCGCTACATATTTGCTGTTACCGGTGCCGGAAAAATAAAGAATCATATCAAAACCCCCTCGCAGTGGTCGATCTCATGCTGAATGATCTGCGCCGTCCAACCGGTAAAGGTTTTGATGCGCGTTTGAAATTTCTCATTCTGCCATTGCACCTTGATGGTCTGAAAGCGCTTGGTTTTCCGTGTACCGCTGAGGGAGAGGCAGCCTTCTTCCGCTTCATACGCGGTGGCCTTCTTCACGATGACGGGGTTAAACATGACCAGGTATTCGCCCTCATTATCAAACGCGATGATGCGCTTGCAGACGCCGATCATGTTGGCTGCCATGCCAACGCAGCCGTCTTTATGGGCGGTCAGTGTGTCCAGCAGATCCTGTGCTGTGCCGAGATCATCTGGCGTGGCGAGATCAGCCTTCTGCGACAGAAAGAATTCGTCTTTGCAGATTTCACGAACCATGGGAAGTCCTCCTTGCTTTATTAAGGTAAGATCAGCACTCCACGGCGACCTTGATGACGCCGCCCTGCTTGTTTTCAAAGAGCTCGTAGGCTTCTTCGATTCGGCTGAGCGGATAGGTGTGAGTGATGAGCGGCTCTGTATCAAGCTTACCCTCGGCGATCAGCTTCAGCGTTTCCTCACAGTGGCAGCCGTCCACGCCGCCGGTCTTGAAGGTGAGGTTCTTGCCATACATATCGGGCAGCGGCAGCGTCTGCGCTTTGTCATAGAGCGCGACCACCGTTACGATCGCGTTCGGCCTGGCGCACTCCCACGCAAGGCGGAACGTTCCCTCTGCACCTGCGACTTCAAGCACCACGTCTGCGCCGCCATGGTCGCTCACCGCGCGCACAACGTCTGCGCAGTCCTCCGGCGATACGGTCATCACCTCAGGGTAATGTGCGCGGATAAAGCGGACGCGGTTCTCATCTTTTTCACAAATGATGATGCGCTTGGGCTTTTTCAGCATTACGCAGAGCAACGTGCAAATGCCCGTCGGTCCCGCGCCGAGGATCAGCACGGTATCGTCTTTTGTGATCTCGGAAATATGTGCTGCCCAGAAGCCGGTGGCGAGCACGTCGCCCACCAGCAAAGCCTGCCGATCGGTCACACTGTCGGGGATTTTATTAAGCCCCTGATCGGCAAAGGGCACGCGCACATATTCCGCCTGCCCGCCGTCGATGCGGCAGCCAAGCGCCCAACCGCCGTTTTGATCGGTGCAGTTGTTGACATAGCCCTTTTTGCAGAAAAAGCACTCGCCGCAGAAAGTCTCTACATTGACCGTTACGCGGTCGCCCGGCTTCACGTTCTTCACCGCGCTGCCGACTGCTTCCACAATGCCGACCATCTCATGTCCCACCGTGATGCCCGGAACGGCGCGGGGAACGCTCCCGTGCCTGATGTGCAGGTCGCTGGAGCAAATGCTGGCGAGCGTCACCTTCACAATGGCGTCCCGCTCGTGCAGCAGTACCGGCTTTGGCTTTTCCGTTAATTCAAATTTTCCTTTTGCAACATATGTGTAAGTCTGCACCCTTCGATCCATCTCTTTCTGAAAACTTGTTTTTCCTCATTTTGCTTTTCTATCAAATCCAATCCATCATACCACGGGAAGCACGAAAAGAAAAGAACGGAAGATGAAGGTTGTGCCGGATATCTCAATGAGGGCTGCTTTAAAAAACAAAAAAGCAAGGGAAAACGCAATGTTTTCTCTTGCTTTTCTTGGCGCGGAAGAGAGGATTTGAATTCGATAGTAGGTGTAAAATGCTGTAAAGCCTTGTAAAAGAATCCCTGTATTTTCAAGGCTTTTCTGGTTTTGGTGTAAAATGTTGTAAACGCTTGTAAAAGCTGTTTGGGGTAAACTTAGGGGTCAAAAACAGATGCTTATAGCGCCATATACATTGGCTTGCACCCATCTAAGTAACGGTACTGTTCCGGCTTCATAAACTCCTCAAAATCGCCGAATAAATTGCGCTCATAAAAGTGAACCGCATCTGGCACAGAGTAAAGCACAATGTGTGTTGCGCCGAGGTACGATTCTGTGATTTCTCTTATTTCCTTAATTAGAAAGCTCAAAAACGCATCACTGACAAAATAGCGCTCTTCCGGATCATCAGAGCCAGAAAGATCAATATCCTGATACTTTTCGGAAACAGCAAAATAGTCTATCTTTATGGAAGGAATGAGTTCGACCAATTTTGCATCATTCAAATTGATTCCTGAGCAACACAGCGCCGCCAGACCGATAACATCACCATTTTTTTGATTGTAAAAAGCGTAGCAAACATTCCGAGGATCCGACGCTGCAACCTCGCGAAAATATCTGTCAATCTCCGGGCTTCCGCTGGTAAAACCAGAAAATATGGAAGCCGATTCCTCCGAAACGACTTCCATACAACAGTTATTCAAGTCAATCTTGATCTCATCCATTTATTTTACTTCCTCTTGACAGTAGTCTTGCCAAAATTAGGAATATTCTTTGCTGCTCGAGCCATTGCACGCTCAAATGCATTGGATTCAGAAGACGCTTTTAAGAACTTTTCTTTTTTCTCAGGAGCAACTTCAAAACCAAGATTAACTTTTCTGGACATTACAGCCATCTTAATAAAGCTCCTTTCTGACACAGTCCACCTCCCATCACATGGCGGGTGGTACCTTTTTTGTACGTTCATAATACCATCCGCAAACGTCAAAAATCAACAAGAACTTGTAAACAAATTAGATTATTGTCTATTGTGTTCAATAGTATGCGCGGCAGCACAAAATATTGCACAAAGGTGTCCATTATGTGAAATTCTTCAATTAAATTCTGAAATATTAGTAAATAACAAAAACAAGAGATCTGTTCGCCTGCCAACAACAGCTCATCTCGATCTCAAATCGAAGCGAGCTTCACTGCCCGGATTCCAAATCGGCGCAGTGAGCGCCTGATCTGGACAGTCGCAAGGGTCTCATTTCAGATGAGGCCCTCAATGCACCGAAAGGCTCGGATTTCAAATCCGACCTTTAAGACATTTCGCAATATATGCAGCGAAGAGCGGAGGAATCGCCCTCCGCTCTTCTATTATCCATCTCCTTGCCCCTCAGAGACCGCAGGAGCGCTTTCGTCACGCTCTATGGCTTCGTCTATGGCTCGGTTGATAAAGCCGTTCACGCTCTCGCTGCGGGCTTCTGCGTGGGCTTGAATGATTTCTCTCTTTTCAGCATCCATTCTGATCTCCACGCGGACAAACTTTTCCATATATTTCTGCTGAGCCTTTTTTTGCGCTTCGGTTTTCTCTCCCATCAGATGCTCCTTTCAGTTTTTGAAATAATTATATCACACCTTAAAATCTAACGGTAGATACAAATTCCACAAATATCTACCGTTAGATTTATTTCTTCCGCCTATTGATATCTACCGTTAGATATTATATGATACGGCTATGCAAGACAGGAAACTGATTCGAGCATAAGAAAAAGCCCTCTGCATCACCGCCGACCAAAGCCGAATGCAGAGAGCCACCAACCACCACAGGAGGATTGACAAGGAGGCCACAAAATGGATGCACAAACCCAGCTATTCGCAGAACTTTATAAAACGCTCAATGATGCGCAAAAACAGGAAGTCTGCAACATGATTGATACTTTACTAAGTCAGCAATTAAACGATCGACAATCGCTTGATTCTCATTCCGCTGCTACGGAAAATCAAGATAGCATCGCATGAGAAAGGCTCCATGTCCCAGCCGACCAAAGCAAGACACGGAGCCACCACCAACCACCACAGGGAGACCGGTAAGGGTATTATACCGACCTCCCGCCAAGAAAACAAGGAGGAAAAACGATGAACTGGAATATTTGGAAAACCACCGTCAAGGAAAGGGCGATTATCGGCGATACCATGTTAGGAGTTTTCGCTGATTTAGAGCGCGCGGAAGTCCTTCTCGAAACCGTCTTAGATGAACATTTCCTCGACAGAGAGCAAAAGCCAATCACCGCGTCTGATGCAGATTGGACGCGCTCCATGCTCCATATCGTCAATGGTATCATCAGAGATTCCATTGTCACTTTCTATCTCACCATCGGAGACGACGAGGAACCGCGGGCGGCTCATTACATTGAAGCAGCGGAAACCGCCAAGCTCGCCAGAGAATGCGAGATCGCATATTATAACGCTCAAAAAAAGCACCCTGGCGCTATGGAAAAAATTGCAGACATGGACGACGCGGACGCAATCGCGGCCATTAAGCTTTTGGACGCCGCAACCGCAAACAAGGAGGCGTCAGTATGAAACTTCTCTACTGCGCTCGCTGCACGACGCCGCTGATGAGTGCGGCCACGGTGTTTATTTGCCCGTGTTGCGGGGCTGCTTACCGTCAGCGCGGCACGCGCTTTTCCTTCGTCGCTGATCTATCCGGTGCGTACATCAAAGAGCTTATGAACGACTTAGAGGTGATTGCATGAAAGCATACCTGAAAGACGTCTTAGAATTTGCTGCAACAGTCTTTTGTGCTATCGCAACAAATGCGATCATTCTTTTCGTTGTTTATCTAATCTGCGGAACACTTGAAAGCGGAGCGGCAGCCTTACTATTCTTCATTCTTGCCTGCTTTGTGCTTCCTTTCGAATCCCATATATTAGATTTTTGGGAGGAGCGGAAGCATGAGAACAAATGAAAGCGACCTTATACGCAAAAAGCTAAAAGAAGCCATTTTGAAAATGACGCCATATCAGCAAGATTTAATGTTAGCGGCGGTAGAGAAAATGAAGCAAAAAGAATCGCCAAATTAGACCCACACTAAGGCAAAAAGCCGGTCGGAGAGGTGTTTCTCATCGGCGCTACCATGACCATTGAGCGCGAACGCGAGCTTTTCGGAAAGAAGTAACAGGGAAACAAAATCCAATCAGAATAGCGCAGAAAGCCCACAGGAGTGTTCCTGTGGGCTTTTGCCGCCTGCTGCCGGGTCTTTCTCCGGCTGTGGCTTTTTAGATAATTGCTGCACCGGCAGAGCGCACCTCATTTCGCATGATGGGCACCATTTGACGAACTAACGTCTTTCCGTCAAGCTGTGCGGTAAAGTCAATGACGATCGGCCGCGTCTCATCGCCATTGCTGCGGTTTGCAGCTCTTGCAAGGCTGCCGGTCGCAGATGTCGCATAGTCGATACTCGCTGTGCCAAAGTCAAGGCCGTTTTTGATGCGGTCTGTGATACCTCCTACACTGTCCATCAGCGACGGAAGACCGTTTTCAAATCCGTCAGCCATGCCCTGCATAACGTACTTGGCAACGCCGTTTGCCCACTTTGACGGGGAATGTTCGTCAAACCCACGCTTGCCGGTAAACCAACTCTGGATCGTATCAACGACGCCCGTGACCTTGCTTTTGAGCCATGCGATCTTGTCAGAAATGCCGTTCCAAAGGCCCTCCAACAGATAGCGGCCAGCGTTGCGGATTTCTCCGTATCCTGCCTTGAATGTATCTCTAACGGCCTTCCACACCTGCGGCAGCTTTGTTACAATCTGCGGAATCGCGCCGAGGACACCTGTAATAAGATGGCCCAAAAGCTCGCCGCCCTTTTTAACGACCGTCGGGAACATTGTTGTGAAATAGCCGAGATACGATGCAAGAACCTGCGGAAGCGCTGCAACAAGGTCAGGGATTGCTTTGATAATACCATCAGCGAGAGCGATCAGAAGATCAAAGCCCTGCTCAACGATCTGCGGCAGATTTTCCGTACAAAAATCAATAAAGCTGGTAATGATCTGTGGCAGCCGAGACAGCATATCAGGCAATCCGCTTTCAATGCCGGTCGTAAGCTGGCCAATTACTTCCATTCCGGAATTCAGGATCAGCGGGGCGGCCTCTTTAAGTGCTCCTGTGAGGTTTGAAACAATGGTAGACGCTACACCGATGAGCTGCGGGATTGCGTCCACAGCGGTATTCAGCAACGCGGGAAGCACTGACACAACACCGCTCAGCACCCCTTCTGTGAGCGAGATTGCAGAGGTCAGCAGTGCCGGCAAGGTTGCCGAAAGCATTTGCGGCACCTGCTCTGAAAGGACAGGAGCAAAGCGAGAAACCGCAGCACCCACACCGTTCAGAATCTGCTCAATGCGAGGTAAGACATTTCCTGCTGCTGTAGTAGCGCTATCAACAAGATTGCCAATCAGAGCATCAATATCCGCGTTTCCGTTTGCAACGCCAGTCACAAGATTCTCCCATGCGGACTTCATTGCTGCAACGCTGCCCTGAATGGTGGTAGATGCTTCCTTTGCTGTAGTGCCAGTGATGCCCATTTCGGTTTGGACAACATGGATTGCGTCTACAATATCCGAATAACTTGAGATGTCATATTTGATGCCGGACAGCTTTTCTGCATCAGCAAGCAGCCTCTCCATCTCTTCTTTGGTGCCGCCGTAGCCGAGGGCTAAATTGTCCAACGTCGTATAGTTGGATTTTGCAAACCCTCGATAAGCATTTTGGATGAGTTCCATATCGGTACCCATCTTATTCGCGTTGTCCGCCATATCAGTAATAGCGAGGTTTGCCTTTTCAGCCGCAGCCGCCGTATCGCCGCCCATTGATTGCAGTAGAGACGCAGAAAACGCCGTCACGGTGGTCATATACTCGTTCGCGCTCATGCCCGCCGTTTTATATGCGTTTTCAGCATACCCCATTACCGCGTCAGCGGACTGCTTAAACAGCGTTTCTACGCCGCCAACCAACTGTTCATATTCTCCGTAGCTTTCAATAGACTTTTTCGTTAAGACGGAGATTCCGGTTGCTGCCGCAGAAACCGCAAGTGAACCGACCTTTGCAGCGGTGGCAAGACCGTTTTTAAGTTTACCCGCAAGGGCCTCTGCCTGATTGCCGGTCTTCTCAAACTTTTTATCAACGTCGCTATCATCTACAAATAGTTTTACGCATAGATTAAGTAAATTCATCTGCTTTCCTCCTTTCCGAAGGAATAACCCTTGTCATACATTGTTTGCGCAAAAACGCCCACACCGTAAGCAGGTGTCCCCGGCTGTATTTCTTCCGGGAAAGGAGGAGCCTGCCGCGGTTTTCCGGCAGCTCCATCCTCATAGCCCATATCAAACGCGATTAGAATATTGCGATTCATGACCTTTAAGTATCTGCGCGCCCAGGCTTTACTTCTCGTTTTGTGTTTCATTTGCTCGCCTCTTTTCAAGTTGGATCCCTGCGGAAACCATTACAGCCCCTGCAAGCGTCCCAAAGAATACACCGACGGCAAACACCGCCGCGCCGCAAAGAATCAGTCCCATATAGTGCTGCCCCTTTTCAAAAGTTCTCGACGGTCTCGCCGGAAAGCTGTTCCCACCATTCGCCCATGCTAAGCGTTACGCCGGGAGTAGGACGCCGGTTGCCGCTGCCGCCGCGCCCGCTGTAATAGTTGGCGGCGGTCATCATACTGTCCCACGCTTTCAAGGTTTTTCCCGTGCCGTTGGCGCAATCCTGTGCGAGAACGGTTAAAGCAACCCTGTCTTTTCGGTCGTCGGTGCCGTCTGCTGCTTCCCTTGCATAGTGACTGATCAACTTTAACATGGTCGGGTTTTCGCTGTATTTGTCCGCAAAGCCGAAATAATCATCCACCGTCAGAACGCCGGTTTTCATCAGCTCAACGGCGTTGCTGTCAATGGCGGAAGGATCAGCAAGGTTGCTTGTCTGCACTTCCTTTTCCAATGCGCGGCGGAGGTCTGCGGCCTTTGCGTCAAACTCCGTCCAGATGCGCGCCGCTTCTTTGCGCAGGCTGTTTTCCGCCTCTTGGAGCTGAAGCGTAGCAATCTGCCTTTTCAGCGCGTCCGATCCTGCGTCCTGCATGGCCTTTCGTGCCTGCTCTACTGCGTTATACGCGGCGGCGTATTCGTCCCGTGCCGCCTTGAAAGCGGCGTCAAGGTCTTTTGCAAAGTGGTTATATTTAGTAGACATTGGTATCCTCCGTTCCTGTGATTTCTCTGAAAACTGCGTAATACTCGCGGTTTTTACTGTCTCGGTTGCTTGCGTTTGCGCCCTCGCTGTTTCTTGCGATAAGCTCGCGATTTTCACCCATGAATTGCTCAATCTCGCGGATAGCGTTGATGTTAGTCAAATCGCGGATCATTCGCTCGATTTTCAGAACTCGCGCCATATCCTGTTTGCTTCCTGTGAACGATTTTAAATAACTCATTTCTTTTTCCTTTCTGCTGCGAAGAGGGTGCAGCGCCCGTTTTTATACATTGCGCAGTTATCGCCGCAAATCAGACGTGCGGGGAGAGGACAACGCCCGCCCGCCTGCGCCGCTCCCGGCCTGCACTTGCCATTTGCGTAAAAGCTGCAATCCTCTGTGCAGCGGGGATATAGGCCGCCCTGAAAGGGGCAATCTTTTCTTTGTGCGGTTGGCTCTTCCTGCATCTTCTTATAAATGACTGTTCCCATCGGCACTTCGCCCGCAGAGGTTACAAGGGTCGGCGCATACTCACGGCATCCGTGCCCGAACTCGCGGTATCTTTTGCCGTGTTCGTCCACAAGTGGGAACTCATTCAAAACGTCCATAAACTATCCTTTCCAGCTCTTTGATGATCTCCGCGCTTTCTTCCTGCGTTGGCGGCTTTGGCCGTCGCTCAAGCGGCTTGTGTAGCGTGCCGGTCGCCGCTAATTCCAGCTCTTCAAGAACGCGGGGCGTAGTGTTCCAATATGCGGCATACCTCGCGCGTTCCGCGTCCGCTAACTCGCCATAAATGCGCCCTTCCGCAATCCAGCGCAGAACATCGGGGAAGCTGTCCCCTTTCCGTTGGAGCTTTGCGAGGCGTGATTTAATACTGCTGTTGTTCATGTGCCTATTCCCTTAAAGGTCGATAATGATAACGCATTCGCAGTCTGATAAATAATCTCGCGCCGCCTGTTCCGTCTGAAACACCTTTGCGGGGCTTTGTGGCGCTCTGCAAGCCGCCCACGCGCCATTTTCAAGCAAGGTCATGAGTGCTGCGCCCTCTTGCTTCTGCGCTGCAATCTCCTGTAAACGGGCAAGGCGGGCTTTAATGCTGTTATTCAAGGACTTTACCTCCGATCTCGTCACTCTCCAATTCCGGCAGTTCCAACTTACCTTGCTCGATTGCTTCATCAATCATCTGATAGAGCGACAGGCTTAACGGGTCAACGCCCTCGACAGGATGGGGATACAGCACAATGCGTTTGCCGTCCGGCGTCACCGCGCCATACTTACGCAAATACGTAAACGCATCTTCTGCCGTGCGGAACTCACCGCCGCCCTCGACGATGAAGACCGTCTCATCGGCTGACAGCGACCTGAGGTATTCCCGCAACGCCGCAAGGCGGATATCAAAATTTTTCTTCATCGCTGTTCCTGCTCCCTTCGCCATGCTTCAAGCTCGTCAAGCTGCTGCATGATGTCTGTGATCTCCGTGTACTTCACCGTCTGCCGTAAAATCTCTGCCGCGGCACTCACGCGGGTCTGTGCGGGCGCGTCTGCATCCTGCATGATCGTTGCCAGCGTATCCGCCGCGGCGTGCGCCCGCTCCTGCAGCACGTTACGCGCCGCTTCGGTTCGCTCGCGCCGTGCCTCGTTATACTTCTGCATAAACTCCGCGTCACGTTTTCGGCGATAGATCGTCTGCTCGTTGATCTCGAGCTTTGCCGCCGCGCTCCGCACTGTCGCGGAGATCAGCAGCGCTTCAATAATGGTCTCATCTCTGATTTTCTTTGACAAAGTTTGAAAAGCCCCCTTTCCGGCTTTGTTTTTTCTGACGTTGCATCGTTCTTTCAGCGGTAAAATTCCACTAACGGCTTTCGAATGCGCGGATGCCGCAAGACTCGCAGCGCTTCCCGCCTCAACTTTGGGTCTGGCTTTCGTCCGAACCAGAATTCACCGATGATCGCGTCGCGCTGTGCATCCGGCAGTTGTGCAAGTGCCGCTTGCACAGCCTGTCGAAAATCCCGTTGTTCGACGTCCTCAAAGGCCTCTTCTGCTGCTTCATCTGAGATTGTGTCACCAAGCGTCAGGTCGCTGTCCTCGTCGCCTATCGGCTCGTCCATCGACCGACAAACAGTGTTGATGGGGTCACATCGCGTCCGCTGTGTTCGCTGCCCGCAGGATTCTGTGAACTCCGCCTTAAGCTTAATGCCGTACAGCGTGAGAAATTCACCCTTGTTCACATCCCATGTCGGCAGCGTGTCCATGAGGGCGATAAAGGCCACTTGCAGAAGGTCGTTTTCCTCGACACCTGCGCGACCTTCCATTGCCCGTGCCCACCTCAAGGACTGCTGCCATGCAAAGCGTTCAACCGCCGCCCAAAGGCTTAGAATGTCCGCCTTGCCAGCCTGTACCGCTGCTGCAATTTCGCTTGTTCGCTTATCCTGTGTGTCAAGTGGTTTTGCTTGCATATCCGTTCCTCCTGTGGTAAAATCAGAATTGACAAATCAGATTCACCACAAGAGCCGCTCTCCCCGTTTGGAGGAGAGCTTTTTTTATACGTGTATGAGAACCGCGCCGCTATCGCTCACATCCTCGATGGGGCCGCTGTTGATCGTGCCCATCGCGTGGACTTCACGGTCGCCGTTACTCAGCTCGACGAGCGCGAGGCAGGCGACAGGGTACGTCTTGCCATCCTCGAATGCGTAACACATATTCGCAGGGGCAGGGATGATCTGAATGATTTTGTCGTTCATGGTTCTTGTCCTTTCCGTTCATAGGCTTAAAGCCTGAAATGTTTATTCATTGCCCGCTCAAACCTGTCTCGGTCATCAGCAGGCAGAAGCGGGATCACACGGTGTTGCATCTCGTCACGCTGACGGTAGCGGTCACGCTTTCGGCGTGCGGGTCTGGTTGATTTCAGAACGCTGCATGCTTCTAAGATAGTCATAAATCATCCTCGCTAAAATTAGAATTTTGACCATCTTTTCATTCCTCCAATATTCATGTGCCACTCTCCAAAAACCCCCCTCGGCGTTTTTTCTCTGGCTCACGGTACGGCTCCGAAAGCTCAGTAAACTTTTGATGCGCACCGTCAAAGCTCATCTGCACAACACCCTGCCGCCCGCGGCGGTTTTTGGCAACAGAAACCCCGATTGTACCAGAATCGTCAATGCGCCAGAGAAACAGCACCTTCGAGCCGTTTTGCTCCAACTCCCCCGAATCTCGCAGGGAAAGCAGTGTTGGGCGGTCAGTGTCATTAACACCACGGTTAAGCTGTGCCGCCGCAATGATGGGAATCTGTAGCTCAGACGCAAGGTTTTTCAAGTCGCGGCTGATCTGTCCAAGTTCAAGATTTCGGCTGTCTGCACGGCGGTCAGCCTGCATCAGACCGAGATAGTCGATGACGATCAACCGCAGGTTTTGAATGGTCGCCGCTGCACCTCGAATTTTACTCGCTGTTGCTGCGGGCTCGTCCCAAAAATGAAGAGGAAGCCGTTCAAGGCGGTTAGATGCCGCCGCGACATCCCCCCACAGCTCGTCATTCAAATCTCGGTCGATCAGCTCGTCCATTGTCGCCATACTGCGGCGCGCAAGCAAGCGCTCGGTCAGCTCGGAAGCACCCATTTCCAGCGAGACGAAAAGCGTCTCGTTTCCAGCTCGGGCCGCGCTTTCTGCAAGGTCGAGCAGAAAAGCGGACTTGCCGACACCTGGACGAGCACCGACGATGATGAGCTGTCCACCCTCAAACCCTTTCAGAATGCTGTCCAGTATCGGGAACCCTGTATCGATACGAGACTGTTCCTGCGCTGAAAGGCTCCGCAGTGTCTCTGTGAGGGCCTGCGAGACGCTTTTCAGCCGTCCACCTGTGTTGTCAAGGAGATACGCCTTGCAGAGTTCGGCGATCGCTGTCGCTGGATTCTCTTCATCGAGCGCCGCAAGCACCCCATCGCGTAACCGCTTTTCCGCTGCGTGCTTATGTAGCAAGCGGGCATATTCCTCCGCGTTTGCAAGTGTGGGTGTCAAATCAATACAGTCGGCAAGAAACTGCCTGGGATTGTCCACAAGACCCCGGAGACCATCGGCGGCAATGTTTACATCAAACGCCTTGCCGCGTGATACTGCGCTATCAGCAGCGTCAAAGACCATAGTGCAGGCGGAAATGGAGAAGTCCTCGATGTTTACGATCTGCCGAAGTTGTAAGACCCGTTTGGGTTCAAGACAAACCGTTGCAGTCAGCGAGTATTCAAGAGCCGAGGTATCCTGCATCACGTATCGCCCCCCATCTTCGTCAAGAGTTGCGTAAACTGCTTCCTAAACTTGCCTCCCGACAAGATGTTGCTCTGCCAGAATGAATCGAACTGCGAAAACTGCAAGACTTCGTTGATGCTTTCCCAGTCGTGCTTGTCCAGTCGGTTACATTTGTCGAAGTCTGCCGCCCAGCTTTGCAAGGTCGCTTCTGAATGCGCCGTGCAGTTTGGCAAGCGTTCTTCGATCTGATCCGCGAGCCAGCGCGCAGCGCGGTATGGAAGCGAGTCGTGCTCAAAAACCTGCTTCGGTTTCTTCGTTCCGGCGGGAGTCGGAACGAGAGAATGATTTGAATTGAAATGTATTGAATTGGTATGATTCGTATACGCTTCGTTCAAAGGTATACGTTCGTATACGTCCGTATTCTCTCGAACACGATTCCATCTTGCTTCTATCGCCTTTTGGGCATTTTTGCAGCGATCTTGATATCTCTGTTTATCTGCGTCCAAAAGAGGTTGAACAAACCCCCATGTAATGGCCAGAGCAGGGCTATTAAAAGCCGGTTCTATCCCGTCTTCACCATAGCTGAAAATCGCATCCAAAAGCATCCCCTTTTCTTCAAGAGACAGGGCTTTTAGCCCCGGTCGCAAAGTGAAATAGAGCATCACTCCCGGTTGTTTCCCTCCGGCCATCAGTTTGTCTCCATTTGATCTTCAAGCCATTTTTCAAAAGCCTTTGCTGGAATCCTTACACAGTTACCAAGCCGAACAACGGGGAAGCCCGGCAAACGCATCCACCGATAGACTGTCGGTCTACTAACCCCCATTGCCGCAGCCAATGCCGTCGGTGTATATGCCAAAGATTCCATCAAATCGCCTCCCGTGACAGTTGTTCGATAACCTCAAAAATCTTAGACTTTTCCTCATCCGGTAGCTCTTTGCGCAACTTAGAAGAGTACCTCGATTCCGAAATCCCGAGAGCTGCTGCAATTTGGTACTGCCGTAAATCGCTTCTTGCCATCGCAGCTCTGATATCGCAATTCATTTTCATTCTCTTTTCCTCCTTTACCCTTGACTTTTCCCCTTACAAGAGGTAACATATCTGTGAAGAATTAAATATTTTTCTTCTCTGATATTCGTATTATAGCGCAGGTGTTTCATAAAAACGATATTTCACTCTAATTTATTTTAGAGAGGATTTTACAAAATATCTTCGCAGAAAAGAGGAACATAGATATGGCAAGACCGCCACGAGTTTCAACACCAACAACAAAGGCATTTGCAGACCGATTATCAGACTTGGTTCAAATAAAAAAGAGTGAAGGTCTGAGCCATGACGAGATCAGTAGACAGATAGGCGTATCAAGCGGCGTCTTATCCGAATGGATGTCAGACAACAAAACAGCAAGCATTGAAAATCTTGCTAAGTTGTCAAAGTACTTCGGAGTAAGCGCAGATTATCTTTTAGGGCTTGCAGCACTAAAAACTCCGGATATTGATATTCAAAAGGCATGCGAAATAACCGGACTATCCGAGGACGCTATCTCTGTTTTGCAAGATTCTTTTCACGCTTCGGATGCATTAAACACGTTTCTTTTAGAAAGAAATTTTCGCAATCTCCTAATGAACATGTTGTACTTTAACTACGCTGTCATTGCATCCGGGCTCCATTATCAAATATTCAATTCGGATACCTGCAATGAAAGCGAAAAAGATGATTTGCTTAAATCAATTTATGATAGTCAGGCTGTCCTTGAAGACATCAAAGGCGCTCTAAAAACCTATATAAAAGTAAAAGAAAACCACGATGTTCTGCTACCGAGTGATGAAGGTTGCTTTTCACCGGAAGATTTTTACGAACTAAGGATCAACCGAAATCTATCAGCACTTTTGCAGGATATTACTGGTGATAAATGGTGGTTCTCTGCCGAAGCGATTATAAATGAAGTTCAAGGAAATTTCACATAATGTCCACTTACTACCACAAGGTCCTATCTGATTCCGATATTGATGGAAAGTCTGTCAAACATACTATAAAATTCATTAAGGTCGTGGCATCATCGAAAATGTTAAGTACAATTCACCAAAAGTAAAAAACCGCCCCCGGTGTTGCAGCACCGAGGACGGTTATAGGGGGCAGCAAACTGATAGCCTACTGCCCTCCAATCATAACAAATGCAGGAGGAAAAAGCAATGCCAAGAAAAGCAAATACGCGCGCCGCGTCGGGCGCAGGCAGCATCCGGCAGCGGCCTGACGGTCGATGGGAAGCTCGTGTGACCGTCGGCAATGACTCGGGCACAGGAAAACCGATCCGCCGCAGCATCTACGGAGACACGCAAGCCGCCGTGCGCAAGCAGATGACAGCCATTCTCCGTGAAATTGACCGCGGTACATATCTGACACCACAAAAGACGACAGTCGCACAATGGCTTGATGAATGGCTCGATACCTTTGCCGCCAATAAGATCAAGCCGACAACATACCTTCACTATCAGGCCTGTATCAAGAATTACATCAAGCCACAGATCGGCGCTATCGAGCTGCAAGCTCTGCGCGGCGCACACGTCCAGAAGGTTTATAACGCCATGACCAAAAAGGGGCTGAGCGGAAAGACCGTCAAGAACTGCGCTGCCGTACTGCATAAGGCCCTCTCTGTTGCATTGAAACAGGGGATCATTGTAAGTAACCCCTGTGACGCCGCAGAGCAGCCGAAGGTGGTACAGCGCGAAATAGCGCCGCTGCGTGATGAGGACATTCCGAAGTTCCTTGAAGCAATCGAGGACAGCCCTTATCGAAACGCGCTTGCCGTCTGCCTGCTTGCCGGTCTTCGTGAGGGAGAATTGCTCGGTCTCCCGTGGTCACAGGTCGACTTTGAAAAAGGGCGTATCACCGTCAGTCAGCAGCTACAGCGTGAGAAGAAAAAGAACGGCGCTTACTACATTGCCGACACCACCAAGAGCGGCAAGCCGCGCACGATCGAGCCGCCCCCGCTCTGCTTTGAATATCTCCGCGATGAAAAGCGCCGGCAGGCGCAAAATAAGCTCAAAGCCGGTAAGCTCTGGAACAACAGCGACAACCTTGTCTTTACCGATGAAATGGGTGCGCATCTTGCCATTCATACCTTCTACAAATATTTTAAGAAAATTGCCGCCAGCATCGGACGCCCGGACGCGCGTGTGCATGATCTGCGCCATACCGCAGCCACGGTGATGATTGCCAGCGGCGCGGACATTAAAAGCGTGCAGGACTTCATGGGCCACGCTACCGCAAGTTTCACATTGAACGTCTACGCCCACACATCAGAACAGATGATGAAGGACACCGCAGCAAGAACGCAGTCATATTATGAAAAGCTGAAAAAGGCATAAAAGGAAGCTCCACTGGTCAGTCGGCCGGTGGAGCTTCTTTCCGCAGTTTTTAGGGGTAAAAAATCCAATTGGGGTAAACTTAGGGGTAAAGGCATTTTCTGAAATGCAAGAATTGAACTTTTCTTAGCAAAACAAGACGATATAAGAGAAAAAGCAAGGGAAAACGCAATGTTTTCTCTTGCTTTTCTTGGCGCGGAAGAGAG
>ERZ780207.1880-NODE-1880-length-16636-cov-19.352090_pt1 | contig 16636 bp, 15 predicted proteins | sample MGYA00510977_ERZ780207 | MGnify/ENA primary metagenome ERZ780207 (study PRJEB29588, sample SAMEA2151383) | human gut metagenome | biome: human gut; feature: human-associated habitat; material: faeces | place: Denmark | collected 2008/2010 ... | reverse complement strand
TAGGAGTAGCCCGTTTCCATAATCATGATTTTACGGTCGGGCACTTGCACTTTCATCTCCGTAGCCATCCAAGGGGAAAATGTCGCGAGCATACGTCTTATAGAACATCAGAACGATTCGCTGCATTTCGCTTGGTAGGTAGTTCATAGCACAGAGTGCTAAATTGGTAGGCACTCCCCAGATGGCTTCGGCAATACTGCCCACGATGGCTCCGAGGGTGTCGGCATCAGCACCGAGGCTGACTGCTTTGCGTATGGCGTCTTCAAAACCAGTGCTCTCTGTGATTATCCAAAGGGCTACTGGGACGGTTCCCTGGCAGGTTTCGTCGAATTTGTTTATTACATCTTCTCGTCTGATGTTTATGTCATAGCCCGAGAACTCCAAGACTTTTTTGAATTTGTTCAAAATATCTTCTCTATTGATCTGTGTGGATTGTCTACGCAGTTCATAACCATAATGGATTGCAAGTGCAATTGTTTGAGCACCCTTTATTCCTTCAGGATGATTATGTGTGCAGGTTGCAGTTTTTTCTGCCTCGTAAATCATTCTGTCGGCATTCAAGTTTTGCCATGCGATTGGGCTTACACGCATAGCACTTCCATTGCCAAAACTATTATAGGGATGAGGTTCGTCACTCAGTACCCACTGGCGGAAGCGACCACCATAGCCACCTTTAGGGTGAATGTACTTGCGGCACCAGGTGTGCAAACTCACTCCGTAGTCTGCGCCATGGAGCAATGCGTCGGCAATGGCCACGGTACAGATGGTGTCATCGGTAAAGCTGCACTCATCGGTGAAAAGTTCAAAGTTATAGTCGTTGGAGGAATTGAATTCAAAGCGGCTACCCACGATGTCGCCAATAATTGCTCCTAACATGTGCTTCTACTTATTTTTGTTTAACTCGTCTCTTACTTCCATCAAGGCAAAACCCAGCTTATTGTTTCCCTTCCAGTTGTGTGGGTTTGTCTTAACTGCTTCTGTCAGCTTCATGCCAATGCCCCATATCTTGTCGTATGGACTGGCTTCAACAAGAACTTTCTTCTCGGTAGAGAGCAATACTGCCTTGAGATTTTCGTTCTGACCAAACTTAGCAAGATTACCTCTGACAACAACTTTGTAAGATTCCACATTCCAGATGCCTGCATCGAAGTTTTGAACCTTACGGCCAAGCTTTTTGATGACATCAGGCTCTGTGGCCTGCAGAATTTTCTCGCGAGTCACTTCGTCCTTGAACACTCGGGCCTTCTCAGCCATCATATACTGCTCTGCGCAGTTGTATCGAATGCCATCTATGACAAAGTAGCTCGGGTACCACTGGCTGAAACAGGCCTTGGTGATCTTGTCACCCTTTTCGTGGTGACCCCAAAAAAACACGAAGTCTTGACTATCGACAAAGGCATACATGTTGTATGCTCTTTGTAGGGTTTCTAAAGTGTATTTCATAAGTAGCTTATTTTGATTAAAAATTGATTATGTTCATTTTAAACTGCACTAAAGTTCAATTTGTATAGCCTCCATCGTGACCAGTCTCCTCTGTTAATTCTCTAATAGCACCTTCCTCGGCACTTTCATCGGGGTTGAGGAATCCACTGGGCAATGCCCATCTTCCTTTGAAGGGTTCAGTACCTCTTTCGATGAGAAGGACCTGCAGGCTCTTGCCATCAAAACCGAAGATAATGCAGTCGGTTGTTACCGCTGGGTGCGGATACTTATAACAATACTGATTTTCAGCCATAATATACACTTGTGTAAGTTTTACACAGCAAAAGTATATGCTTTCTTCTAAACCACCAAAATTATTTGCGTAAATTTTACACTAAAATAAGAGTTTTCTTGATTTTCTGTGTTTATCGAGCCGATTTAGACTTAATTTCCGAAAATTTGCGGTAAAGTTTGAGTAATTCCGATAATACTTCGTCCCACCCCATGTGAGCCCGTTTGGAAAAAATAAGAGTCTTGCCATTCGTGTCAGCAGAGCATGACATGAGAGGCGAGACTCTCTTGCCCAAAGGAGCAAACTGAACCAACTTGCAGCCTTCCGTCAGGATTGGTGTCGAGCCACTAATACTGATGACTTTCTTCAAGTCCGTTCATTGACGACAATTCAGCAGATGTGTGGGGATTATTTGAAGGTGGGGAGTTCGTAGGTGGCTTGGAGGATTTTGCCGTTTTCGTTGTCAACGAGGCTTGCTTGCCACCAGCTGTCCACCACTCGTTGGGTGTTCCAGTCGAGTCCGTATTCGTTTTGCTCTGCGCACCACCAGAAAAGTCCGTTCACGCTCTCGCTGTATTTGTTGAGCATGGTCACGAGGTCGGCGACGAATTTCGCCTGTCCGGCTTCGGTGTAAGGGTATTTTTCGCTGATATTGGTGTCTTTTGTGCCACTCATTTCCCAGCGGTAGGAGTAGCCCGTTTCCATAATCATGATTTTACGGTCGGGCACTTGCACTTTCAGTTGCTTAATCACACCCTCCAACGCCGAAATCACGGTGCTTGCGGTGGCGTGGTAGGCAGGGTAGTAACTCAGGCCCATAATGTCGTAGTCGAGCCCGAATTTCTTTGCGCCCATACCGAAGAACTTGTCCGGATTGCCGTTGTTTGACATCTCGATGTGGCAAATCACCTTCGCGTTTGGCAGCACCTCGCGCACGGCGCGTGCTCCAGCGTTGAAATAGGCTGAGAAATTAGCCCAAGTGCCTTTATTGGCTGTGCCTTCGGGCCACACGCTGCCAGTAGGCCAAAGCATACCGTAGGTGATTTCGTTGCCCACCTGCACATAGTCGGGGCGTACGCCAGCAGCCACCATGGCTTCGAGCGACGCTTTCGTGTAGCTATACACCGAGTCGGTCATCGCCTCCACCGAAAGTCCTGCCCATTGGCTTGGCACGGTTTGCTTGCCGGGGTCAGCCCACGAGTCGCTATAATGGAAATCGAGAATGAATTTCAATCCGTGGTCTTTGATGCGTTTGCCCAAAGCCTTCACATAGGCGATGTCTTGAAACACGCCTTGCCCCTTGTCGGCATCCGAAGCCTTCGAAGGGTCAACAAAGAGGCGCACACGCATGGCGTTGAGCCCGATTTGCTTGTAGAAAGCGAGCATATCGGTCACTTTCGTACCGTTTTTATCGTAGTAGATGGCTCCACGCTGTTCGTAGCGGTCGAGCAGAGAGATGTCGGCACCCGCCAACTTTTGGTTAGGGTCTTCGTAAGTGCCGAGAATGATATTCACAAGTGTAGTCACGTCGCTCACGTCAATACTGCCGTCGGCATTCACATCGCAAGTGGCGCTGTCGAACTGTGCTGTGCCGAGAATCTGGTTGACGAGGGCAGTCACATCGCTCACGTTCACTTCGCCGTTGCCGTCGATGTCGCCCAACGTGGCTGCACTACCCTGGGTCGGCATTAGACCCAGGAGTGCAAGCACGATAACGCTAACTAACTTATATAATTTCATTATTCAAGAATCAGGTTGATGAGAGCAGTCACATCGCTCACGTTCACCACACCGTCTTCGTTCACATCGCACACGCTGTCGCTGAAGTCGGCAGCGGAGAGAATCTTGTTGATAAGGGCAGTCACGTCGCTCACGTTCAATTCGCCATTACCGTCGATGTCGCCCTTGATAGGGGTGTCGCCACCGCCAGTGTATTGGAGCGTAACGTCGTCAACGAGCATCTTGCCGTTTATCGAACCTCTGATTTCGTAGTAAACATCGTTGCGGATAGGGCCGATGTCCACTGTTTGTTCTTTATTTGATCCCTTATCGAAAATCACGTTGAAATAGTAGTCCTTAGAAGGCACATTCACTGTCTTGTAGTAGAATTTCGCTCCCTTTACCATCTTGGTGTCGGTAACTACGGAGCCAGGCCATGTGCCGTTGAGTTCATCGCCTTTTTTGTCCCACATATAGAAGTAAACCGATGGCCAACTTGGGTCCTTCACGTGCACGGTGGCGGTGTGAGGGGTGAAAGGTACAATCTGGTAGTCGCGTGAAAGCACACTGCTCACTGCGCCATTCTTCAGCAATCCCACTTTAAGGGTGCAACTGCCGCTGATGGTGATTTTTGTGCCGTTTTCCACTTGTGGGCTTGAGGCGGTAGGATTGGAACCGTCGAGCGTGTAAACGAGTTTTGCGCCGCTGGTGGCACTTACAGCTACGAGTCTCACTTCAAACGCCTTCTCATATTCGCCCGATGCCACATCAGCCCAAGCCACCTCGCAGCTGGGTGAGAGGTAGTATTTGTAGTGATGGCCAGCAATCACTTCCACCCACGAAGCAACCGAAGGCTTCACCAATTCGGTTTTGCCCACCACCACCATGAGTTTGCCCTTGGTGCCGGTCACTTGGTTGGCGAAATAGTTCACATTGCTGCGGTATTTTGAGTAAGAACTCATATTGTGAATGCCAGCGATTTGGCGCAGCTCAATCATATTCTTGATTTCGCTCTTGTAGTCCTGCCAGTGCTTGTAGAACACGCAAGGGGTGCCAGGCATGGCGATGAGGAACGCGTTGGCAGCGATAGTGTCCTTGCGGATAGGGTCTTGCTGCTCTGCGCTTGAGCGATATTCTGTATCGTGGTTCTCGATGAAAGTGACAGCGTAACGTTTGTAACTGGCGTTGCTCATCACGCTGGCGTTGCCGAGTTTCGACCAGTCGCTACCGTTCACAGCGTCGCGCACGTTGTAGCGGAATGGGAAGTCGAATGCGGCAGACTGAATCACATTGTTCACCTTAGTGCCGTTGATCCAGTTGATTACCGTAGATGCGTTGCCGTCCCAGTATTCGCCCACGCTGTATTGCACGCCGGCTTTAGTGTTGTATTGACCGGTGAACGAAGCACTGTAGCCCTTCACCATATCGTAGCGGAAACCGGCATAACCGAGGTCGTTGAGCAAGTAAGGCAGATAGGCGTTGATGATTTTCTGCACATTAGCGCTCTTGTGGTCGAGGTCGCGGCAGCCGTCCCAGCCCTCGCCTGTGTCGTTGTTGGCGCTGAGGTTGAAGCCGTTTTCGCTTGCCCATTTTTTAGTCTTGCCACCGTCGTCGTTGGCGCAGATGTCGGTAGATTTGAATTGATAGGTAACGCCGTTGTAGGTTTCGGCAGGGAAATCAACCCAACTGCCGTTCACACCCAGATTGTTGTGGTGGTTGATCACCACATCTTGAATGATGCCAGTGCCTTTAGCCTTGAAAGTGCTGATCATGCTGCGAAGCTGCTTTTCAGTGCCAAAGCTGCTGTTGTGGTCGAAGAAATAAACAGGGGTGTAGCCCATTTGGTTGTAACTGGAGTTGCAGTTGCCAGACTGTGGCACCCAGATGAGTTTGAAGCAACTCAACTCGTCGGCTTGCGATTCGAGGTTCGACCATTGCGAATCCACGAAAGAGTCCCAGTAGAAGCCTTGGAGCATAACGCCGCCATAATTCGCTGGCCAGCCTTGTGCAAGCGCCACTACGGGCATTGCCAGTGCGAGAAGTGCTAATTTGATTTTGTTCATATCGAAGGATTAAATAGTTTTGGCTATTGTTAATAATTAGAATACCACAAAGTTACACACCTTTTCCCTCATTTCCATCCATTATTAAGACCACAAAGCCGAAAATATTATGCAATCGTTTGCATTATCGCGTGGGGTGGGGGATAAATAAAAGCACAGGTGAAGGCATCTGAGATGCCAAATGATGCGAAACACCATGCAAGTGTTCTTGCTTGCAAGGACGCGCAGCTTGGTGATAGCAATGTGCTCACAACAGGAGCCTCGGAGAGGGTCGGTTGTGGTATCAATATCTTTTCTTCTTAATCATAACCGACCCTCTCCGAGGCTCGACGCCATACAATGTTCTTGTCACCAAGCTGCTCTCAATCGCTTTGCGATTTTCGCTTGCATGGTGTTTCGCATGATGCGGCATCTCCGATGCCAGTCCTTGCTATTGTTTCATTTTCATCTTTTCTACACTCTCAACGCATTGGCGTATCATAACGTAGGGATATGCCTTTGGCATGTTTCGCTGCAAACAGTAATGTATCAACGCATCTCTAACAAACCAAAAGAACCGTCCCTTTGGCATGTTTCGATACAAACAGCAATGTATCAACGCATTGGAAACATGCCGAAGGCATGTCCCTACGTTATGGCGTTGGAGTTTTAGGAGATTTTTAATCCAAATCGGTCTTTAGGGCTTCGGCGAGGATGTACATGCTGCCACCGATGTAGATTAGGTCGGTGGTGGTGGCAGCGGTGATGGCGGCGCTTTTGGCTTCAGCCACAGTGGGGTAGGACTTGCCGTGCAAGCCGTGTGAGACGGCTTTCTGAAGCAGTTCGTCGGCGGTCATTGCGCGTGGCGAATCGGCTTGCGTGAAATAGTAGATGGCATCTTTGGGCAGCATTGCCAACACATGATCCACATCTTTATCAGCCATAAAGCCCATCACCATGTGCAGGGTGTTGTAATTCTCGTTTTGCAGTTGGTGGGTGATTTGAGTGAAAGCCCCCACATTATGCCCCGAATCGCAGATGATGCGTGGATTGGTGCTAATGGTTTGCCATCTGCCTATCAGCCCAGTGTTTTCAATCACATGGGCAAATCCTGCTTTCACGGCATCGTCGCTGATTTGGATTCCACCGTCTTTCAGCGTTTGAAGCGCAGTCAGCACTGTGGCGCTGTTCTTGATTTGGTATTCTCCCCCCAGTTCGTTGATAAGTGTGCCGTAAGCCAGCGATTCGATGCGGCAGTGGCCGTTTTCGCAATAGGCGTTTTGAATAGTGGAGCAGTCGGTGGCGAATGTGATAGGGGCATTTTCCGCCTTCGCCTTATTCTCGAATGTGGTGCGCACTTCGCCTTCAGCCTCGCCAATTACCACGGGAGCTCCACGCTTGATGATGCCTGCTTTTTCCGAAGCGATTTGTGCAGGAGTGCTGCCCAAGAATTGCGTATGGTCGATTGAAATGTTGGTGATAATGCTCAGAATGGGAGTGATGATATTGGTGCTATCGAGCCTGCCGCCCAGCCCCACCTCAATAATGGCAATGTCCACATTTTGCATTTTGAAGTATTCAAAAGCCATGGTGGAGGTGAGTTCGAAAAAAGAGGGGTGGCCATGATAGCCCGACTTCAGAAAACGCTCGGTGAAATCAACCACAGCCTCTTTGCTGATTTTCTCGCCGTTCACACGGATTCGTTCCCTGAAATCCACAATGTGCGGAGAAGTGTATAATCCCACCTTGTAGCCTTGCTCCTGCAGAATGCTCGCCAAAAGGTGGCTTGTGGAGCCCTTGCCGTTGGTACCAGCCACATGAATGCACTTGTAGGAGCGGTGAGGGTTGCCCACCATATCGTCTAAGTCTTGGCTTGTTTGGAGTCCGGGTTTGTAGCCAGCCCCACCTTGACGCTCAAAAGCAGGCAACTGGCAGAATAGGAAATTAATAGTATCGTTGTAGTTCATGAAAAAATCTAAAAAATGAAATAGCCGATAATTCCAGCCACAACAATGACCAGAATCGGGTGAATCTTTGTGAAATAAACTGTGCCGAGCGAAGCCAAGCAGATAGCCACACTTTTTATCACATCGATGGAAGTGTTGCCGAAATTTTCCTTGTTCATTAAAAGCAATGCAGCCGAGGCAATCAATCCCACCACCACGGGGCGAAGTCCCATAAACGAGCCCTTGATGATGGCACTCTCCTGATGGCGTGCGATGAAGTGGCTGGCATACAGCACCAAAATGAAAGGAGGAAGCACCACCGTGAAAGTGGCAACGATAGACCCCAGCACGCTGCCTGTGGCCACATAGCCAATGTAGGTGGCACTGTTGATGCCAATAGGCCCCGGCGTCATTTGCGAGATAGCCACGATGTCGGTGAAGGTTTGTGTGGTGATTTGTGGGCACCAATCTTTTCCCACCACCAGCCCTTGAATGAGCGACAGCATCGCATATCCGCCACCGAAACCGAACAAACCGATTTGAAGATATGCCCAAATGAGGCGGAGGTAAGTGGTAATCATGCCTTTTCCTCCTTTCTTTTCTGCATTTGAGTGTGGGTGAAATAGAGGTAACCACCTATGGCACCGATGAAAATGAAAATCACCGGATTGGAAATGATGGGCAAGCCGGAATAAATGAGCAAAGCCACAGCCACAGGTATGAACACCGTCTTAAGATTGATGCCCGCCGATTTAGCCGTGGTAATCACAGGTGCAATAATAAGCGCCACCACCGCAGGACGAATGCCCTTGAAAATAGCGGTGAGGGTAGGGTTGTTTTTAATAGCGTCGGGAGTGAGGAAAATGGCAATCATCAGAATGATGATGAAGGAGGGGAGAATGGTGCCCAACGCCGCAGCCAGACTGCCCTTCACGCCTTTCAACCTGTCGCCAATTACCGTGCTGATATTCACAGCAAGAATGCCAGGCATCGACTGCGCGATGGCCAGCAAATCGAGGAATTCCTCTTGCTTAATCCAATGGCGCTTCTCCACCACCTCGCGCTGGATAATGGAAATCATAGCCCAGCCACCGCCAAAGGTGAAGCTTCCGATTTTGAAAAAAGTGGAAAACAGTTGAAAATAAGTGTTGTCTTTTAATTTCATAGATGTAGAAAACAAAACGAAGTACAAAATTACGGATAAATTTTCTTATTTCGCTTTTTCTGAAAGGTTGTTGATGATTTTTGCCTTAAAAATTCTTATCTTTGCAACGATTTTGACTTTATCCCAAATCGGTCATTAGGCCGTGTAATGATTTTATAGATTACTTCTTGCGGTCTTTCGGCTTTTATAAGATGCCTTTTGCTTGTTTTTAATTCGTAATAGCTCGCTATCACTCATTAAAAGACAAACAAAATTCATTCTTCTAAAACTCCGAAATACCACAAGCCCTAATGACCGATTTGGGATTATGTAGGGAACTGAGTGATTCCGGATTGTTATTTTTCACAAGAGACAATATATGAAATATATTCTCGTATCGATGATGTTGGTGTTAGCGGCAGTGCAGGGAAATGGTGCAGTTACCATTGCCCCCGACTCTGTTGGGCTTGTGACTGACAGCGCATCGTTGGTGCCAGTGAAGAAGTCGTTCGTGCGCAAAGTGCTCGACTATTTCTCGCTTGATGGTGGTGGCGATGCTCAAAGCACCAGCACATTCAGCGTATTGGGTGGACCTCATTTCGACTCGGTTTCGGGATTGGCATTGTCGATTGTAGGCGCAGCGTCGATGCGACTGAACGGCTGCGACAGTTTGAGCCAACTTTCCAATGCGCAACTCTCAGCCACCTACACGACGAAAAATTTCTGGGATTTGAATTTCGCAGGAAATATCCTTTTCCCAAACAACATGCGATTGATTACTAAAGTAACATTTGAGTATCAGCCACTTTACTTTTGGGGCATGGGATATGAGAATGGCAACAACTCTGACAACAAAACGATGCAGAAAAAGTATTTGGCAAATATTGATGCCGAGTTGCTTTTCAGCATTGCCGACAACCTCAGATTTGGCCCGATATTGCAATGGGATTATGTGAACAGCGACACGATAGCACGCCCCGAATTGCTGCAAGGACAGCATTTGGTGCTCCGCAATTATGGCGCAGGCTGTGCCCTGGAGTATGACACACGCGATATGGTTACCGATGCCAAGACGGGTGCTTATCTGTATGTGGCACAAACGTTTTTTCCGAAATTCCTGTGGAATCGCTACGCATTCTCAACCACCGACGTAAGGGCAAACTACTACCGTCCGCTGTGGCGCGACTGCACGCTTGCCACCGACTTTTGGGCACTGTTTAACTTCGGTAATCCATCGTGGGCGAAGATGGCGCTTTTGGGCGACACACACCGCATGAGAGGCTATTATTTAGGCCGCTATCGCGACAAGCACATGATTAATGCCCAAGTGGAATTGCGTCAGCACATTTGGGGACGACATGGCATGGTGCTTTGGGCTGGTGTGGGCAATGTGTTCCACAACATGGACGGCTTTAAGCACATTTTGCCGAATTTTGGAGTTGGTTATCGTTTTGCCTTTCGTAGGCGTATGAATATTAGGTTGGATTACGGCATTGGCAAGTCGGGTCAAACCGGTTTTATGTTTAGTTTAAATGAAGCATTTTAAGAAAATTCTTGACATATTTAAGAATCAGCAGATTGTGTTCTGGACATTTTTGGCAATGTTGATATTGCCAAATGTGATGATGTTTTTCACCGAGTCCACCTCAACAATAGTTCGCATAGCGGGAATCGTGTTTCCGTTAGGGCTGTATTGGTTGGCATTCACGCTCAGTTCGAAGCCCGGCAAAATGTTTTGGTGGCTGTTCTTCTTCGTGTTTCTCGATGCATTCCAGATTGTGCTGCTCTATCTTTATGGAGAATCGCCCATTGCGGTGGACATGTTCCTGAACCTCACCACCACCAACCCGACCGAAACCACCGAACTGCTCTCCAACTTGCTCCCAGCAGTGCTGTTTGTAGTAGTGGTTTATGTTTCAGGCATGGTTGTGGCTGTGCTGTCGATTTTGAACAAGGAGATACTTCAACCCACATTCCGTAAACTTCAACGCAAAATTGCGTATGGCGTGATGGCATTGGGCGTGGTGCTTATCGGCGTTTCCTACGCTGTGGATAAGAAATTTGCGATGGAAGACGACATCTTCCCTGTGAATGCTTGCTACAACTTGGCATTGTCGATTGACCGAGCCACAAAGACATTCAACTACGACAAGAATGTGAAAGATTTCACATACAATGCCACTTGCACCCACCCCGACAGCATTCCGGAAGTGTATGTGCTGATTGTGGGCGAAACTGCCCGTGCCGACAACTTCGGTATTTATGGTTATCAACGCAACACCACTCCGCTGCTTGGCGCAATGGGTAAAGATGTGGTGGCATACTACGATGCTATCACCATGAGCAACACCACACATAAAAGTGTGCCGCTATTGCTCACCCCAGTAGGTAGTGAAGACGATTTCGACGGTATTTACTATAAAAAAGGCATTGTTACGGCATTTAAGGAGGCTGGTTACTCCACGCTGTTTTTGAGTTGCCAACGCCGTAATCACTCCATTATCGACTTCCTCGGTTGCGAAGCCGACGAGGTGCACAACCTCAAGGACAATTTGCCACTGATGGCGCAGTTGCCTGATAATGCGCTGGTGGTGGAATTGAAAAAGCACTTGGCTAAGCACAAGAGTGGCAAACTGTTTGTGCTGCTTCACTGCTACGGCTCACACTTCAACTACTACGACCGCTACGATAGAAAGGGTGCATACTATACGCCTGACGAAATTCCATCGGCAAGCAACAAATATCGCTCGAATATGATGAACGCCTACGATAATAGTATTCGTGAGACTGATATTTTGCTCGCAGGCGTAATCAATGCGCTGAAAGATACGCACATGTCGGCGGCTATGTGCTATGTGAGTGACCATGGAGAGGACATTTTCGATGATTCACGCCAACGCTTCCTTCACTCATCTCCAATCCCAACTTATTACCAACTTCGTGTGCCGTTTATCCTGTGGGCTTCGTCGGAATTCAAATCGGCATTCCCCGAAAAGTGGCAAACTCTTGTGGCAAACCAGAAAAAGCCTATTGCCACCAACCGTGTCACTTTCCACACGATGCTCGACCTTGGCGGTATCTCCACCAGCCAGTTTAAGGCTGATGCGGCAGTGAGCAACAAGGCGTTTGAACAAAAGCCTCGCCTTTATGTGAACGACCACGATGAATACCGTCCATTAGACGACTGTGGGTTGAAAGAACTCGATGCCGAACAATTCAAGCTGCGCGGACTCCAATATCCGTAACGCTACACACATAAAAGAATATTGCGCCTCGGAGTCTGTTTCTTCGAGGCGCAATGTTTCGTGTGAGGTACACTTTCTTGCACAAAGGGGTGCGTGTGTGAGGAAATAAATGCTTAGTTAGGCGTGGCATACCGATATTATCGGTTCACCCAGAGCGTTCTCTATTGAAATAAGTGTATCTATCGTGAAATTGTGCGTTCCACGCATCCACTTACTGATTTCGGGTTCTTTCTTCCCCAAGCGCATGGCAAGGTCTTTCTGCCTCAATCCCTTTCTCTCCAAAATCTCGTGTATTCTGTCAACAATTAGAAATGAGAAATCAACCGCCCTTCTTGTTTCTGGGTTGACGCTTTTCCGCCTTTGCTCTATAATACTACTCCTTTTCATCTTGAAAGAAATTTAAGTTGCCAATTAGTTCTTTGTCCACCATCACAATTTTGCCGTCTTTTATTCGTGAAGAAATGAATCGGCTTGTGTGAATCAGCATTTCCACATAAGGGGCGAGTGTTTCGCTGTCCTGCCATGTGCTGGAATCTTTTACACCTCCATTGCCGAAAATGAGGATTTTATCTGACATCCTCAAACAGTAGAGACGCAATTTGTTGCCCACATCTATGGGAACAACGCCCACGCCATCACCATATCTTCCCTCGGGACGGAAGTACCGCTCTAAAGCACCACGCTCGCCAATCTTGTCAAGCCAAGAGATGATTACGTCAATATCCTTGTCGTATTCACAGCCCTCTGGGAATTTCTCAAAGAAGCGCTCAAGTTCCGACAATTCCTCGTCAGCAAGCTGAATGCTGTAAAAGTCCACCGCGTCATGCTCCTCAATGAGTTCTATGCTGTATTTCCTTGTCATCTTAATTTTTAAGTTAATTCCAGTGCAAATATAACCAATTATATTTATCTGACAAAGGAAATTAACTTTAAAATTAATTTTATTCATTTAACTTAATTGCGTGTGTTGCACTTTCTTGCTCGCAGGGGTGGTGTGTGAGGAAATAAATGCTTATATTTGTATGATATAATCACTTTTTATTTTTTAATATGGACGAAAAGATTTTATTACGCCCAGCCACAGAGGAAGACGCACTATTTGTGGCAATGGTCGTAGCCGAAGCACTCGACGACGACATCATGGAACAGTATGAGAAAGCAGGAAACCAGATTCCCGAATCGCGACGTGAGCGAATCGAAATGATAGAATCGGTGGTGCGCCACCCCGACACACTTTACACATGGCGCCATGTGACCGTCGCCACAAAAAGCGACGGCACATTGGTTGGAGCGATTGTGGCATACGTTGGCGATGACTACGCGCAAAGGCGTGATGTGACATTCGACATGTTGTCGGCATTAATCGAAGGCTCGTTCGACCCCGAAAAGATGGATCCCGAAACACAGGCAGGCGAATACTACCTCGATAGCCTGGCGGTGATGCCATCATGCCGTGGCAAGGGTGTGGCTCGTATGCTTATGCAATCGCGTATCGACTATGCGAAATCATTGGGTCGCCCTGTGATTTTGGCTTGTTCGCCCGACAACTTGGGTGCGAAACGCCTTTACGAAGCACTCGGCTTCCGCGACACGCACATTTATTCCCTGTTCGGGCACCCATACTGGCGAATGGTGAACGAATAGGAGGGAAACCATAGGAAATAACCACGAAAGCAGACGGTAACACAAGAGTGGAACTGTCTGCTTTTGCTATATGGCGAAGTGTGGAAAAAACTTAAGTTACATACCAAGAAAAGGGGATTTTAATGATATGTTGTTAGCAACAAATAATTATTTTGGCTGAAATTTTACTACAATTTTGCGATTTATGAAAAACACATTTTAGGATAATTTTGCATTGGTTTTTGAAAGGAATAAACAAACACAAAATTATATTCAATGCAAAAATTATCAACCATTAAGTATGCTGTTGCGATTGTTGCGAGTTCGTTCACACTTCTCGCGTCAGCACATTCGCTTCAAACCGATACATCGACTTGATGGCTTGGCACCGTGGTTTGGCTGTGCCAGCAGCGCGCGGTGTGAATAGCGACCAATTCCAAAGAGGCAAAAAGTTGTTTTCTGAAATTGGTTGTGCATACTGTCACCGCCCATCTTGGACAACAGGTGCCGACGAAATTCGCGACCCTAACAACTTCTTTGTAGGAGCTAAGGCACAAAAACTTCCACGATTCCCATATCAGAAGATTTGGCCTTATACCGACTTGGTGCAACACCGTTTGTTTATGGTCAACGATATTCGTACTGGTTGGTGCCGTACCACTCCACTTTGGGGTAGAGGATTGAGCCGCTTGTGCACAGGTGCCGCCGACCGCTTGCACGACTGCCGCGCCCGCAACGTGATTGAAGCCATCATGTGGCATGGTTCTGCAAAGAGCGATGCGCGCAAATCGGTGGAAAAATTCCGTAATCTCTCTAAATCGGATAGAGATGCCGTAGTAGAGTTTATCAACTCAATATAATTTATTGTTAATGATTTTTTCGCCGTGGGTGTGCTTTTGGCTTACCCATGGCGAATTTTGTATGATACGAAATGAAAGCAATTAAACGCATATCTTTTATTGGACTGTGGCTGATGACCTTGGCGCTGGCAGTAGCCACCGTGATAGAAAAAGTCAGCGGCACCGATGTGGCGCGCTCCCTCATCTACGATTCTTGGGCATTTTTCGCACTGTGGACACTGATTGCCGTCAGCGCATTGGTGTATGTGCTAAAGAGCAAGATGAAGGCATCCTCGCTCATATTTCATTTGGCATTGCTGCTCATTCTGATAGGGGCGGCAGTCACTTGGCTCTTTGCCGAGCATGGAAAAATCCGCTTGGAGCAGGGTAAACCTACGTCTGTGTGCCAAGCGGCCGACAGTTCCACATTTCAGTTGCCGTTCAGTCTCTCGCTTGAGGACTTCAAAATCGACTATTATCCAGGTACCACAGCACCGATGGACTTTGTGAGCGTGCTGAAAGTGCATGATGGTGACAAGACGGAGAAAGGACAGGTGTCGATGAATCAGATTTACGCTCGTGATGGCTATCGCTTTTGCCAAAATGGCTACGATCCAGATCACGGTGCCACCATACTCACTGTGGCTCACGACCCTTGGGGCATAGGCATCAGTTATGCTGGATATGCTTTGTTGCTTTTATCTTGCTTATGGCTTATGATTGATAAAAATGGGCGTTTTCGCCAATTATTGCGCTCAAAGGTGCTGAAAGGCGGACTGGTAGTGGCATTCGGACTGGTGTCGCTTTCTTCGTCAGCCTCACCTCGCGTGTTGCCCGAAGATGTGGCAGAGCAAATGTCTGATATTGTGATTATGCACAATGACCGCATGAGTACATTACAGACCTTTGCCCGCGACTTCACCAAAAAACTTTGTGGGAGAAATTCGTATAAGGGATATTCTGCAATGCAAGTGGTGACAGGCTGGATGTTTTATTACGACGACTGGAAGCATGAGCCCATAATTAAAATCAAGAGTGGGGAAGTGCGTGAATTGCTGAAAACCGACGATAAAATGGTGTCGTTGGCTGATTTTATCAGTCCTACAGAAGGCTATCTGCTTGACGGCGCAATGAAGCGACTGATGCAGGGCGATGCGTCGGTGACCGATGCGAAAGGCGTGCAGCAAGCCGATGAAAAATTCCAGATTGCCACAATGGTGGCGACAGGAAGTGCCATTAAAATATTTCCTGTGAGATACAAAGGACAGTTGTTGTGGTATTCGCAAGTGTCGCAAGATTTGCCTCAGGATATCGACGAGAACAAATGGATTTTTGTGAATAAAGGTCTGAACTATTTGAATGAACTGGTGGTGAAGCACGATTGGGAAAATTGCGCGAAATTCATTGATAAATTCAAGGAATATCAGCGTAAGGAAGCAGGTGCTGACATGCCGAGCGATAGTCGCCTGAAAGCGGAAAAATGGTTCAATTCGCTGGACTACACATTGGTGATTGGCGTGATTTCACTATTGATAGGTTTACTGTCGTTTTTCTATCTCGCACGCATAGCAGCGAAAGGTGAAAAGCCTCATACTAAGCTGTTTGTTGATATTTATGCGCTTGGTGTGGCGTTCTTCTTGTTCCTCACTGTGTATCTGGGCTTACTTTGGTATGTGGCAGGGCATATCCCCATGAGCAACGGCCCCGAAACGATGCTTCTGATGTCGTGGCTCTCGCTGTTGATGATGCTGTGCTTGGCTCACAAATTCACCATGTGCTTGCCTTTCGGATTCTTGATTTCGGGACTTACACTGATGGTGGCACTAATGGGCGAAACAAATCCATCAATCACGCCGCTTATGCCAGTATTGCAATCGCCACTGCTTTCTATCCATGTGGCGGTGATTATGATGGCGTATGCCTTGTTGGCATTCTTGATGCTCAACGGAGTGATGGCACTGGCGTTGCGACACAATGCCCAACAGGTGCAGCGGCTGTATGTGGTGGGGCAGATGCTGCTTGTCCCTGCTGTGTTTCTGTTGGCTGTAGGCATCTTTGTGGGTGCAGTGTGGGCGAATGTGTCGTGGGGCAGTTATTGGAGTTGGGACCCGAAAGAAACTTGGGCACTTATCACGCTTGTGGTCTATGCCATGGCACTTCACACAAAGTCGCTCCCATGTTTTTCCCGTCCCGTTTTCTTCCACGCATTTTGCGTATGCGCTTTCTTGAGTGTGATTATCACCTACTTTGGCGTTAACTTCCTGCTCGGCGGTATGCACAGTTACGCATAATAAAACAGCACTTACTTAGGCTCAGTGGAGAAATACTGGGGGACTGAAACAAAAACATAAAAAACAGCCTTTT
>ERZ780207.1874-NODE-1874-length-16723-cov-2.858111_pt1 | contig 16723 bp, 7 predicted proteins | sample MGYA00510977_ERZ780207 | MGnify/ENA primary metagenome ERZ780207 (study PRJEB29588, sample SAMEA2151383) | human gut metagenome | biome: human gut; feature: human-associated habitat; material: faeces | place: Denmark | collected 2008/2010 ... | reverse complement strand
GCGCATTTTTGGACCTACCAAGGACTGGGAATGCCACTGCGGCAAGTACAAGCGCATCCGCTACAAGGGTAAGATCTGCGACAAGTGCGGCGTCGAGGTCACCCGCGCCAAGGTCCGCCGTGAGCGCATGGGCCACATCGAGCTGGCTGCACCCGTTTCGCACATCTGGTATTTCAAAACTATACCGTCGCGTATGGGTTTGGCTCTTGATATTTCACCCAAAGCACTTGAACATGTGCTTTATTTCTCACAGTATATTGTAACCGACCCCGGCGATACTCCGCTCGAAAAGAAACAAATTCTCAACGAAAAGCAGTATCACGAAATGCGTGAAAAATACGAAGACGCATTTAAGGCGGGTATGGGTGCCGAAACAATCAAAGAATTGTTAAGTGAAATCGATCTTGACGCTACCTGTGCCGAGCTTCGTGCAGAGCTTGAAAATGCAAGCGGTCAAAAGCGTGTCAGAATTTTAAAGCGTCTTGAAGTGCTTGAAGCATTCCGTCAGTCAGGCAATCGCCCCGAGTGGATGATACTTGATGTTATTCCGGTTATTCCGCCCGATTTAAGACCTATGGTTCAGCTTGACGGCGGCCGCTTTGCAACAAGCGACCTTAATGATCTTTACCGTCGTGTTATCAACCGTAACAACCGTTTAAAGAGACTGCTTGAGCTTGGCGCTCCCGACATTATCGTTCGTAACGAAAAGCGTATGTTACAGGAAGCGGTTGACGCGCTTATCGACAACGGCAGACGCGGCAAGCCCGTTACAGGGCCTAACAACCGCGCGCTTAAGTCACTTTCCGATATGCTTAAGGGTAAGCAGGGCCGTTTCCGTCAAAACCTTTTGGGTAAGCGTGTTGACTATTCGGGCCGTTCGGTTATCGTTGTAGGACCTGAACTTAAAATGTATCAGTGCGGCGTTCCGAAAGAAATGGCGCTTGAGCTGTTTAAACCCTTTATTATGAAGCGTTTGGTTGAAACAAAGTCTGTTACCAACATTAAAACCGCTCGCAAGATGGTTGAACGCGCTTCGGCCGAGGTTTGGGACGCACTTGAGCTTGTTATAAAGGAGCATCCCGTTCTGCTTAACCGTGCGCCTACACTTCACCGTTTGGGTATTCAGGCTTTTGAGCCTGTGCTTGTAGAGGGTAAGGCACTCAAGCTTCATCCGCTTGTTTGTACGGCTTATAACGCCGACTTTGACGGTGACCAAATGGCTATTCACGTTCCTCTTTCGGCAGAGGCGCAGGCAGAAGCCCGTTTCCTTATGCTTGCGGCAAACAACCTGCTTAAGCCTGCCGACGGTAAGCCTGTTGCAGTTCCTACACAGGATATGGTACTCGGTTGCTATTATTTAACGCTTGTTAAGTCGGAAGAGCCGGGTGCAAACAAGGTGTTCCGTGACAAAGACGAGGCTATGCTGGCTTATAATGACGGTATTGTCGGTTTGCATGCTCCCATAAGGGTCAGAATGACCGACGGCGAGGGCAATTCGTCACTCGTTTGGTGCACGGTAGGTTTCTTGATTTTCAATGAAACAATACCGCAGGATTTAGGATTTGTTGATCGCGCCAACCCAAATAACAAATTTAATCTTGAATTGTGTTTCGGTGTAAAAGACCCCGACAAAAAGTTTATTGAGTCAAATGACGACATTATTCAGAATAAGGTCGGCAAAAAGCAACTCGGTAAAATTATTGAGCGTTGCATAGATGTTCACGGCACAAGTGAGTCTGCAATAGTGCTTGATAAGGTAAAGGCTACCGGATTTAAATTTTCAACCAAGGGTGCTATTACCGTTGCGGTTATCGACGCGGTTATTCCGCCCGAAAAGCAGCAAATTTTGGAAGACGCAGAAAAACAAATCGATAATATTACCAAAAATTACAGACGCGGTCTTATAAGTGAGGATGAACGCAGCCGCCATGTAATTGAAATTTGGAATAAGGCAACCGAGGATGTTGCCGACGCTCTTAAGGGCAACCTCGATGAGTTCAACCCGATTTATATGATGGCAGATTCGGGCGCGCGCGGTTCTATGAGCCAGATTCGTCAGCTTGCGGGTATGCGCGGTCTTATCGCAAATACAGCAGGTAAGGTTATCGAGGTTCCGATTCGTGCTAACTACCGTGAAGGTCTTAACATTTTGGAATACTTCATTTCTTCTCGCGGTGCGCGTAAAGGTCTTGCCGATACGGCGCTCCGTACCGCCGACTCGGGTTATCTTACACGCCGACTTGTTGATGTTTCGCAGGATGTTATTGTTCGTGATATTGACTGCGGCACCGAAGAGGGTCTTACCGTATTTGACATTAAAGACGGTAATCATCTGCTTGAATCGCTTGAAGAACGCCTTGTAGGCAGATTTTTGCTGCATGATGCGGTTGACCCGAATACGGGTGAGGTTATTTGCACAACCGATCATATGATGACCAAGGAAGACGCAAAGCGAATTGTTGACGCAGGTATTGAGCGTATTGAAATCCGTTCAATTCTTACCTGCCACAGCCACCACGGCGTATGCCAGAAGTGCTACGGCGCAAACCTTGCAACCAATAAGCCCGTTACGGTAGGCGAAGCTGTTGGTATTGTTGCGGCTCAGTCAATCGGTGAACCCGGTACACAGCTTACAATGCGTACCTTCCACACCGGCGGTGTTGCCGGCGGCGACGTTGCCGACGTTACGCAGGGTCTTCCGCGTGTTGAAGAGCTGTTTGAAGCGCGCAGACCTAAGGCTTGCGGTATAATTGCAAAAATCGACGGCCGCGTTCGTATGGTTGAAGAAAAACGCAGCAATGTGCTTGTTATTACCAATGAGGAAACAATGGACGAAGAAAAGGTTATTATACCTTACGGTTCACGCACTTTGGTAAATGATGGCGATTATGTAAAGGCTGGCGACCTGCTTGTTCCCGGTGCTAAATATCCGCAGGATATTTTAGAGGCTCAGGGGCCCGAGGCTGTTCAGGAATATATTATTGCCGAAATTCAAAATGCTTACAGAACGCAGGGTGTTGACATCAACGATAAGCACATTGAGGTTATTGTTCGTCAGATGATGCGTAAGCTTCGCATTATTGATCCCGGTTCAACCGAGCTTTTGCAGAATGTAAGCTACGAGTACAAAGAAATTGCCGATGCTAACGCAGCCGTTCAGGCGCGTATCGACGCAGGGGAGGAAGGTCTTACCAAGGCTACCTATAAGGCAACACTGCTTGGTATTACAAAGGCGTCACTTGCTACCGAGTCGTTTATGTCGGCGGCATCCTTCCAAGAGACTACACGAGTTCTTACCGAGGCCGCTATTAAGGGCAAGGTTGACCCGTTGTTCGGTCTTAAAGAAAATGTTATCATCGGTCAGCTTATTCCTGCAGGTACAGGTATGAAGCACCCCGACATCAATCCCGAACCGACCGTAAATGAAACTACGGAAACCGAAACGGTTGAAGCATAGAATTTTAAAACAAGGACTTGAAATTTCAAGTCCTTGTTTTTTGTAATAAAGGTGATAGTGAAGGTAAGAACAGGTGGGTTTTAAAATATGTAAAAAGCCTATAATTTTTGCATTTCTCACTTGACTTAATAAAGTGAAAATCATATAATATAAATGAACATTTACTTTATTAGCAAAGAAGGAGGAAATCTATTGCGTACGGTAAACGAAGAAGCCCGCAAGGCAAAGACGGTCGAGATTATGGAAAAATGCTTCGACTGCTACGCGGAGTACGGGCTTACAACTGTGGGTGTAAAAGCCATTGCGGACGCCTGCGGCTGTAATGTTGCAAGCCTGTATCAGTATTTTGAAAATCTGGACGACATAATTGTTAAGTCCACCGAATACTGTATGAGTAAGGTGGAAGATGAGTTTATGGCGAAAGCCCCTACGGATGTGGAGGACTTGTGGCGGTTTATTGACGAGATACCCTATTGGACGGCAGAAAAGCACGGCAAGAAATACCGCCTGATGTATCAGATATATACCCACCCGAAATACAGGGAATACGGCAAGAAATTCTTTGAGGGTGTAAACGAACGATACACCGAATATGCTAAGAGCTTAGAGCCAAAGCTGGGGATTCCCTATGAGAAGCTGACACCGCTCATTTTCATTCTGATAAGAGCCTGCGTGCATTACGCACTGTTTGAGGATGAATTTTATTTGAAATCACAGATAGAAGTGCTGAAGGAAACCCTCGAACTATTCATAATAAAATACAACCCTAATATAAATTCTTAGGAGGTAGGCATAATGAAAAAACGGATTTTAAGCATAGTGCTTGCACTTTGTATGGTAATGGCAATTATGCCGCAGGCGGTCTTTGCTAACAGCAACGAGGACTCCCTGCCAGATGGCGACTTGTCATGGGAATACGATGTGTGGATCGGAGGGACGCCTGTCACCAGGTCGCAGCTGGCCGGGCCCGGCTGGTTATTCGACCCGGACACCTACACCCTCACGCTGAGACCCGGCTTCACAAGCTCGGGTACTGCCAACCTGCAGGATTCAACAGAGCGGGCGGCCGTCATCTATGTAAAGTCGGACCACAGCCTTACCATAGAGCTGGAAGGCGATGTCACCCTCGGAGCGGCAGGATGGGAGAACGCGCTTACCTCAAACAACAAGTACTTGTTTGGAATTTACGCACTGAAAAGCGATGTCACCATCACAGGCTCCCATACCCTTAATGTATACGGCAGCGAATCTGCTATCTGGTGCAAGAACCTGACCGTGGACGGCACAAAGCTGAACTGCCGCTCCTACTACACGGCTGTGAAGGTCTGTTCTAACGCCTACGCTTATTTCAGTGACAGTATGAACGGCGAAGACGATATGGTCGTAAAGAATGGGGCAGAGGTCTTTGCCAAGACAATCCATGGCCTCGGCATCCGCCCTAACGGTGTTTTGGGCAGCATTTGTCATTCGTTTAACGACTATGGCGGCGGCGCCGGCATCTTTGTCAACGGGTCGCTAAAGGTGGAAAACTCCACCGTCGATGCGGAGAACACCTGCTACGAACTGCCACCGCCCATGGGTGATGGTATTAATGGTACTACTACTGTTTCTCGATCAAAAATATTTTGTGCAAGCATTTGTGTGCACGACGATGTGGTTGTGTCGGGCAACGCCGCACGTGTTACAGGTAAACTCGAGAACAAGGCCGATAATTTTGGAGAAGGGGGAACGTTGTATTCTAAGCTGGGTGCCGTCATGGCGAAGAATTTCAAAGTCAGGGAAGACGGCACCATAGAGGGGTTTATCACCAGCGATTACTTCACTCAGGTGGCGCAGGGTCTCAGGAGGTTGGGATGGTACAAAGACGCTAGGTATAACATAGACATCACCCCCGCCAGTATTACTCTGGACGGCGAAGGTACCGTGCGAAACGGAATCAACCGAATGCAGTCAGTAGCGTACTTGGGCACGGAGGAATTTCAGTATACAGACATCGGTCCTTATGTTTTTAAGGAGAACACCACTGCCACCTCCGAGTACAGCTGCTACCGCGAGGTGATGATCACGCAGTCTTCCGGCATCTACTTCCGCACAACCGACAGCGGGCAGGAGTGGTCATTCCAAAGCGACTTCCGTAAGGCTTATCCTCTTGATAGTAAGATAATTGACTTCCGTGACTTCTCCAATACGGTCTTTGTGGAGAAGGGCTGGCCTGCCGGTGGGCTCATCCCGTACATTTATATCCAATCGGGCAACTGGACCGTGCTGCCGTCAACGGGCAGAAATGCCAACAGCTATTTGGAAACCGGCAGCAGTCTCACCGTGCAGTACGAAAACGGGCAGACCTACCGTGGTGGCTATGCCCATGTGGCAGAGGGTGCCACGCTGAAGATTCAGGGTGACGGTATAAGCGAATATTGGAATGTGATGCCCTATGAATTCTACGACAAGACGGGCGGCACCGTTAGGTTCATCAACGGCACGGTAGCTTATGCTCAGGTAGAGAAAGCCGTTTCGGTTTATATTGAGGGCGGAAACATCAACCTTTACCCCAAATACCTGCAGGTGGTGAAGAATGGTAACGGGCGGCAGTTATTCAAGTGCACATACGATATGAGTGACTGTCCCGACACGCTTACCGGTCTGGTTTTCTCTGACGACACCGTCATCAAGCCTGAGGATTGCTATTTTTATTTGAGTAACGGCCGGTTCGCTACCTGGACGCCCGCCGGCACGAGCGTGGAGCTTAGGTATGTGTGGGTCACTCCCGAAAATGGGGACTCCTACCGCCTCATTAAGGGTGATACCCTTGACGAGGAGGACAGAATCTATGCCCTGAAAAGGCCTGATCCATACTGGAAGCTCAAAGCCAACGGCAACTACCGCCATTATAAAACCCCCGAGGACAGCGTCACCATGAACGCGGGCGTCATTCAGACTCTGGAGCAATGGGACGGTCAGATTGACCCCCATATTGTGAGCGAATCCGCCCCCCTGCCGGCAAACCTGCGGGCGGAGTGGTCCTATGTGGACAGTAGCGGCAAAACCCATGTGGTTGGCGGAAACTCGCTTACCTGTACAATAGACGATGTAAGCGATATCGTCGGCTCACGCACCTACACCTGCACGGTGTATCAGAAGGTCGATGACGGCAGCGAGAGCGAGATCGGTTCCTACAGCTCGGTAGTATATGTGATGCGGTGGAAGCCGAAAGAGGTCTTCTATACCGCCCCCGGCAAAGAAGTCACCTTGACCGCAGAACCGTCCGAGGAATGTGCATGGGCCGAGAACACCCTGCAAAACTTTAAGTGGCAGGTGAACAAGGGCACCGGTTGGGAGGACATCTCCGGCGCCACGGATAAAAACTATACCTTTACGGCAAGTTCCGAAAATGTAGGTTGGAAGTACCGCCGGGTTTCATGGGGCTTTCTCATCGGCGCCTTCAACAGAGGGGAAGCCAACATCTATGTGGAGTTCACTACACCTGAACTCTCCATCACATTTATTCCTAAAATCACTGTCCAGCCCCAGGGACTCACCATACATGAGAAGGATACAACCGAGCATCTGCTGTCTGTAACAGCCGAAAATGCCGAAAGCTATCAGTGGCAGAAGAAGGCCGGCGATGTGTTTGCCGATATCGAAGGGCAGACTTCGAGCACACTTAAGGTAGGTCCTCAGGATGCGGGAACATACCGCTGTGTTGTAAGCAATGCATACGGCGAAACTGTCAGCGAGGAAGCAACTGTTACAATGCACCCTGCCCCCAGTTGCGGTACCCTCAGCGGAGTCAAGGCAACGCTTGGTGCAAAAGCTCAATTTAATGTCGGCATTTCCAATGCGCCGGGGGACGGCAGCGTAAATGTCAAGTGGCAGTACAGCGCAGATGACGGAGCTACATGGGTCGATGTGGTAAGCCCGGACGAAAGTGAAAACATCAGCATGAATGTCTTAGAGATGGTGTTTTCGCAGATTTGGTCGGACGGTACCGTAATCAAACGCTATGAGATCCTTTCTTCCTCCATGACAATCAACAAAACGACTGCCGATATGGACGGCTGGAAGGTGCGCTGTGTGCTGACCGACGCGGTTGGTGTGTATTACTCAAACACCGTCGAACTCAGCATCGATATGCCCAACTACACCGTTACCTTTAACACCGACGGCGGCACGGAAATTACCTCCAAAACAACCGTGCAATGGACGGATACAGTCCTTAACGGTATTACCGCTCCCACAAAGGACGGCTGGAAATTCATTGGCTGGAAATACGGGGATGTAACCGTAACACCTCAAACCACTTACAAAGAGCTTGCGGCAGACGCTACCGTTACGAGTATCGAGCTTAAAGCACAGTGGGAGGACATTACCGCACCCACAGGCGAAATTAGTATCGGAAAAAACAGTTGGAAAGCATTTCTCAACAAAATCACCTTCGGTCTGTTCTTTAATGATACTAAGACGGTAACAATCACGGCAAGCGATAACAGCGGCGATGAGGTGACGGTTTCGTATCTGTTAAGCGACAAGGCTCTTACAGCAGATGACTTGGCTGAAAAGAAATTTACTGCCTATACGGGTGGGTTTGACATTGAACCGAATAACGAATGGATTATCTATGTAATGCTCACCGATGAAGCAGGTAATGTAACCTATTTGAGTTCAGACGGTATCGTGCTGGATAATGTTGCCCCTGTTGTTAAAGGCGTTGAAAACGGCAAGACCTACTGTGGAGCGCAGACTGTAACGGTTGACGAAAAATATATCGACAGCGTGACGGTAAACGGCACAAAGGTTTCACTCGACGAAAACAGCAGGTTTACCTTGACTGCGGCAGAGGGTAAACAGACAATAGTTGTTACCGACAAGGCAGGCAATCTATCTGCCGAAATTACCGTAACGGTCAATGACGGACATACAGATAATGGTAAAGACCACCTTTGCGACATCTGCGGTGTAAAATTTTCCGAGCATACGGGCGGCACGGCTACTTGCAGGGGCAAGGCTGTATGCGAATACTGCGGTGAAGAGTACGGCGAGCTTGACAGTGAAAATCATGCAGGCGGCACGGAAAACCATGGCGAAGCACAAGCAACCTATCTGTCAGACGGTTATACAGGCGATATCTACTGCGTCGGCTGCAAAAAAATGCTTTCCAAAGGAGAAGTTGTTCCTAAGTTAACGCATGATGACCCTACTCATGGCGTTGTGTCACCAACTGACTGCAGTGTAAACGGTCATAATTATAAAGCATATATTGTGACAGCAGCAGAATTCACAATGGGCGGCACAAAGTATGTATGTGATAAATGCGGTGATGCGTATTGGGATAACTATACAAAGAAAGATACCTCTGAAGTAATACTTATGCCGAGCGGAAAAGACTTCGAATTCTACATTACTCCGAACTTGAACTCTACGACAAATAAAGATAATGTAAAGAACAACCCGATCCTGCAGGCATTCTTACAAGATCCGTCAGGCACCTTAAAAAGAATGGAAGATGACGGCATAAAAATGTATAAGATTATAGATGGTGCCGAGCAGACTGTGGAGTCTAAATCAGAAAATATAGTCTTTCGTTCCGACGCACCTTTCAAAGAATTCGATCAGGTTATGATTAACGGTTTGGTGCTTGATAAAAAGTACTATTCCGTAAAGAAAGGCAGTACGATTGTAACCCTAAACGAAGACTTCGCAAAAGAAATTCCGACAGGTATGCACCTATTCGGCATTATATCTAAAGACGGTGTTGCAATCACCACATTTACCGTTGATGATAAAGCGGCAGAAGATAACGATACGAAGTCTCCTCAGACCGGAGATAACAGCCATATGGCATTGTGGATTGCAGTTCTCCTTGTTAGCGGCGGTGTGATTACCGTTAAAGGCGTTTACGGCAAAAAGAAAAGATATATTATTGCTTAAGAGGGGAGTATTCTTTGAAAAAACGAATTTTAAGTATAGTGATTACCTTTTGTATGGTGTTTATGTTTCTGCCGATCACTGCAAACGCTATGAGCATCTATGTGGAAGTGGATGTAAGCAGTGGGGACACATTAACGCTTGAAGTAGAAAGCGGCGACAGCATTGATAATGTTAAGGAAAAGATCAAAGATCAAACCGGCTATCCCAAAGCGGCTCAGCTTTTAATGTATGAAGGGGAAATTTTGGAAGACGGGCGAACATTAGCGGACTATAATATTCAAAAAAACAGCACCATTGTGTTTTACCTTACAGATTTGATATATGACGGTTTTAAGTATAGTGTTTCTCAAACCGGCGAGGCAACGATCATAGAGTATATCGGCACCGATACTGCGGTTGAAATTCCGAATGAAATCGATGGAAATACCGTTACAGCGATTGGAATAGCGGCTTTTTACGGATGTACGGATCTTACAAGCATAACAATACCCGACAGCATTACCTCTATTGGCACGAAAGCCTTTCAGCTTTGCACAAGCCTTACAAGTATAACGATTCCTGACGGTGTTATCTCTATCGGCGAGCGTGCTTTTGACGAGTGCACAAGCCTCATAAGCATAACGATTCCTAAAAGCGTTACCTCTATAGGAAAGAATGCTTTTGTGGGGTGCACAAGTCTTAAAAGCATTGAACTTGATAATTCTAATACTGCCTATTTATTGGCGGACGGTATTTTGTTTAATAAGGGCAAAACGCAGTTAATAAAATATCCCGGCAAAAAAGACGGCACCTCATACAGTATTCCCGACAGCGTTACCTCTATTGGATCGAGTGCTTTTTACGGATGTGCAAACCTTGAAAACATAACAATTCCCGAAAGTGTTACCTATATTGATGAGTATGCTTTTAATAGTTGTGTGAATCTTACAAGCGTAACCATTTCAAGTAAAGTCACCTTTATTGGAAACCGCGCATTTCAGGACTGCTGGGGTCTTAAAGAAATTGTAATTCCAAACGGTATTACATCTATTGAAGATTGTACTTTTGAGTACTGCGAAAGCCTTGCAAGTGTAACTATCCCTGACAGCGTTACAGTTATTTGCGATTCGGCATTTTCCTGCTGCAGAAAACTTACAAGCGTGACCATACCTGACAGCGTTACTTCAATTGAAGTGTTTGCTTTTGCAAATTGCACAAGCCTTGCAAGCGTAACGCTCTCTAACAATATTACATCTATTGAAAATAATAGTTTTGTAAATTGTGAAAGCCTAAAAAGCGTAAAGATTCCCTACGGCGTTACTCTTATTAAAGATTATGCCTTTTACGGATGCACAAATCTTGAAAAAATCTTTTTGCCCGATAAAGATAATCTGACAATTGAAAGATATGCAATTCCCGATACTGCTGTACGGATAAAATACAGTCTTGGAGATAAAAAGGGTGAGGCTGACAATTCAAACGGCAATACAGAGAACATTACCGACAAGTCGCCTAACACCGGAGAAAACAACCGTTTGACCCTTTGGATTGCACTTTTCTTCGTCGTAGGCGGTGTGGTAGCAACGACTGTCGTAAGAAAAAAGAAAAGGCACAATAAACACTAAAAATCAATAGTTTTGAATAAACAAAAGTTAAGTATTTGCCCAAGTGTTTCAAGTGACACTTGGGCAGTTTTGATTTTGCCTTACGGCGATTTATATTGCTAAAGCAGTTTTATTATGCTTCGCATAGTTTTATTGCCTGCGGCAGTTTTATGGCGAATAAAATATCACTGAAACCGATAGGTTTTAATATCACGGTTGCTATCAGCAATCATATCACTCTTTGCGCAGCAAAGAATACCACTATATAAAAAATGCTACCCGAAAAAAGAGTTTTGTTTCTTCTCTTAATCGGGTAGTTTTGTCTTATACCGTTACAAGCAGGGTATTTGTGTGCCGAATTGCTATTCAGTTTTAGATAACTTTTCTTAAGGAACCCGCTCATTCTAAGGCGCTTTTTACTGATTTTATTTTAAAGAAAAACTACAAATCACCTATAAGCAATGATTTGGAATGTTTATCTAAAGCACGGTAGTCTTCGATAACATAGCGGTTATCATGCGAGTCACGAATGCGTATTTTACCGTCCTTATAAACCCGTATATCGTGATTGCGGTCGCGTATTTCAAAGCATTTGGCACCGCGGTTAGTATCTACATTCCAAATAAGTGTGCCGCTTTTTTCGGTTATAGAAATAATTTTTGAAATGTACGGTACAAGATAATAGTCGTTTATGCTCTCTTTAATAATTTGAGCCGATTCATTATTCAGGCATTTATAATCTCGAATAACAGCCACCTCGCTGCCGTTTTCATTAAGCAGGGTAATATAAGTGTCAATTCGGCTTATGGGGAACAGTCGCCTCGGCTCTAACTTTTCAAAGACCTCACCGTTTTGAAGAGTCAGGGTAACAAGATTATTTTCATATCTTGTTATATTATCTTTATCGCATACAAAAATGCGCTCTTTCTTTTCTGACATTACAATCTTTCCTCCTCGCGCATACGCTCGGCATCGGCTGTCATAGACTGAATCTGTACCAGCTTGTAATACTTGCCTTTTTGCGCCATGAGCTGTTCGGGGGTGCCGTTTTCAATAATTTTGCCGTTATCTACAACTATTATTCGGTTGGCCTTTTTAAGCGTCGACAGGCGGTGGGCAATCATAATTGTGGTTTTGCCTGCAATAAGGCGGTCGATGGCTTCTTGAATAAGATGCTCTGTTTCGGAATCGACCGCGGCTGTTGCCTCGTCAAATATGAGAACAGACGGCTCCTTCAGCACAGCGCGGGCTATTGAAATTCTCTGCTTTTCACCGCCCGAAACACCCACGCCGCGTTCGCCTAAAACAGTATCGTAGGCGTCGGGCTGGCGGGCGATGAATTCGTGGGCATTTGCAATATCCGCCGCATGAATAACATCCTCAACAGAAGCATTGGGATTGCTGTATGCTATGTTATTGTATATGGTATCGCTGAACATCATAGGCTCCTGTTGAACAAAGCCTATTTGGTCACGGTATGCCGAAAGGTCGAGGTTTTTAATATTGTGACCGTCTACCAGAATTTCGCCCGAATAACCGTCATAAAACCGCATAAGCAGATTTATAAGTGTCGATTTACCTGAGCCTGTGGTGCCCACAATACCCACAACTTCACCCGGGTTTATGGTAAATGTAACATCGTCGAGCACCTTTTTTGAGCGGTCGAATGAAAACCCTACATGTAAAAACTCAATTTTACCGTTGAATTTATCGGGCACAATGTGTGATTCGGCGTGTGTTTCGGGCTCGGCTTCGAGAATATCAAGTATTTTTTCGGTAGAAGCCATTGCGCTTTGAAAGGAATCGGAAAGATTGGCAAAGAAGGTTACGGGGTTGTAGAACATAGAAGCGTATGAAATAAAGGCAACTATAAGTCCCGCAGTATAGCCTGCTTCACCGGCTATTACCTTGCCGCCGCCTATTCCCCAAATAATGAGGGAACCGCAGGTTACAAGAAAGGATATAATTTGCGGAAAAGCGGTAACAAGCTTGCCTAATTTAATTTCAACCTGCAACCAGTCGTTATTTCGCTCCTCAAACTTTTGTGAGGACCGTTTTTCGCCCGAAAATGATTTAACTACGCGGATACAGGGAATAGTGTCCGAAAGGTTTGAAAACACCGCCGCCCACCTGCGCCATATACGGCGGTAATAGGGTCTTATCTTTTTGGAAAAAATTCTGGTGGCTATGACAATAAAGGTTATGGGAACTAATGACAGTAGCGTAAGCGTTGGGTTTAGCGACAGCATTATTATAACAATACCCACAAGCTGAAAAAGGTGTACCACGGCTTCTTGCGTAATACGCAGCATAAATTGTTGCAGTGTGTTTGAGTCGCTTGCTATTCGGTTGATAACCGCACCGGTAGAGGTTTTATCGTAAAACTTCATAGGCAGATGCTGCGCCTTGCGGTAAATATCGTTGCGGAGCGCCGTTACCGCCTTATCGCCGACAATTCGCATAAGATAGGAACGGATAATTCCTATTCCGTATTGAAGTATGTAGGTTATCAAAAGGCATATTATCATTGCCGTTAAAAGCCTGCCCGCGTCGGGACCTACCGCCTCGGCAATCTTATTAAGCAAAGTGACATTTGATTTCTCACTTCCGCTGAAAACCACATCAACAATAAAGCCTGTAATTGTGGGCGGAACCAAAGCCATAACGGTGGTTATAAGCGAAAGTATTATACTGATAATAAGCGGCTTTGCCTGGGGAGTAATATACTTCATAAGCCGTTTTAATACATTCAGCTTAGAGCGGCATTTTATACATTCGGCGCCCGGATGCAGCAGATTTCTGCCGCATTTAGGGCAAATGCTTAACGCCTTGTCAAAGGTTACATGCATTATGGCGTTTTCTTCATCAAAATCGGCGCCGTCATTTAAGTGGTTAATGAACAGGGCAGACGCGTCGCAGAGTGAAGCCACAGAATAGGTATAGCGAAAAAACACTTTGCGCTTACCGTCGGGAAAAATCGCTGAAAGTGTGGCGTTGCCGTACATACGTTTGGACTGCACATCCTTCATTTCGAAATACTCATAGAGTTGTTCGGGTTCTTCGCCGCCGACTCTTACAACCGATTTTTTTGTAAAAATAAGAGCCGAGTCATCATAGTTACCCTTTAAATTAAGGTCGCCAACAATAACAAACAAAATCTGCTCGCCACTGTCAATCATTTTTTCGACAACAGGCTCGACGCATTTCGGCAATGGTTTGTTTTTTAGTATGTAATAATTACTTTCCATACATATCGCCCCTCTTTTCGGCAAAAAAATATTAAATTTTTCTTTAATTTCTTCAAGTTGCGCCTTCTATATACCACTTTTAATTCAATAAGTCAACCCTTTTTTTACAAAAAATGCGAAAAATGCAAACCTTCTGCATCTTCCGCATGAAATTATTCAATTCGATTCCGCGCTCTCGCCCATCACGTGAAGATGATGCGACTGGCTCATCAGCACGCGGCGGCAGCGGAAATACGCCGGAACAAGGAAGAGATCCGCCGCGACCCATGCCAGTGGGCTGCCCAGCGCCGCGCCGAAATACCCCAGCGCGGGCACAAGAAACATGCCCGCAAGGCTGCGCGCCGCCATCTCCATCACGCCGGCCAGAATCGCGAACATCGAAAAGCCCATGCCCTGAATCATAAAGCGCACAACGTTCACCAGCGTCAGCAGCGGGTAAGCAAGCACGTTTGTAATCATATACGTCTGCGCCAGCTCGACGAGCTGCGCGCTGCTGCCGCCGGAGACGAACAGCCCCGTCAGCGAGCGCCCGAAGAACCAGGCGACGCCGAATGCCAGCAGCGAATAGCCAAAGCCCATCAGCGAGGCGGAGTAAATGCCCTTGTTCAGCCGGTCGTAACGGCTTGCGCCGACGTTCTGCGCGCCATACGTCGCCATGGTCGAGCCGAGCGCGTCAAACGGGCAGGCCAGAAAGTTGAGCACCTTGCTCGCCGCCGTCACCGCCGCGACAGAGAGCGAGCCGAGCGAATTGACCGCGACCTGCAGGATCACGCTGCCGATCGCCGTGATGGAGTATTGAAGCCCCATCGGCACGCCGTATGTGCACAGTTCCGTCATGCGCTTGGATTGGGGCCGCCATTCCGACCGGGTGATGTGCAGAATCGGCACCTTCACCATGATGAACAGCAGGCAGAGCACGCCGGAAATCGCCTGACTGAGCACCGTCGCCAGCGACGCACCGAACACGCCGAGCTTGAAGATCAGGATGAACGCCAAATCCAGAATGACGTTGAGCACCGAGGAGAGCACGAGGAAGAACAGCGGCGTTTTGCTGTCGCCCAGCGAGCGCAGCCAGCCGGAGAGCAGGTTATACAGGAACGTGAACGGAATGCCCGCGAAAATGACGACAATGTAATCGTAGGCCTGCTCGAAGCAATCCGTCGGCGTGTTCATCACGCGCAGGATATCCCCGCAGTAAACCACGGTCAGCACGGTCATCACCAGCGCGAACACGATGGAAAGCCACGTTCCGTTGGCGACAAATTCGCGCATGCGGCTTTCTTCCCGCGCGCCGAACTGCTGCGCCACCGGAATCGCGAAGCCGGAACAGACGCCCATGCAGAAGCCGAGCACCAGAAAGTTGATGGAGCCGGTCGCGCCCACGCCCGCGAGCGCCTCCATCCCGAGGAAGCGGCCGACAATCAGCGTGTCAACCAAATTGTACAGCTGCTGAAACAGCATGCCGGCCAGCAGCGGCAATGCAAAGCCGAGAATCAAGCGGACGGGCGAGCCCTGCGTCAAATCCTTGGTCATCGAAATCTCCTCACGATTGTTCTTTCGAACGGGAATCCTTTTTCTTTGAAAATCAGCGGTATTATACACGCTTCTCATAAGCTTTTCAAGATGGAAGATTCCACATCTGCGCTCGATGTTCTCCCGCAAAACTGCACAAAGAACGTGCCGAAGCCCGCCGTCCGCGCCCCTGCTTTTCGTGCAGCTTTGCATCCATGCCGCCGGATGGAGACAAAGGGCGATCCGCCCGCGCAGACCGCCCCTCGCCGCATTTTGATGCTTTGTCAAACCGCCGCCTTTTTCCGCGCGTCGGGCCGCTTATTTCTGCTGCGCCGCGAGCTTTGCGTTTTCCTCGTTCTGCATCCGGCAGGCCATCACCACAAACGCCATGCACGCCGCCACAATCGGCACACCGAAGCCAAAGAGAACCGCCGCTTCCACCATCGTCATTTTATTTTTCCTGCCTTTCTTATCTTATCCGCTCTTTTTATGCGATGCCGTTTTTTATGAAAGATACCGCGCAATGCTGCGCACGCTCACGCGCTTGCCCGCGCCCGCCGATTCCACGCGCCCATCCGCAATCATCGCGTACACAGTCGATCTTGTCACGCCCATGATGCGCGCGGCCAGCGATTTATCCACGCTTTCGCCGTATTTCGCCACAAGCGCCTCTTCCGCCGTCTTTTTCCGAAGCTGATCCGCCTGATGCAGCGTCTCTTCCAGCGCAAACACCCGCTGTTCAAGCTGGCGGATTCGACGGGTGAGCACGGCCTCCCGCGCCCCGTTGCCGCCGGACGGATGATTCACGTTTCGCGCGCGTTCACCACTCAGCGCCATATTGACGTGTTGATTCAATGAACGATAACCACTTTGATTGTTATTTGCGTTGTTTACCATCATCTTCATTCCACCATCCATCATCCGTCTTATTTTGTCATCCGTTTGGCGATGGCTGTATTCTATCACGGGAACGGGTGTTCGTCAACCGTTTGGTG
>ERZ780207.1868-NODE-1868-length-16765-cov-23.326631_pt1 | contig 16765 bp, 13 predicted proteins | sample MGYA00510977_ERZ780207 | MGnify/ENA primary metagenome ERZ780207 (study PRJEB29588, sample SAMEA2151383) | human gut metagenome | biome: human gut; feature: human-associated habitat; material: faeces | place: Denmark | collected 2008/2010 ... | reverse complement strand
GTGCCCCAGCAGGGGCATCGAACATATTTAGCTGAACACCAGTTCCGTGAGGATCATTTCCTCGGCCTGCGCTTTCAGCGAGTTCATCAGCCCTACCCACTTCATCGGGTCGCTGGCTTTCAGCGATTCCGTCACGCCCGCCGACTTCATCAGCTCCGGCATCATCTGTTCCAGCCGGTTGTTCGCCGCCTCGTCGATCTCCCGCAGATGGGGGTACAGCTTCTCGGACAGCAGCAGGCTGTTCCACAGCACCGGACGATGCTCCTTCAAGTAATCCTTCCGCATCCTGCCGTACTTGCCCAGCGGGGCTTGCGGCTGCTCTGTCAGGCTCAGGTTGGGAATCAGATAATCCCCGCTGCGGGTGTAGGTCAGTTCGCTCATGGCTTTCGCTCCTTTCCGCGATTTTCTCGCGCTCATAATTCTTGATGGTGACTTCGATCTGCCGCAGCACCAGCTCGCTGGACTGGCTGATGGCCGTTCCAAGAGCGGCGACGGTCTGAGGGGTGTTGAAATCAAAGACGTTCAGAAAATCCTCATGCTCGAAGTAATCTCCCGGCTGCATCCCGCAGCGGGACAGCAGCGCATAGGTGGTGCTGACAACGGCGGCGTTCCGAAAAACGGCTCCGATGTTGAACTCATCATAGTCCTCCAAAAAGGAACCGTCAACGATGCCGACAATATCGCGCCGATTGTCGTGCCAGTATTCATCTACAAGCTGCGCCGCCACACGCTCCAACTGATCGGCAAGCCCGCTTTCACTGGAAACGTCGAAGCGCTGCTCCAGCGCCGCAGATACCACCTCACGATGCTCCTGCCGGTATTCCCAAAGATAAGGGCGGCGAGAGTTCTCGCCGCCGCTGGTATCGGAAACATCGAATACATATCGGAGTTTGGGTTGGTCGCTGCTGGTATCCACAAGGGCGATGCCCTTGCTGCCTCGCCGCACATAGCGGCGCATCTGCTTATTCCAAAGGTCGTATTCCGCGCAGGCCGTGGCTTCCGGGCGCTGGGCGAAGATCATGAGCTGCTCGTTGTAGGGGTACTTATACAGCCTTGCGGCGGTGGTCAGAAATGCCGTCCACTTCTGGTAGCTTCCCGTGATCTGCTCTGCCGTGCGGTCTGCCATCTGCGCATAGAGCTGTACTTTACTCGGCATCCATATCCTCCTTTTCAAAATCGGGGAACAGGTCGAGCGCGTCATATTCCGCGTCGCTCATCCTGCGCAGCTTTGCGATGGCGCTGTCCGTCAGCTCCCGCAGCTCCGTTTCATCCGCAGCGAGGTAGCCGCGCATTTCCTCCAGCGCCGCGATCAAGCCCGTGCGGGTGCCGGTGTTGTAGAGGCTCATAAGCTGGCGTTCTTCAAAGGTGATGTTCATATCAAAGCTCCTTTTCCGCGCTCTTTTTGGGCGCTGTTTTGTGTGGACGTTCTTGGGCCGGTTGGCTTTTGAGCTGCTCCAGCACAGATTTCTTCTTTTCCCGGTGTGCCGCCTCTGCCAAATCCATCAAGGAGATGGACATACCGGCCTTGACCTGTGCTTCAAGGTCGGCGACGGTGGGCTGTTTGGGGCCGTTGTTGATAATGCCGTCGATCATGCCGTAATCATCTTCCATCGACATCTCGGCGGCTTTCAGATAATTCTCCGGTTTCTGAAAGGCGGGCAGCTCCTGAAATCCCATGCTGTCACAGTAGTGATAAGCATAATCAATCTGTTCCTGAATTGGATACTGAATTATACCAGGCATAGATATAAAGGCACAATATTTGATTTCCCCGAACGCCGCCAACGGCACAGCGCGCTTCAGTTCTCTTTGGCGTCTAAATGCATATTCAATTTTATCAGCTAATTCTTCTCTTGCATCTGATGCTAGATCCATTAGATAATGCGCAAAGCGGATTTTTTCTGGAGAAATACTACTTCCCAAATATTCAATGATTTCTGAAATTTGATTGGGCATATTCTGAGTTGGTTTTTTAGCTTCTGAAGGATTAGCAAATCGCAAATTAAAGTATTCATCCAAAGGTTTCCAGAGGCCTTTCTAAACGATTTTTTCAACATCGCCATACTAGGACGGGTCTAATGCATATAGATTTCTGTCGATGTAAAGGCCCAAGTGATCAAACTCATCGTACATTTGATATTGGGGAACACGCATTGCGGCTTTCCTCTGTTTCAAATAATGTAAGAAACGGATAGGCTCATCGAAATAACCCGCATACGCTAACAAGTCATCGTAAGAAATAACGATTGTCTCTTCCTTAAGCGAGATGATACTCAATTTTTCTGCTTTTGCGGCGAATTCGTTAAAATTATCAACTGTCACGGAAAAAGTGAATACATCATCGAAAGTATTAGGCCCCGGAAGCAAGAATGTGGGATTCTTTTCGTGATCATAAAACTGAGCAGGAGCGTGATTGGCAATGTATTCTACAGTTCTGCTACATTGAGAGTCGGCTACCTCTGCTAATTTCCGGTACGCTTTTGTATGCGCCTCAAAATCTGTAATTGGTGGAGTAGATGGAAACGATCCTGCTTTCACCTCTATCACAAATAAATTGTTCTGATAAGTAATAATAATATCGTTCTCATTTGTCTTCTTTAAAGAACTTTTAACAGGGTAATAGTTGCTAACATGAGCTTCGGCACCAGGCAATAATTTCAAGAATAACTCTTTAACCATTTCTTCGCTGGCTTGGGTCTGCTTCTCCTTCCAGTCTTCGAGGTATTCCAGCTTTCGCTGCATAATTCCTTTTTGGATATTTCTGTAAATATTATCAAAAAGAGCATAGTACAAGAAAGCGTAAGATATTCCGTCGATTTTAATAAATGGTCTTTTGGTTACTGGCAGTTCTACAATTGGCCAACCGGCGAATTCGCTTTCGCCCCAGAATGTGGAACACTCATTAATACCATAGGACAGCATATCAATAAACCGAGAGTCCCAACCAGTAATGGCCGCAACATTGATCAAATCGCTCCCGTGTAGTTTACCTGCGATTTTTGAAGTTCTTCCTTCGGCGTGTTTGCGTGCATCTTCAGGGCTGATACCTGAGTCAACGGCTTCAACAAAAAGCTCAAATTCTTTGCCAAGTTCCATAATGGCATCCGCATATCCCTGGGAAAGGGAATACCTGAGTTTTTCCAATCCCTCAATTACCTCTGCCGAAGACACTCCGAAAAGTTCCAACAAAACATCGTTGTGAGGCGGAAGCAACGACTTTAGCGGTTCCAATTCAAATATTTGATAGCGGTTTCCACGGACCCAATACATATACTGGGACTCCACGATTTCATTAAGACGAGAATCACCAATCTTCCCCGATTTCTGGATATGAGCCGCCCAGAAATGATAAAAGAATCTGAAATCTTTATACAACTCATCGAAATCGGCTACAATCTGAGCATGGAGCGCCGCTTCCTCATTTGGTTCGGAGGGAACATAGTTGTTTTCTGTAGATACAAAAATGCTTTGGACATACTCCTGCGCGCGGATTATCGCGTTGGCATCACTCGAATATTCAATCTCGCTAAAAATATTCATTTGCCCCATGGTTGCCAAACTTCGCAGATACATGAGGAGTGAATATGGGTCGCACTGGGTTACTTTCTCTTTGAGAGATTTTACTTTCTGAGCGATATCCTCATATTTGGAAGCGTACTCTGTGCGCAGATATTCCATCTGCGCAGCATGTTGCTCTGGTGTTCGATTGTTTCTTACGATAGTGGTTTTCCTAAAGCGTGCCATCTCGAATGTGCCGTTGGAGAAGTAATCATCCGGACGGACAGCCTTATTCTTTTCCCTGCGTTCCCGGCTTTTTCTGCTCATACTGTCCCTCCTTAGATTGCGGATATAAACGATGGAACTGTGTCGATGTAATTATAGCAAACATTGTGTATAAGCTTAATTTCGATACAATATTACGGCGTTATACCGTAGTTCTCACAGCTATGGATGGGTTAGGAATTTTGAGGCCAAACCGGCGTCAGAAACCCTTGGTTGTGTTTTGTTCGATGGGAATTCAGTCCCATCCATACAAGTGCGCCGCAGCAGTCAAAACTTACTTGTCCGTCCGCTGACCTTTGCTTTTGCCTATATTTCTTATGTAGCGGCATCCGCTGGTTTTGTAGTTTGAGCAGCCGAAGAACTCCCCGTATGGGCCACTCCTTCGCACCAGCCGTCCGCCGCACAGGGGGCAGGCATATTGCTCCCGGCGCATAGCTTCTCCGTACACTTCGTCAATTTCCTTCACGAAAACCGATTCGTTTCCTTTTAGCGTGACAAGCCACACCTTCTTCTTCGCCCTCGTCATTGCAACATAAAACAGGCGGCGTTCTTCGGCAAAGGGATAGTGGTCACAATTATCGAGAAGCAGCTGCAAAATAGGGGCGTCGGCGATTTGGCTGGGGAATCCCATGCCGTATGCCTTGGTGTTCAGCAGAAATACATAGTCCGCCTGTAACCCCTTGGAGCCATGAGCTGTCATAAAGGAGATTTGCAAGTCTGTGCGCCTGGCAAAGGACACCTTCGTCCGCCCCAGGGCAGCGTTGTACTGATAGGAAAATCGACTGTGCCCATCCAGCATTTTTATATCAAATCGGTATCTTCCCAGGAACAGTACCGAGCTTTTCTCAGGCAGTTCCCGCAGCCTTTCGGCAAGAAATTCCACTGCGTAGGACTCCGTATACCCTGTGATCTTCTCCATAGAAAAGCCCCGATCCGCAACGGCGCTGCGCAGTTGCTTCTGATTTTGCTCGGGGTTTTTCATAATAAAGCCGCTGCTGACGGAGATCAAGCTCTGTGGAAACCGATAGGTTGTTTCAATGCGGCTAATGGCCGAGGCACCCCAGTATTTTTCAAAGTTGAGGATAAAACCAATATCGCTGCCGTTAAAGCGGTAAATGCTCTGCCAGTCGTCCCCTACGCAGAAAAGATTATAGTCCTTTTGCTGGCGCATTGCCTCCAGCAGACGGTAGCGCGCCTGGGAGATATCCTGATACTCGTCAACAATCACATAGCGATATGGGTGGCCATACTGCCCGCTTTGGACATACGCGGACGCCATATTGATCATGTCGTTGAAATCGATCTCATTGCGTTCGCGCAGCATCGACTGGTAGCTGCTGTAAATTGGCTCGATCATATCTATCACCGCATCAATGCTGGGCAAATTTTTTAGACTACGGTTTCTGCCGTGCACTTCCTCCAGCGAGCAGTCATTATTTTTTGTCAGGGTAATAACTGTTCCAAACAATTCCGCCACCCGATCCAGCTTTTGGTTCTGGGTTCCACTGATCTCCGCCCACATTTCCTGGGGAGACATAGGCACAAAGACCACACCAGCCTTTTTCAGACGCTCCTCCAATTTGGTCAAAAGCTGCTCCTCAAGCTTTTCATACGCATAGAGCTCGATCATGCGCGTCCCGTTTTTTCGATGCAGCTCCCGCTTCCATGCGATGCCCTCTTGATAGGCTTGCGTCGCCGACAGTCCGTCTTTCCCCGAAAAATAGGGAGGAACCTCCCCTTGCCTAGCCGTCTGAACGCTGGACTTTCCGCAGAAGATATCACTCATGTGGACACTGGCACAAAGGGTGTTTTTCTCCAATATCTTTTTCGTATAGGGCAAGCCGTTTCCACTGCCCGCATTTTCCTGGATCAGAATGCAGGCGTAGCCGGAGGTCATCTTTTCCAGCGCCTCTTGCACAAAGTTGAAGCCCTTGCCATCCGCAGAGTAGGGAGGATTCAGAAGAAATACTGTGGCAGGAAACTTTCCGGTCTCATTGTTGTAATCATGACCATCGCCATTATAAATGTTGGATGAGCCGTCCCCCATCAAGATCATGTTCAGCACAGCCAGGATATAAATATTACCGAGGATTTCCACGCCCAAAAGCTGATGCTCCTTGATGTTGGTGATTTTCTTCTCTAACTCTTTTTGATCGTGGATTTTTGCCTGCGCATCTTTTATCATGATGTCCATAGCCGACACAAGAAATCCAGCAGAACCCATAGCTCGATCCCACACGAAAGAGTCCATATTAGTGCGGGCCAGCTTCGCCATCAGCGTTGTTACATAGCGTGGCGTGAGCACAACATCATTCTCTCTGTCATTTTCGATATGTACCCAGTCTCCCAAAGAGTTGAGAATTTTCCCAGTAAAATCAAGGTGCAGATTGCTCTCCAAACAGGGGATGATATCCTGCTTTACCTGCTTAAACAGGCTTTTGAGGATGCTCTCGCCATTTACCGGTCTCCACAGGGTTTCCTTTTTAAACACTGGCTGCAAAAGGTCTAAAATCATGCGTATCTTATCGTCGCCACATTTCTTCTTTTTCAGGAAAGAGCGGATTCGGGTAATAATGATCGTACTGTCGTTGTCCTCCTGATCGTCATTACCAGTAAACTGATTTACATCCAGCGGTGCCACACCCTTGGTAGTCAATCCGACCATGATCAGACCGCAGAATAGGTACAGTTTCTCATTCGTGGTCAGTGCTGTCCGCAGCTTGGGGTCATCGTATAGACTTTGGTGAATCGACTTAATTTTCGTTTCCAACGCAGTCTCTGTCCGCTGTCTCAAATCTTCCAATTCCTTCTCGGTCAGCGTCATTTTGTCCAGCATTGCAAAAAATCTATCCAGATTGTCCGCCTTCAACAGCGACCAGTCCTTATCCAGTTCTGGAATATGCTTAGGGACACGATTATTCTTTTCGGAGATATAATACGCCCTGCATTCCGCATCCTGAACAGAGCCATCGGCGTTCATCTGTGTTCCGTTAATACCGATGGCGATCACTTCAGTGTAACCTCTGCTGTCCAAGATGGCGTTGGCGTAGTGGACAGCTCCGTTCACGGCGTAATTCATAATGCTGGAATAATTGGCGTCGCCAGCGTGATGCTGTATCGTACCGTCCTTGCGCTTACTGTCTTTCTCATAATAGGTGATAAGCTCGATCTGCCCGGACTTCGAGATCTTTTCCAATCGATTCTTTAACCCCTTGGCTTCAATCATAACAGGAATTCGACGGGCGGTCTTATTTTCCAAAAGAAGCTGAATATCGGGGTAATTATTTCCAGAGCCACCAGATTTGGAATCCGCAGACCGCAGAGCATCTGTAATGGTTCGATTAATGCTCTCCGTTTTTCCATAGTGCCTGATTCCTAACTCATCCAGTATCTTCTTGTAATGCTCCTCAACTTTTTCCTCAATGCTCGCCATGGTCGCTCACCTCCTGTTGCTGCTCTATATGCTCTTTCAGCCATTCACGGATCAACGCAGATGCCGTGGTATCCTCATCCAGAGCAAGTTGTTTTAATGCTTTTCGCTCCTCCCGCGTCATTGTAATGGTTATATTAACCATATTTCTGTCGCTCATTGCAGCTCGCTCCCATCCTCTTGTGTATCTGTGTAATAGTGTAGCACAGAGAAATAGCCTTTGCAAGAACGGATTTTAAGCGACAAGCCCGCTAATTACAGGTACTTCCAACCGCCGGTATCTCCATGTTGCTGTTCTGCGCATTAACAATTCCGTTGCCTAACGCCAAGCGAAGGTTCAATCTCACAGCTTTCCGGTGAGATTTACACCCATGTGTGGCCTCAGACATTCATGGGGCTCGTAGGGCAACCATTTTGTAGCGTTCCCGTTTTATATCTTGCGCTGCTGTAAACAGCAGAAATACTCGGAATCAGTTCTCTCGAACCGGTCCCGAGTATTTTTCATTTCCCGTATTTCTCTTTCAGGCTCTGGTGACCCTTCTGCGCTTCCCTCCGCAGATCATCAGCGGTCAGCATCAGCCACTGCGGGTCAGGGTCGTTCAGATTCAAGTTCAGGTATGCCATTTCTTCCGGAAAGTATCTCTCCGGGTCAAATCTGAAGTTCCTCGCAACAAGCCGCTGCCACATACTTGGCCCATCGGGCAAGTCGATCTTGTCCACCTCGTAGCTCGTCAGCTCATGGGTGGTGTCGATTTTTCGCAGGAACCCCTCTGCGGTCAATTTCCCCTGAACATATTCCTCCCGTGCCAGCCGAGCGTTCTCGCTCCACTGGTCGTACTGCTCGTAGTCCATGGGTATCAGGTTGGAACGCTCAGAGGGTGCCGCGTCCTGCCAGCGGAGCAGGCGGGAATACATTCTGTCCCGCAGCTTTTTACAAATCAGGAGCGCCTCATCCTCCGAAGTCCTATCCAGCCTTGCCAGATTCGCGCCACGCTGTTTGCAGCTCTGCCCGTCGGTCACCCGGTCACAGTATCGGGTGGCCTTTTTCGTTTTTGGGATGAAATAGCCCCAGCAGTAGTCACATCGGCAGATCCGCTGGTTGCCCTGTTCGAAGTAGAGCGCCAACACCAGCATCCGCAGTTCCATCAGACTGCGAAGCCAGAACGACCGTGGTTCTTCCAACCGCGGCAGCTTTGCCGGATCGCAGATCCGCGCAATGTCGGCATAAGTCGCCCGCAGGTTTTCATACTGCTCCGCCGGTGTCGATCCAGCCGTGCTGTCGAAGGTGACCTCCATGATGTTCCGAAGATAATTCTGTACACGCAACGGTTCCTCCATCACCCGCAGGATCTCCTGTCCAGCAGCCAGCAGAAACATCGCCGTGCCGTCATCCTCTGCCTGCAAAGTTTGATGCAGAATGTCCGTCACAACAAACCCGCTCACAGGATCGATCTCACATAGATCCGGTGTCAGCAAAATGGCCTCCGCAGCAAAGTCCTCTAAGTCGCTCACAGGAATGTCGATCCGCTCCTCAAACAGAGGATGTTCGTTCCGCAGCCACCGCACCGCCTTGCGGTAGTCCATATAGTCCAGTTCAGAAAAGGCGATCAAGGTCTCCGCGGGAGTGAGTGCGGGCATCTGCGTTATTGACCTGTCATCACAAAGCAGGATGGAGAAGCGTCCATCGCCCACCTCCATCAAATACAGTTCCGAACCCATGCCGACACCTCCTCAAAGATCACTTCCTGATGTAAACCTCTCTGAAATTATTCTAACATAAAAGCGAAAACAGCGAAAGCGAAAAGTTTCATGACACCTCGACAACTGAATACCCGCAGCCGGAGTGCATACACCGTGAGGGAAGCAGCGCCAAGATCCGCAAAGGGGAGCGTGCCGACACGGGACAACGCCGCAGAAAGTCTGGGGCAGGAAGGTGTACGGTGTGCGGCCAATCAAAATCAAAACAGAAAAGAAAGGAAAATCAAAAATGAAATCATCTGTCTACAAAAGCTACGATGAACTGCCGCTGTTCCTCAACTCAGATCTTGTTGCAAAAACACTCGGTATCGCTCCGTCCAGTGCATATGAACTCATGCACAAAAAAGATTTTCCCACTCTGTATATCGGCAACCGTATGGTCGTTCCGAAAGAAAAGTTCATCCAGTGGGTGGAGGAGCACACGAAGGGCGGTGCCATTACATGAGAAGAACGAAACCTCCCGTTGGATGGGAGCATGTGAAAAACTGCTTCCCCGTCCCCAACGAGCTTCTCGATTTCGATTTGCCCGGTGGATCAATCGCTGTCTACATCTTCCTGCTGCGTCATGCAGACCGAAGGACTGGCCAGTGTCATCCAAGTACTGCGACTATGGCTAAAAATCTTCACTACTGCCGAAACACCGTCGCAAGCTATGTCCGACTGCTGGAGGAACGCGGGCTCATCGTCACGGAGCATACTAAAATCATCACAAAGAACGGCATCAAGAAAAACGGCAGCCTGCTCTACACGATAATCCCCTTACAGAAAGTCATGGAACAGCACCACGAACAGCAGTTCAATGCATTAGAGCGTGCAGCAGAGCGGCGGAAGGCGCAGGCAAAGCTGGCAGAGCAGCTCGGTGCATAAAAACGAAGTGTGCTTTTCTCTGCACTCTGTAATCACGGTCGACCAAAACCGTGGAGTTCCTCAGTGCAGAGAAACAGCAATGGGATCACGCAGCCCAGCGGGGCCGCGGCGCCGCGGAACAGCGACGCGCATAAGCGCATCGCTGTCCCGAAGGCTCTCTGCGTTCTTTGGGAGCACCCACGACCAAGCCCCAAAAGCGGTAAAGCACGCCGTTCTGGTACCCGGCCCGGGGATGTTCGTGAACGTGCAGTACGTGTCGAGGGTAATGATAGCGCCCCATCCGAAATGCCCCCTGTTTTGGCGTGTGAGCCGTTGTGTGCGATCCTTTGAGCAAAGCCGAGTGTGTACCCGCTTTCACTCGTGAAAGCGAACGTGGGGCGTTTGTGCGAGAAGTTGAAAAACGCGATGAAAAGCGGTTGGGGACAGCATTGTGACGGTAACTTTTTGGCGATATTTGCGGGAACGGCTTTGATCGAAAAGCCGAACTTTACAGGAGGGTTTTTCGAGCGGTGAGGGCCGTTCGATTTTAGCACAAGATAAAGAGAGGTGCCCCTAATTGGGGCCCTCTCGCCCACAAAGCCCCGCAGTGCGGGGCTTTCCGAGGTTTTGAAACCTCAGTCTAAGGTGCACCTTGAGCGGCATTTTCGCAGTCGTAGGTGAACGTGAGGGGTGAAAAAGGCCCGTGACAGCGGACTTTTCAAGGTGACCGTTCCGCAGGCGGTTGAGAAATTCGCTGTTTTCAACCACTCAAAAAAGTGCTTTCAACGCAGCACAATTTTCGGAATAAAACGTGTATATTTTGCGCCGCTGTAGTCAATGAAAAGAGACTTCTTGGCCGTCCAAAAAACGCACCGCTGTAACCAAAGAAGAGCGTTCCCCGGCAGCGCAGAAATTGCGCCGTCATAGACAAAGATAGGGCATCCAGCGCAAATGATAACTTTCTGATAACAATTCCGCTTTTCGGTAGCTTTCCTCTGTTGTTTACGGTATGCTTTGCCGTTACAAAGGAGGCTGATACCATGCCGAAAAGACGAGCGAACGGGGAAGGGAACATCCGCAAACGAAAGGACGGTCGATGGGAGGGCCGGTACACAGTCGGTCACGATCCGGAAACTGGCAAGGCCATCATCAAAAACGTCCTCGGCAAGACGCAAGCGGAAGTAAAAGAAAAACTGAAAAAAGCCATCGAGGAAAACGTCGGTATCGACTACGGACGGGCCAAGACCTACACGGTGGGGAGTTGGCTGGAGGTCTGGATGGAGAACTACGCGAAAGTAAAACTCAGACCGTCCACGTTCAAGACCAGCCAAGGTTTTCTGAAAAACCACATCAAGCCGCAGATCGGCAGCGTTCCGCTGGCAGACCTAACCTCTCTGGACTTGCAGAGATTCTACAAACACCTGTTGGACGGCGGGCGAGTAGACCGCATTGAGGCCAAGAAAAAGCCGAAAGGTCTGGCCCCAAAGACTGTCCGCAATATCCACCAGATGATCGGCTCGGCGTACAACCTCGCCATGGAGCAGAATTTGGTGAGCAGGAATCCAACGCAGGGCTGCGCCCTGCCAAAGGTGGAGCACAAAGAGATGAAAACCCTGACCGCCGACCAACTCAGTGCTTTCTTCCAGGAGGCCAAAGACAGCGGCGTGTACGAGCTCTACTACCTCGACCTCGCTACCGGACTGCGGCGGGGCGAACTGCTGGGACTAAAGTGGACGGACGTCGACCTCGACCGTGGCATACTGAAAATCCAACGGGCCATTTCCCGGCAAAACGGCAAGGTGGTAGAAGCCCCACTGAAAACGAAAAACGCCTACCGCACACTGCCGCTGTCGGCAGACGCGATAAGCGTTCTGAAAATGCAGAAATGCAAAGTTGGGAACAGCGAATGGGTATTCCCGTCCCCCGCCGGAGGCCCTATGTCGCCGGACAGCGTGTTGCATATGCTGCAAAGAGTGCTGAAACGGGCAGGGCTGCCCCGCATCCGCTTTCACGACCTCCGCCACACCTTCGCAACCATGGCCCTGCAAAACGGCGTGGACGTGAAAACGGTCAGCAGTATGCTCGGTCACTACTCGGCGGGGTTCACGCTGGACACCTACGCCCACGTCACCACCGACGCCCAGCTCAAAGCCGCCCAGACGATGGGCAATATCCTATCCCGTGCTGTCTGACGGTTTCCGCTACCCGCTCCCGTTGGGGTCAGCGTTTGGGTCAGAAAAGAGCAACACCATAAAAACGGAACTTATGAAAAGCAAAAGTCCTCGAAATCAGATGATTTCGAGGACTTTTGGTACGCCGTGAGGGATTCGAACCCCCGGCCTTCTGGTCCGTAGGTTGTCTCAAGGGTCAATCGGAGCTGTTTCGGCTCCGATTTGTGCTTTTTACCGCCGTTCACTCGGCAGATTTTCCATTGTTTCCATCCAGACCTGCCCGCTTTTTTCGGATTCTGGGTCAAAAGTGGGTCAGGATCTCCTCACAGGCGGTTTTCAACGCGGGAATATACGTGTGCCGATAAGACAGTAATTTGAGAAAACTAAAAAATCGGAATCTGCTAAGCGGGATTGGACAGCAAGACAGACGGCACTCAACATTGGCTGGATACCTCCTGTTTTTGTACATCTAAGGGTTAAAAATCGCCGATTTTCTGCTCTGTAAAGCAAGGATAGTAAAAAGTGTAAAACTTTTGTGCGGTTCCTTTGCAAAACAGCGAATCGCTGCATAACGAATACCGTTCGCTGAGAAGTGTGCATATTTGCGGTCGTGCAAAATACCCCGCAAAGCCGTAAAGCCGATAGATAGGTATTTCGATGCAGAGGCTGCTGGATATTGCAGAATCATCCTGCTTCTCCCATCTGATTGAGAAGTTAACAATAGTTTTCAATCAGTCATAAAAAGTTCTGAAATGTCATAAAACATATTGACACATACGGATAAATGAGGTATTGTATATATAACAAAGGGGGGGAACAAACATGGATTATGATAAAATCATACTCGATATGTTAAACCGAATTGTAAAATTGGAAGAAAAAGTAGAATGGCTCAGCAATAACGCACAAGCCAATGATGCAGAGTTGCCAACTGGAAGCAAAAAATATCGCTTTCTCTCTGATTATCTCCATCAAAGCAATTTGCCACGAATCAAACTCCTTTTTACCGAAATCGAAGATATATTAAAGTTCAAGCTACCCGAGTCTGCCACTACGCATCGTGCGTTTTGGGCGAATACGACAAGCCATTCCATCGCACTCAGTTGGCTCAGCGTCAATTACTCTGTGGTAGAGGTAAACCTTGAAGGAAAGTATATCATTTTTGAAAGAAAGCGAGATTTTGAAAAAATGACGATTGATGAGCAAATGCGAATGGTTGTAGCGGAGATTGTTTCCGAGTATGGCGTTCATTACAAAATTAGTTTGAAAGAACTTTATGAGTTGCTTAGTGCTCGGTTCAAAACCAACAGCAGTAGTATTATTCCTTCGGACTACTGCTACAATCGTGTCAACAAAGGGATAGCATATGAGAAAAAGCCGCATCTTTTCAGATTCCTTGGTGACGGAATATATGAGTGTCTTGGTGAGAACTTCCCATTTACAGGTGATGTAGAAAATGCGAATGACAGCGTTGTTGTTGGTTCGTGGGAGAATGGTGTTTTCCGTAAAAACGCGAACTGGAATCTACTTGGTCTGAAATAACTTTGCTTGCTGCTGTGCTAAAGAAAGGGGGCGTATCAGAATGGGAGTTTTAATTGGGACTTTGTGTGCACTGGCATTGCTTTATTGCATAGGTTCGCACCAAAGCAGAACTCCTCGCTCTCAGTATCAAGCAGGCTCTATTTTAATGCTTGGAGATATGACTGCGAACGATATGCTGGACGAACTTGAGCTTCATGATGTTTCCATGCAGCTTAGACGCGATGAGGATTGCTACTTTGAGGGTGTCGGTTTTTCATATCACTCTAAAGATATTGTTTCCGGCTATAAGAGCAGCTCACGCGGAAGCAGTATGCGCGTCATGAAAGGTTATTCCATCCATAAATCAACTGGTCAGAGTAAAGCTATAAGAGAAACAGTCCGTACAGAGTATCCGGGACGTCTGTTTATTACGAACCAAAGAATTGTTTTCCTTGCTGAGAGATATGGATTTGATATAGGCTTTGATAAGTTGTCGAATATCACAATGTATGACGAGTATCTGGAAGTGTTTTCCGGCAGCAGGTTTTATCGAGTTTATACTCCACACACGCTGTTTATTCGTGATTTGATTACCTTAATGAATATGTGTTATAAAGAACAGCGTACAAATTCATACGATAGATGATGCAGGGGCGAGACACTGACAAGAGTATCCCTCCCACATCAATACTGTTTTCTGAAGTGGTATGTATCTTTCAATCGTTCCAGCATTTCATAAACAATGGGACAAACTTCGGCAGAAGCAATGATGTTGAGCAAGCTCCCCATTCTGCCCGGTCTATCCGTATAGGGATAAGCGGCGCACTCGGATGGCTTGCAGAATTCCACTTCACACTGTCCATCTTCGCGTAAAAACGGGCATGGCTTTTTTATCCCATGGCCCAATAAACCATCGGAAAGGAATTGCTTGCAGAAAGCATCAGGCGTAAGCCCCTTCGCCGCCGCGATGGTGGAAATCTCTTCATTTTCAAGCGACACATCATAGGAACGGCAGCAGTTGCGGCATTTAGAGCAGTCATATGACGCAAATAGTTCTTTATGCAGACTGAGAAATTGCTGATCCAATTCCTCCTCATCAGCGTGAGTTTTCAGAAACCTGCGAAAACGGTGATTTTCTTCTTCGACTTTCAATGCTGCTTCGCGTACATTGCTGGGCGTGATCATATGGTGTACCTCTCTGTTTTTATCCGTATGGTGTCTGGTTATGAATAAGAAAAATTATATGCCGTTTTTCTTTGGAAATCAATGGATCAAATTGAAAAGCATACGAAAAGCAAGTACTGGGAAGGAGTATGCCAAAAAACTGGCGGCGTTTTTGAACTGGATCGATTCAAAAAATGTCGTATACGAGAATGCCATCATGTACGAGAATTTCTGTATGAACTCGTATTTGGCAGTTTGTGGGACGAAAAGGTTCTATCCTTACAGTCGACGGTGGGATATCTGCATAGATGCGGATGTTGGCAGTATCCTGCAGGGTCTTTCGCAAATGTAAATAGGGGACACAAGAAAACGGCAAAATAGCCGTTTTGACAAGCGGCCGTCCGGCGTTTCGGCAACACGCGGAGCACGCCGGGAGTAGTAATACCACCCCTCGTCACGCACACGCGGAAAGGCCCTGAGCACAGAGTGTGAAAACCGTAATTTCGACAGAAACGAAAAAAGATTACGCAGCCCAGCGGGGCCGCGACGCCTTGGAACAGCGACGCGCATAAGCGCATCGCTGTTCCGCAGGCTCTCTGCGTTCTTCGAGAGCACCTCCCGACCAAGACCCAAAAGCGGCAAAGTTTGCCGTTTTAAGCCCCGGCCACGCAGGGTTTCCGAAACGCGCGGAACGCTCCGAGGGTAGTGATAGCGCCCCCACCCAAAACGCCCCGTGTTTCGCCGTGTAAGCCCTTGTGTGCGATTTTTCTCGGAGAGCCGAGTGTGTACAAGCCGCAATTTCGACAGAAACGGAAAAGATCACGCAGCCCAACGGGGCCGCGGCGCCTCGGAACAGCGACACGCATAAGCGCATCGCTGTTCCGAAGGCTTTCTACGTTCTTCTGGAGTACATCCGACCAAGACCCAAAAGCGGCAAAGTTTGCCGTTCTACCCTCTGGCCACGCAGGGTTTCCGAAACGTGTGAAACAGTCCGAGGGTAGTGATACCACCCCCGTCCAAAACACCCCTGTTTCGGCGTGTAAGCCCGTGTGTGCGATCCTTTGAGCAAAGGCGAGTGTGTAACCCGCTTTCACTCGTGAAAGCGAACGTGGGGCGTTTGTGCCGGAGGTGTTGAAGACCGTGTGGACAATGTGCTGGAAGCGTTGGTATGACTGCGTTTCCTGCGCTTTTCACGGCTTTTTCGAGGACGAAAAAGAAAGCAGGATAAACGGCTGGCGTCGGAACCGACGCTCTGCCCGGTCACTTCTGCCCACAGTGCGGGCAGTTGACGGGGGTTTCAACGCAGTCGGTTGTGGCGCCTTTTGCGAGAGATTTCAGAGCGGTTGGCGTCTTAGTTCCTGCAAACGCAGGTGCCCCAAGAATTTTGGTGGTGCCTTATGGCCGTTTCGGAAGGAAATCGAGGTAATCACCTCCGCGTGATCAATGGTGCAGGGCAAGCATATTTTGCGCCGCTGTAGTCAATGAAAAGGGACTTTCAACCGTCCCAAAATTGCACCGCTGTAACCAAAGAGGACGCCCTCGGTAATGCAAAATTTGCGCCGCAATAGACAAAGATAGGGCAGCGTGGTCTAAGCGCAAATGATAACTTTCTGATAACAGTTCGGCTTTTCGGTAGCTTTCCTCTGTTGTTTACGGTATCCTTTGCCGTTACAAAGGAGGCTGATTTTATGCCAAAAAGACGAGCAAACGGCGAGGGAAATATCCGCAAGCGAAAGGATGGACGCTGGGAGGGCCGGTACACAGTCGGTCATGATCCGGAAACCGGCAAAGCCATCATCAAGAATGTGCTGGGCAAAACACAGGCAGAAGTCAAGGAAAAACTGAAAAAAGCCATCGAGGAAAACGTGGGCATCGACTATGGGCGGGCCAAGAACTACACCGTGGGTAACTGGTTAGAAGTGTGGTACGAGAACTATGCCAAAATCAAAATGCGCCCATCCACCTACCTGACCTATCATGGCTACATCGAAAACCACATCAAGCCGCAGCTCGGCAAGATCCCGTTGAATGATCTGACGACGCTGCATCTGCAACAGTTCTACAAGAAATTGTTGGCGGAAGGGCGGGTAGA
>ERZ780207.1860-NODE-1860-length-16805-cov-4.592239_pt1 | contig 16805 bp, 10 predicted proteins | sample MGYA00510977_ERZ780207 | MGnify/ENA primary metagenome ERZ780207 (study PRJEB29588, sample SAMEA2151383) | human gut metagenome | biome: human gut; feature: human-associated habitat; material: faeces | place: Denmark | collected 2008/2010 ... | reverse complement strand
TTTATCTGCGGCAGGTTCAACTGGCCGCTGTATTCGTTAAATTTCTTGCTCATTATTCTATTGGAGGGAAAGCCCCGCGGCTGCCGGATGCTTTCCCGTTTTGTTTCTACGTTAACGGATTATTTGGATTTCGTGCCTTTGGCTCCCTTGAGGCCGGGACCGAGGGCGAAAATGTTGCTGTCGTAGCTGAAGGTCTTGCGGTCTTCCTCGCGGTGGCGGCGCAGGGCGAGCTGCACCAGGGTGTCCATCAATTTGGGGAAGGAGATGCCGGTTGCCTCCCAAAGATAGAAGGAAAGCGAGCCGGGGATAGTATTTATCTCATTGACATACACGGAGTTGTCTTTGTTATCTATCATAACGTCGATACGGCTTACGCCGTGGCAGGAAAGAGCCGCGAAGGTGTCGCCGGCCATCTTGCGTATGCGCTCGCTCATCTCCTCGGGGAGTTCGGCGGGGATGCGCTTGTCGCTGGCCTGCATACCGGCGTTGGTCTTGGTGCCGCCCATGTATTTGTCTTCGTAGGAGAGGAAGTCGCCCGTCTTCAGCGGTTCTTCGCAAACCGATGACTGATGGTCGTCGCAGTCGCCGAGCACCGAGCAGTTTATCTCCTTGAGGTCGGTGATCATGTGCTCCACGATGAGGCGCTGCGAGAATTTCTCGGCGTTGTCTATCTTCTCGATGAGTTCCTCGCGGTTTGCGGCTTTGCCGATGCCGACTGAGGAACCGAGGTTTGCGGGCTTCACGATGACGGGATAGGTAAGTTTCTCCTCCACACGAGCCACGATGGCGTCGCGGTCGGAGTCCCACTGTTTGTCGGTGAACCAAACGTAGTCTACCACGGGGATTCCGCACTCTTTGAGAATCATCTTCATGGTAATCTTGTCCATACCGTTAGCCGACGATAGGACGTTGCAGCCGGCAAAGGGGATGCCGATGGTTTCAAGCACACCCTCGAAGACACCGTCTTCGCCATGGGTGCCGTGAAGCACGGGAATGACCACGTGCAGGTCGGCCACCACATTGTTACGCGAGAAGGTGCCCGTCTTTACGCGGTAGAGCTTATAATCGCCGTACTGCGGACGCATATAGACCTCGGTGGCTTTGGAGGTCAGGGCGTTCATGTCGCGGTAATTCTTTATGTCAAGAAGCACGTCGCCGGTGTACCATTTTCCTGATTTTGATATATATACCGGCACGATGTCATACTTCGAGGTGTCGAAAGCGTTGATAGCCTGGAGGGCCGAAATCACTGAAATTTCATGTTCTACGGAGCGGCCTCCGAAAAACACGGCAACTGTTGTCTTCATACTTTAAAAACTCAGCGTTCTAAAAACAAAGGTATCGGCAGGCAAAATCGTTCGGGTTTAACACGCCTCGGGGCGCAAAGAGGTGCTGAGACTGAAACTCGGCGCGAAGTCAAAGCTATATTAGCACAGCATAATATCGTGACGCGGTGCGATGCCGGATCCGATTCACGGTGTAAGCCGGAGCACGGTGCGAAGCCGGGAAGGTCACGATGCCGAAGGCTGTGAAAAACGGGATTTTCCCTTGCCTATATAAATAATGTGCAAAATTAGGAAATTCCCCCCAATTATCCAAATCCTGCGCCAAACTATCTGCAAAATGCGGCAAAGGTAACAAAGGCAGTGCAGAACGCGCCGAGGCGTCGCAAACTTCGAGCGCATAAACTTTAGGAGCGAACTCACTACTCCGGCGACTCGTCAACTTACGGTCTCTCCCCCCCGACCCGTTTGATGACGATAGTTCACGATTACTCCTGATTAACCGAGAATAATCAAAGATAAATAGTAATGCCAACAATTAAAAGCCACCCCCCTCCGCAGTATCATAAAGTTCTGCGAGTTAAAAGATTCTACTCGAGACTACAAGAATCTCAACCAAATCAGAACCTTGAGTTAAATTAAATAAGTAAATGTCAGCAAGTCACTATTTTTCGAGTTTATGAAGTTGATTTTGCCAAAAACGCCAGGAGGATTCGGCCTGCCCTATCAACATTGACAGACCGTTTTTTATAGTCGCTCCATTATGAGCGCAACGGTTAAGAAATTGTGTCACCGGAGGATTATATATCAAGTCTATACAGAAAGTTGGAGACGTTATCGCATCGTATGGAATGTCGACACACCGGTCAATATTTACGCCGGCCATTCCTAACGGTGTGGCATTAACAAGTATCGACGTTTTTGATATTACATCATATTTCAAGTCTCCATAAGTTAATACATCAACATCCGGAATACTAATACTCTTAGTTTTTCTTCTTGAAATTATAGTCGGATTTACGTTGATTGACAGCAGTGCAGCAACAGCAGCCCGAGCGCCGCCTCCATTACCGAAAACCAATGCCGAGCGATATTGATTTTCGTTAATATCAAGACTCAACTCTTTAAGCAAAATCTTAAAACCATCAACATCCGAATTATGCCCGATAAGTTTGAAATTACTGTTTTTACCGGATTGTGTCCTATCAATGAAAATTGTATTTACCGAATTGATAAGTTGAGCATCATCGGTCAAAATATCAAGATACGGTATAACGTCAGTTTTAAACGGACTTGTAACATTCAATCCTACCAAAGCAGGTTCTTTATTAATCAAATTGATTAATTCATCAGCCGAATCAAGTTGATAAGCTTCATATCGGGCATTGATATTTTCGCGATTGTACTTTGAGTTAAAATAACGCGGTGAAGTTGAGTGCCCCACCGGATTACCAATCAATCCAAACTTAACCATCATATTATTCTTAATAAACTAAAACTTAATAATCTGTTCTTGTCATAATAGATAAGCCATCATTACGGAGGAACAAATCATAAAATAATTAAGACCACCTGTTACAAAACATAATCATGCCTTATATTAACGTAACACATGCTTAATCAAATCTCCTTACAAAGATAACAAAAAAAGCCGACATAAGCAAATCATAAAAAGAATCAGTCATTATCGGCGCAATACAATCGGATATTTCAACTTTTAGGCATTGCTAAATATGAAATAAGACGGGCATAGTCTTCGGCAAAATATAATACTAATTCATCCATATTCCTTTAAACCACACAACGCACAATGTGTTGTCGTTGGAAGCCACCATAGAGCGGGGTTTCCTGTCTCCGTCAAGTTCCACTATATCACTCAACTCCCGGCAACAGATTCTACCGCTTTCTTGCCTTCTTTCCAATAATTTCCTTACTTCGTATGGGAAACAATTCCAAAAGTCAGACGATGCCACACTTTTTGGGGAAAATTGGCTTTTTAGACGGATTTCCATTTTTCTGAGCGATTTACAGCAGAGAAATTACCAGTATATAATTAGCTTATATTCAGAATATTAGCATCAATTTCGCGAAAGTTAACCGCAAAATGCTTGCGATTTACAGATTCATTCGAACAAATACACGGCAAAATAAACCGACAAAACATAGTTAAAAGAATCCAGACGTCAATTTCAGTGCTCCTCAAGTGAAAAAACAGTCATTTGAAGATTAAAGCTTTGTGCTTTACACTCTCTTAGCGCAACTTCACACCATCGCCCGAAATGTAGAGAAATAGAATCACAAAACATAAAAAGTAATCTCCTCACCCGGCCTCTAAGCAACTTGTATGAAGCAATATTAGTAATAAAAGCACTGGATTTAACGAGTAGCCAATGGGTCAGAGACCGTCACGCTATAGAAATGCTGTATAGGTAACGCAGTAAGTATCTGAAATTACATAACTTTACTGAATCAATGAGTTTTGGCATCACACTACAAGTTTAAGATGCCATTCTTTTTCAAACCTCATGACAGACGTCTGGAGACCTGCGCTCCTTAAGCGGTGTTAAGCAATAGTCTTATCAAACAATTATCTAAACTTGTCGATTCTCCATCAGTATGGCAGTGGAGAAAGGAAGAGCTACATGCGACCTTACTTGTCTCTTGCTTTTGAGGCGTCGGGATAGAAGGTTTCGAAGGTAAAATCATCGTAATATACCGTTACATGGCTTATTTGACGGCAATGCTGACGCATTTTTGCTATTTCAAGCTCGGCCATCATTATATTTGAAATGGTGTTAATGCGTTTATTTTCAGTAGATAAAGTATGATTTTCAGTATAGTTAACCCCATTTTCCTTGTCATTTTTCACATCGACAGCATCTCCGGCCACGATATTTGGATTTTCGCCGTCAGTACTCACTTCGTCAAACGACTGAACAAGCATCTCGCCTTCACCGAAAAGAAGCCATAGAACCGAGAGTTCCGGATAAGCGCGATGTATTTGCCCGATGAGGATGTCACTAATCTTCTTGTTTCGCCCGGAGAGTATCTGCGAGAGGGTGGGACGCGGTATTTCGCACGAGTCCGCAAACTGCGAATTTGTGAGGCCGCGATTTTCGATGAAGAATTTTAGGCGACCGGCTATATTATCGGGTAAATTGTCCATAATTGTAACGTTTTAATCTGAGTGCAAATGTAATCATTATTTTGCAAACTGCAAAATTTTAAATTAACTTTTTGCAATTTATTTTTGTGAATACAAATCACAACCAGCCTATTTACAATTATAATTTACAAATTAAATCTTTAATGTAAAAGAGCGAATAAAACCTTCCAAATAGTTCAAGTACAAGCAGTTGCTTAGCTTCTAAGTCCTCTATTAAGCATATTACCCAAAACATGGCTTAGTTAGTCCGATTATTCTCTAATATTTTAGGCTAAATAGTTACATATCTGCAAGTTAAACTTAAAGTAAACGAATGTTAAAGGCAAATTTTTGCAATTCAAACCACTTTACAATACTAAATTTGCAAATCGCACCACCAATTTAGATACCTAATCATCGCCTAAGTATTTCACCGTCTGTAAATTCATGTATTGCAATTCATGCGATTTACAATTCCACAATTAACAAAACACCTTATTCCTGATTACAATTGCTAATACCGTCGATGGAGGCGATCAAGCAGGTTACAAATAGAACAATCACCACCTGTCGCATCTGGTGTCAAATTTTACCAATTTCGATTTTCTCCACCTCATCTCACCTCTACAGTAGTTTTCAACGGCTCGTCGGTATATTTTCTGACACAAATTTATCATTTCCTTCTGCAATACATACCAGTCGTACAGTTTGATTTCATACGCCTCATTCTCGCTGGGGTTAACAACAGCAATTTGCACTCTATTTTTCTCAATACCAGTTATTTACAACTAAAATTTTCTATTGCAAATTTCACCTCAGAAAAATCGATTCGGCCGTTTTTGACGGTTTTCATCACAAAATTTACTTCTGCGACAAGATTTCTCCCCTTTTTCCTATGCTCGGCACTTTCCGGCTCCTCTGTCTCTCCAATCTTTTACTGTGGGTGGGAAGTCCGTCCGGCATCACCATCACCACCCACAAATTTATCTCAGGACACAACGGAGCGATGCCACCTCCTGTAGATAGCATCGCACTTAATTTCTTACATGCAAACAATGAGGGACAACCGAGACGTCGGTAAATCTTAGTCGAGCATCAACGAAATGAAAGTATGCTGCGACGGGATACCGAGTGATTCGCATACGACCTTTTGCTCATTCAGAGCAGAGAAGAGCATTTCGGCCAACTGTTGCAGAGAGATGCGAACAGGTTGAGCGTTTTCAGAAAATTCCGGATGCAATACCGGGAAAATACCGACCTCGCTGGTAGCATCAGCAAGCCATTCGCGATTCCTAACAGTCAGAAACCCGCTTGAATCGCTATTTTCGGCCGATTTGCAATTTTCTAAAGGAGATTCTCCCATGTTTTTTACATCTTTGAATTCTTGTTTTACCGAGATATTTGCCAAATTTCCATTTACAAATGGCGAATTTACCAAATAGTTGCCCGCCTTTGTGGTAATTTTAATTTCATTTTGCGAAATAGAATCTACCGCGAGAATCTCATTTTTGAACGTTTCTGATGACGCACACAGGAATTTTAGAATCTTGAGAGGATTCAGAAGGCGAATCATGCCATGACTTTCGGCATTTTGGGAACTGCTGAAAGGGACGTCAATATTATCAACTACCCCGACCTGCGAAGGAATCGACTTCTCGCCTATGTACATCGGACGCCAGATAGCATAATTCCTATGATGCGCTGCCGTGTCTATGACCGTCAACTGCTCCGCGGAACCATATCTCCGTGCCACCGCCTCCAAAAGGTGGTATTTTTCACACATTCCGGTGTAAAAAACAGCCTTGATATTTACAGTTTTGATATTGGGCAAAATTGATATATCATCATAAGTGGTTCTTGAAGACTCTGTCGATGAATGACTCCCGGGTTCGTTATATCTTATTTTATTAGCGTGATGCCAACGTTCTGATTTTTCAAAACTACTTATTCCGATATCATCATTTTCAATCCGGGTTTTTCGCGTCATGGCATCCTTAATATTAATAATATTATTCAAATCAAACACTCTGTCGGCCATACTGTGTTTAATGCCACCGGCTCTCCCCTCTTTACGAGATTCCAAATAATCGTCAGTATCCTTTTCTGTGCTTTTTGAAGGTTCTATACTATCGTATTTCTTAATCAGACGTTGAATTTCAGCATCTGTTTCAAAATCAATAAATGCAACGGCAACCTCTTGATTCTTGTCATTTTTCAACATCATTATTTCGCCGTCGCTAACATAACATTCCTTGATGGCAACCTTGATATCCTGTGGAGAATGTCGTATGGACAAAAGCCCGCTATTCTCTTCCGACGACTTGATAAACTCAACCAGTTCATCAACCTCGTTTTCATCTTTTGGATTAAGCATATAAACCTTTAGGCTATTGAAATAATCAAGTCTGCAATTGATGTCATGGATGTTGAATTTTGCCGATTTCATCAGTTCCTGATAGTACTCGTTTTCAAAATTATGACACGGAAAATAATTTTCCTTAACCCGGTAGAACGACTCGACATATCCGCGATCCGAATAATACTTTTTCAAACCGCCGTCGGCCGGAATTAAGAATGAAAAATCAAAATCAAGTTTAAAAGCACGTTGATTAATATCCTCAATCATTCTCGACATATAGCCGCGTTTCCGACATTCCGGTTTTGTGGCAAGTCCGCAAAGATATAATCCTTTTAATTTTCCGGTTTCTTGATTATTAACTTTGTCCGGTTTCATATCAAAATAATAGGGCACCCCGAGCATCGCGGCAAGCACCTCACCGTTTTCAACTTTATATTCAACCAACTCAGGATTGAAATAATTGTCGAAAACAAGTTTGATATATTCATCGGTATCATGGAAAGTATCTTTCCATAATTTCATAATCTGCAACTTAATATCATTATTATCAAACATAGCTTGTCAACATGTATTATATTAATGTTCATTCTTGAAATATAACAATCAACAATAAAACGGTTTTTCAATTCAAATTATAATTTCCATATAACGGAAACGGCAAATCCAATCTTAAATCAACAACTGCATTTCAACTGTCAAACTTAAGTTATGATATTAAAACCGCTGCATCATACTATTTGCCATTTAAGACTCTGAGGGTGCATATCTTGATAACAAAAACTTCATAACAAGTATGATTTCAAATCTCATAAACCATGCAAGGAGTCTTTGCATCAATTTATCGATTGTCAAATTTCAATTTAACAAAGAGACATCGGGACCGGAAGAATCGGTCCATTAATGATTCCCTACAACTCTAACAATCTTGAAACAAAAAATATTGCGTCACACCACATTATCTACTTGAGTTCTGATTTATGGGAGAGTATTGTGATTGTGACCCAAGTTTCGGATTTTATCGGGATTAAGCCGGGTTAAAGGATGGCGGCCACACTGATGCCGGAAACCCGGAGAGGCCGCTCCTTTTCACGTCACGGGTTACGCGATCTGACATAGGATTATGAGAGCCGAAAAACCATGACTATCCCCGATTAATCTTGATTGCTCGGGAGTAAGCGGGAGCAAACGGCAAGGGAAGCCGGTGTTCTGCGCTTAACAGAGGCAAGGAAGTCTCTGCCCTTTTGGATTCGCGTCGCTCCTTTGGCCTAACTCTTGATACGGCCGGCAGAGCATCTGATTACTCGGCCCTCTATCCGGGAAGCGGCCAACCAATGCAAAATGTAATGACGGGGATTCAGACCCCGTCCCAATTCGCCCGCATTTTATCACTATAAATAAGCCGTTTATGGAGTCGGAACATTCCGTTTTTATGCCAAGGGACGGCATTTGGCAACCGGGCGCAGCCTCCCGTTTCAATCAAAAAAATATTACCATTTTATTTTTTTAGCGCAGTTAAATTTTGGGGTGTCGGAATTTTTTGCTAAATTTGCGCCAAATACCTTAAATAAACCCGAAAAACTGTTTGAACAGATGAAAACTAAAAACCTGCTTCTTGGCGACGAGGCACTTGCCCTCGGTGCTTTGCATGCCGGTCTGTCCGGCGCATACGCCTATCCCGGCACTCCCTCCACGGAGATTCTTGAATTCGTGCAGAGCCACCCCATCACCAAAGAAAGAAATATACATTCTCACTGGTCCTCAAACGAAAAAACAGCCATGGAAGAGGCTCTCGGCATGTCGTTTGCCGGAAAACGTTCCATGGTTTCAATGAAACACGTAGGCCTGAACGTGGCCGCAGACCCCTTCGTCAACTCTGCCATGACCGGTGCCAACGGGGGTATCCTCGTAATCTCAGCCGACGACCCCTCGATGCACTCCTCGCAGAACGAACAGGACTCGCGTTACTACGCCGCCTTCGCCTTCATCCCCTGTCTCGAACCCTCTAACCAGCAGGAAGCCTACGACATGGCCCGCTACGGTTTCGAGCTTTCCGAAAAATACGGCATCCCCGTGATGGTGCGCCTCGTCACCCGCCTCTCCCACTCACGCGCAGTGGTGGAAGTCGACAGCGAATACCTGCCCCAGAACAACATCCACTTCCCGAAATTCGGCCCGCAGTGGGTGCTCATGCCCGCCAACTCCAAACGCCGCTACGTAGAGCTGCTTAAAGACTACGACAAGCTGCAGCAGGTGTCCGAAACATCCCCCTTCAACTCCTACCGCGACGGCAACGACAAGTCGATGGGTATAATCGTGAGCGGTATAGCCGCCAACTACCTCGACGAGCTCTTCCCCAACGGCTGCCCGTTCCCCGTAGTTAAAGTTTCGCAGTATCCTCTCCCCGTGGAGATGATTTCGAGCCTGGTGGCCGACACCGACTCACTCCTTATTATAGAAGAAGGCCAGCCCTTCATCGAGCAGCGCATCCGCGGCGAGCTCGACAAGAACGGCATCGTCTATGGCAAACTCAGCGGCCAGCTCCCCCGTACCGGCGAACTCACGCCCGACGCCGTACGCGAAGCGTTGCTCACACTGCGTCCCGAACTCAGCGAACTGCGTCTGCCGGAACCCAAAGCCGCTTCGCAGATCGTCATGCCGCGTCCGCCGGCACTCTGCCAGGGCTGCAGCCACCGCGACGTCTACTCCGCCCTCAACGATGCCCTCAAAGAATATAAAGAACCGAAAGTATTCGGCGACATCGGCTGCTACACACTGGGTTACCTCTCGCCGTTCAACGCCATCGACACATGCCTCGACATGGGCGCATCGGTAACAATGGCCAAGGGCGCCGCCGACGCCGGAGTATTCCCCTCCATCGGCATCATCGGCGACTCCACCTTCACCCACAGCGGCATGACCGGACTGCTCGACGCCATCAACGAGAACACCAACATGGTGCTCATCATCTCCGACAACCTCACCACCGGCATGACCGGCGGCCAGGATTCGCAGGGCACCGGCAAGCTCGAAGACATCTGCATGGGCCTGGGCGCAAGCCCCGAACACGTGCGCACCATCGATGCGCTGCCCAAGCTCCACGAAGACATCAAACAGCTCTTCCTTGACGAAATCAACTACCCGGGTCTTTCGGTAGTAATCGTGCGCCGCGAGTGCATCCAGACGGCACGCCGCCACGCCGCCGCCAAGGCCAAACAGGCTAAAAAAGACTGAATTTCCTAATGTCACGGCCCACAATAGCCGCGACCTCAACAGTCAAAGAAAGATAACCTAACGGCACGGAAAGGGAGCTTCCGCAAAGGGAACGCTCCCCTCCCCGCGCCCCACACAAACAGAATTTTTATCATGAAAACAGATATAGTGCTCGCCGGTGTAGGCGGCCAAGGCATCCTCTCGATAGCCACAATCCTGGGCGCCGCCGCCCTCAAGGAAAACCTCCATCTCAAACAAGCCGAAGTTCACGGAATGTCGCAGCGCGGCGGCGACGTGCAGTCAAACCTCCGACTCAGCTCCGACCCCATCGCCTCCGACCTTATTCCCCTGGGAGGCGCCGACCTCATCGTCTCGCTCGAACCCATGGAAGCACTCCGCTACGTTTCTTACCTCAAACCCACCGGCTGGATCGTTACCAACACCGCCCCCTTCGTCAACATCGACAACTATCCCGAAGAGAACGCCCTCAACGAAGAGCTTGAACGCTTCGACAACGTCGTGGCCTTCGACATGGACGCCATGGCCAAGGAAGTAGCCACCGCCCGCGCCTCCAACATGGTGCTCCTGGGCGCAGCCGCTCCCTTCATCGACATGGAGGTGGAGAAGATAGAAGACGGCATCCGCACGGTCTTCGGCGCCAAGGGCGAGAACATCGTGGAGACAAACATCAAGGCCTTCCGCGCCGGATACGACTATACACGCAACCTGCTTAAAACCCGTTGACGCCCATGTTTCCCCTGACCAAAGAGCAGCTCGGACGCGCCGTCGCCGAGTTGCAGATAGGCGACATCACGCAGGCCACCATCCGCCAGATTTGCTCCCTCTCCAAGCGTCTCGAGGAGATGGCGTGCGAGCCTTTCGTGCACCTTGAGATAGGCAACCCGGGCCTCCCCGCCATACAGCTCGGCGTAGAAGCCGAATGCGAGGCACTGCAGAGCGGCATCGCCAACAAATATCCCGACATCGCCGGCATCCCGCAGGTAAAGGACGCCGCCGCACGCTTCGTGAAAGCTTTCATCGGCGCCGACCTCGAAGCACAGTACATCTACCCCACCGTAGGTTCCATGCAGGGATTCTTCGCCGTGATGACGGCCCTCAAGCACCGCCAGCCCGGCCGTGACACCATCCTCTTCCTCCAGCCCGGTTTCCCCGCGACCGTCACGCAGGCACACATCATCGGCCTCGGCATCGAGCAGTTCGACATCTACCAGTACCGCGGCAAAGCCATGGAGGCAAAGCTCGAAGAGTACCTCTCCAAAGGCAACGTCACCGCCATCTCATACTCGAACCCAAATAACCCCGCCTGGACCAACCTCACCGACGAAGAGCTGGAAATCATCGGCCGTCTCGCCACCAAATATGACGTCGTCGTACTCGAAGACCTCGCTTACCTCGGCATGGACTTCCGCACCGACTTCTCGCATCCCTTCGAGGCTCCGTATGTCCCCACCGTGTCGAAATATACCGACAACTACATCATGATGCTCTCCGGCTCCAAGATATTCAGCTATGCCGGGCAGCGCATCGCAGTAGTAGCCATGAGTCCCGCCGTGGCCACCCGCCAGTATGAGGGAATGAAGCAATTCTTCGGCATGCCACGCTTCTGCGACGCCTTCGTCTTCGGTGTGCTCTACGCCCTCTCGTCGGGGACGGCCCACAGCGCCCAGCACGCCCTGGCCGCCATGATGAACGCCGCTGCCGACGGCAAGCTCGACTTCATCGACATCTCGCGCGAATACGGACGCCGCGCATCCATAGTGAAGCGGTTGCTCGACGAAAACGGCTTCCACATTGTCTATGCCATGGACGGCGACGAACCCATCTCCGACGGCTTCTTCTTCACCGCCGGCTACAAGGACATGACCAGCGGCGAGCTCCAGAGCGAACTCATGCGCTACGGCATTTCCTCCATCTCGCTGCCCACCACCGGTTCCGAGCAGGACGGCGTGCGCATCTGCGTGTCCATGATCAGCGACCCCGAGACTTTCGACGCCTTCGAAAAACGCCTTAAAGCCTTCAACCATGACCATTGATTATGTATCAGCCGCCGAAGCGGTGAAACTCATCGAGAGCGGCGACCACGTATACATCCAGGGTTCCACCTCCGTGCCCGAAGTGCTCTGCCAGGCACTGGCAGACCGCGGCCACGAGTTGCGCGACGTAACCCTCTACAGCGCCTTCTGCGTGGCAAAGGGTGAAGCCCCCTACTGCAAACCCGAATACAAGGATTCCTTCTTCGTAGACTCCTTCTTCGTCTCCAACAGCGTTCGCCGCTGGATCAACGAAGGCTACGGAACGATGACACCGCGCTTCCTCGGCGAAGTTCCCGCCCTCTTCCGCGACGGCACCTGCCGCGTGGACGTGGCCCTCATCAACTGCTCCCTCCCCGACGAGAACGGCTACGTAAGCTTCGGCGTATCCGCCGACCTCGCCACGGCCGCCGTAGAGTGTGCCGACCGCGTGATAGCGCAGATAAACCCCAACGTCCCCTACTCATACGGCGACCCGGTGATACACGTCTCCAAACTCGCCGCCGCAGTTTACGTTGACGAGCCGCTGGTGGAAGTGCCCACCGCTGTGCCCACCGAGAAGGAAATCCGCATCGGCAACTTCATAGCCGAGCACATCCCCGACGGAGCCACGCTGCAGATAGGCGTGGGGGGAATCCCCAACGCCGTTATCCGCGCCCTCGAAGGACACAAGCACCTCGGACTCCACACCGAAGCCATGACCGACGGCGTGCTCCCATTGCTCGAGAAAGGAATCATCGACAACTCGCAGAAGAAAGTCATGCCCGGCGTCTCCGTGGCCTCGCTCGCCCTCGGCTCGCGGCGCCTCTACGACTTCATGAACTACAACAAGGACATCATCTTCAAGGACGTGGCCTGGACCAACAACCCCTTCATCATAGCCCAGAACCCCAAGGTAATGTCCATCAACTCCTGTCTGGAAATAGACCTCACCGGCCAGGTGTGCGCCGACTCCATAGGCACGCGCATCTTCTCGTCGGTCGGTGGCCAGCACGACTTCGTCTACGGCTCCTCGCAGAGCGAAGGCGGACTCTCCTTCCTCGCCATGCTCGCCACCACCAACAAGGGTCTCAACAAAATCAAACCCGTGCTCACTCCCGGTGCCGGCGTGGTCACCACCCGTTTCCAGACCAACTATGTGGTTACAGAATACGGATGCGTAAACCTGCGCGGCAAGAACTTGGCCGAGCGCGCCAAACTGATGATTTCCGTCGCCGCGCCCGAGTTCCGCGAAGAGCTCGAACGCGAAGCCGCAGCCCGTTTCGGCTACAGCTTCCTGCGCCTGAAATAAAAACCGTTCCACTATCCCAATAAAACCTGTGAGCCGGAGCTGCAAAACAGCCCCGGCTCACACTTTGTTTTTTTATAATCCAGTCAAGAAATAATCATATAGACTTGATTTCTATCACTCTGGACTGATTGTGTCTAAAAGTGAATACATCCAGACCTACCTTCATAAGATAGTCGCCGGTATAAACTTTGCCGTTACCGGTGAAGTCTGAGTCCGTTCCCGGCATAAGATTTATCTCCTCCACAAGATACTTCTTATCAGGCTGCAGTCCCTGAAGTTTCACTGTCTTTAGTTTCTCCTGAAATCTTGGTGACAAGTCATAGGCAAACAGGACCGCCGTGTTTTTAGACTGATCCACATATTCCACGGCAGCATGGTTTGTTTCGTAAGGGGAAACGAGGCGATACTGGTCCCCGTCCATTACTGCGGGCTGCAGTCTTTTCCAGTTGGCGACAGCCTGCTGGCAGTATGCGAGTTCATCAGCGCTTAGTTCTTTTAAACTTATGTCAAAGCCAAGCTTGCACATGGCTGCGACGTCGGTACGGAATTTTACGGATGTGTTTTTGTTCCAGCTTGTGACATGGGCTGCCATAGCTTTTGCCGGGAAAAACTGTGAGAACCCCCACTGGATATAGATGCGCTCGATAGGGTCGGTATTGTCGGAACACCAGAACTCTGTGAAATATTTGAGAGCCTCGTAATCACAGCGTGCGCCACCGCCGGAGCATAGCATCATCGGGACATTAGGATATTTGTCCTTGATACGTTTTAGCACATTATAAATGCCACGCACATGGTCAACGTAAAGCTGTCCCTGTTTATCTTTAGCGTATGGTGAATATATGTTTGTAATCGGGCTATTGCAGTCCCATTTGAAATATGCTACATCCGGGTTCTCTGTAAGGATATTATCGACAACACTATATACATAGTCCTGTACTTTGGGATTGCTCAAATCCAGTACGAGTTGATTGCGATAATAGTAAGTGTCGCGGTTAGGCTGTTCTATAACCCAGTCGGGGTGTTTCTCATATAGTTCGCTCTTGGGATTGACCATTTCCGGTTCAATCCAGATTCCGAATTTCACTCCGGCTTCTTCGGCGAATTTCACGAGTGCTGCAATTCCGCCGGGCAGTTTGTCTTGTGTCACTTCCCAGTCGCCGAGTCCTACATGGTCATCTTTGCGCGGATACTTGTTGCCGAACCATCCGTCATCAAGAAGGAACATATCCACTCCGAGGTGTTTGGCCTCCTTCATCAGTTCTGCGAGTATATCCTGATTGAAATCAAATGCAGTATTCTCCCAGTTGTTTAGAAGTGAGAGTCGGCTTCCATCGCCATCCTTAAGTTCATATTTGCGGGCCCAGTCATGAAGATTGCGACTGCCGTGGCTTGCTCCGTCATAACTGAGCGTGAATATGAACTCAGGTGTAGTGAATACTTCATCAGCCTTAAGCTCATAGACTGAGGCGTAGGGATTGATGCCGGAGATGACACGCAGGTTGCCCACGTTGTCAATCTCGAATGTAAAGCGAAAATTACCAGTCCATCCGAGAGTGCCCATCAGTACCTCGCCGCTGTGTTCCTTGACCGGTCCATTTAGACCGACCTCAAAGAACGCATGTGTATGCATGGCGGCACGGCTTCCGAGTTTGGTGTCTATCACTTTCTTGCCGAACTGCAGCTGCTGGCTGCTCATCTGTGCTTCCTTTGCCCAGTCGCTGCTGAACTCCGTGAGCCAATACTGAGGCTCGTTGAAGTATAGCATCGCGGAAGCATACTGTGACATTGTGATAGGCTTCTTCTCCTGATGTGAGATTTCCGTCCATGTCTTGATGACATTCTCCTTAGGATATGCCACATAGTTCAAGGTTACGTTGACCGGATATTTGTCATCTTTGAGGTTGATACGGGTATGGACACCTCCAGGAACTTTTTCCTGCGAAGAATTCACATAATATAGATATGTGGTCATGTTACCGTCGGCATGGGTGATACCGAGAGCCGGTTCATAGAAGTCCTCATTACCAGAGGTGGAATACGTTTCCCATCCACGAGTTGAAACAGAGCCGTCAGAACCGGCGTGCTGACTCCATGAAAGGTTCTGCATATCTGACTCAAACATCAGTTTCGGACCGAGATAAGTTTGGTACACACGTTTGTTGGGGCCGACCTCAAGGACAAGGTCAGTGTTGTCTGTGGCAATACGGATTATGCTCCTTCCGCCGGACTGTGCTCCCGCCGCGAATAATGAAGCCGCCGACAGGATGATTGAAAACAAAGTTCTCATGATATTGGGGAATTACTGATTAATAACGTTTTAAAAGCAATCTTTCATACCTTAAGATTAAACCTGTTTCTTATTTTCGCATTAAAACTTTAATGTGGCGCTGAATTCCACCGTAAAAGGCCTGAGGTAGCTGCCGCTCATATAATAATTCTTGTACTTTCCGCTTTCTTCTTTGCTAAGCAGCTCTGCACCATTGATGGTGCCGCTTGCACCTTTTTGGTTCAGGAAGTTGATTACCGTGCATCCGAGGTCAAGATGTTTGTTGACTGACCAATTCACACCACCGAATGTCTCCCAGCGACCGTTGAAGAAAAGGGCATTGGTAAGATTGGCGTATGTCTTGCCGAAATATCTGAATGAAAGCCAGAAGCGCAGTTTGTCGCTAAGCTGATAACTTGGATCCAGCTCTATCAGAATCTGCGGTATTTCCTTGACAATATTGCCATTGGCGTTAAGGTCAGGGACTCCTTCAAACGGCGATTTAATGAAATAATTGTCGTAGGTGGGTTTCTGCAATGTCAGTAACGCATGTAGATTGAATCCTTTGAAAGGATGGATTTCAGCGGAAGTGGTCCAGCCAATAGTCTTGATGCTGTAAATCAGAAGGGTGGTCTTTGACTGTGTTGTTCCGGGCTTTGTCACATTCTGCTGGTCGATATTGTTTGACTTGGAGATGTAAGTGACCATTGAAGTCAGGTCAACCCATTTGTTTCTGTATGTGATTCCACCGCGGATAAGAGGAATAGTCACTCGTTTGTACTGTTCTTCAGTAGGACCGACACCAGCGTATTCATTGATGCGTGGATAACGGGTTGCAACGGTAGCATCGGCGGTCAGACCGAAATGCGAGTTGAAATTATATATCCCCTGCAATGTCGCGGCATAGTTGAGTTTGTTCTTAACTACATTCCTTGGTTCAATCGTAACCGATTGGGTGCTGCCGTCTGCATCGGTGTAGTCATGCTTGTCTCCAATATGAAATCCAGAATAGCGGCTGAAAGGAAGCTGGTCGGCATCCATTCGGTAGTATTCGAGGCGGCCACCAAAATAAAGGTTGAATTTAGGGGTGACCTGCCAGTTGTCGGTGACATACATGGCAAGTTTGTTCTCATAGCCTTTTGTGGGACATTGCCAAACTTCCGTGGAAAAGCTAAACGGATGAGTAATAAAACGGAG
>ERZ780207.1852-NODE-1852-length-16869-cov-3.781848_pt1 | contig 16869 bp, 17 predicted proteins | sample MGYA00510977_ERZ780207 | MGnify/ENA primary metagenome ERZ780207 (study PRJEB29588, sample SAMEA2151383) | human gut metagenome | biome: human gut; feature: human-associated habitat; material: faeces | place: Denmark | collected 2008/2010 ... | reverse complement strand
CCACAATCAGGTGGCTACCATCATCACCACCCCTTGGAGCCAGCTGACAGGTGAGCAGCTGGTTGCGGCGATGGAAGGCAAAGCTTCGCCTCGAAAACCGAAGAAGTTGATGCAAAACAAATCATCTGTCGGCAATTTTGACGTTGCGTGGCGTTCCACGCTTAAAGAAAGTTCGTCGGCGCTCATTCCTTTGCCGTTATCCGACACGCATAAGGCGGCTTTACCGCCTTCGGAGAGGACAACGTCGATTTTTGTTGCGCCGGCGTCCAAAGCGTTTTCGACCAGCTCTTTTACCGCGGCGGCGGGTCGTTCGACCACTTCGCCGGCAGCGATGCGGTTGACCAGCGTCGGCGGTAAAAGGCGGATCGTCATAAGATTACAGACCTTCTCTTAAAGCACGGGCGGCGTTAATCAAGCCGTTCGTCGAAGAATCGTGCGTCGTAACCGTTTTATTGCCTTTGATTTCGGGCAGAATCTTTTTCGCCAGCTGTTTGCCCAGTTCAACGCCCCACTGGTCATAGCTGTTTACGTTCCAGATGACGCCTTGGACAAAGATTTTATGTTCGTACATGGCGATCAGTTTTCCCAAAGTTCTGGGGTCGAAACGCGTAACGACGATGACGTTTGAAGGACGGTTGCCCTGAAAGATTTTATGGTTCAGCAAGGCTTCGATTTTTTTTGCGCTTAAGCCCTGTTCCTTCAATTCGGCGCGGACTTCGGCGGCTGTTTTGCCTTTCATCAACGCTTCGGCCTGAGCAAAAACGTTTGACAGCAAAATCGGGTGATGGTCGCCGCTTTCGTTCAAAGACACCGCGGGAACGATAAAGTCGCACGGAATTAAGTGCGTGCCCTGATGAATCAGCTGATAGAACGAATGCTGTCCGTTTGTTCCCGGTTCGCCGAACAGGATCGGTCCCGTGGTGTAGCAGACGGGTTTTCCTTCTTTTGTAACGCCTTTACCGTTGGATTCCATGTCGGCTTGTTGCAAATAAGCGGGCAGGCGGTGCAGGTACTGGTCATAAGGCAGGACGGCATAGGCTTCCGCGCCGAAGAAATTATGGTACCAAACGCCCAGCAATCCCAAGATGACGGGGATATTTTCGTTTAGCGGCGCCGTACGGAAATGTTCATCCATTTCAAAAGCACCGTTCAGCAATTCTTCAAAATTTTCAAAACCGACGGCGATCGCAATCGACAATCCGATTGCCGACCACAAAGAATAACGTCCGCCGACCCAATCCCAGAATTCAAACATATTAGCGGGATCAATGCCGAATTTTTTGACTTCTTCGGTGTTGGTAGACAGCGCGACGAAATGTTTTGCGACGGCATGCTCGCCCAAGGCTTTGACCAACCAATCACGCGCCGTTTTTGCGTTTGTCAGCGTTTCCTGCGTCGTAAAAGTTTTGGACGCAACAATGAACAGCGTCGTTTCGGGAGTCAGTTTTTTTAAAGTTTCTGCCATGTGCGTTCCGTCAACGTTTGAAACGAAATGAACGTTCAGACCGTCTTTTCCGTAATGTTTCAAAGCTTCGACGACCATGACGGGACCCAAATCGGAACCGCCGATACCGATATTGACGACGTCGGTAATTTCTTTGCCCGTTTTACCTTTCCACTCGCCCGAACGGACGGCTTCCGAAAAGGTTTTCATCTTTTCAAGGACGGCTTTGATTTGAGGCATGACGTTTTTGCCGTCAACGAAAACGGGTCTGTCGGAACGGTTGCGCAAAGCGGTATGCAGAACGGCGCGATTTTCGGTAACGTTGATTTTTTCGCCGTTGAACATTTTCTCGCGCATGGCTTCGACGCCGGTTTCCTTTGCCAGTTCAATCAACAAAGACATGGTTTCTTTCGTGATGCGGTTTTTGGAATAATCGACCAGAAAATCCCCCAAAGAAACGGAAAATTCGTTAAAGCGTTCAGGGTCTTCGGCGAACATGTCGCGCATTTGCAATCCGCGGACGGCAGCGTAATTTTTTTCCAGTGCTTTCCAAGCATTCAAATCGGTCAGTGTCATGATTTATACTCCGAAAAATAAAGATTTTCTAAAGATTAGCAGGTTTCCCCACGACAACAAAGAACAAACTTTCAGGATCCATAATCCTTTTTGCGGTTTTGCGGGCGTCGTCGATTGTAACGGCTTCGATCAGGGAATTGCGCCGTTTTAAGTAATCGGGCGACAGGCCGTGATATTGCATGCCGGACAGAAAGGCGGCCATGGATGGGGTTGATGAAAAAGTCAACGGAAATGACCCCGTCAAATAAGTTTTGGCGTCTTTTAATTCTTGAGGCGTAGGTCCGTCTTCTGCCATTTTTTTCCATTCGTTTTTGATGATTTCGATGGCTTGGAAAAGTTTTGAATTTTCGGAAGCCGCCGCTCCGATAACCATGGGAGCATTCGGGCGAACGGACAATCCGGCGCCTACGCTGTACGCCAGTCCTTTTTCTTCGCGAACGGCGTTAAACAGTCGGGAAGACATACCCCCGCTGCCGAAAATATGCATTAACACCAACGCCGAATAAAAATCGGGGTCGTTTCTGGCAATTCCTTTGTGTCCGAAAACCGTTGCGCTTTGGGGAATATCCATGGTCAAGACGTCAATTCCCTTTTTGCGTTGCGGCGAAAACGGCAAAACGGGCAGGACATCCGACTTTTCGGGAAGATCCCCGAACGTGTCATCCAACAGAGGAATTAAATCCTGTTCGGAAATGTTGCCCGCAACGCTGATGATCAGGTTATCTTTTGCAAAGCGCGTTTTGACAAAGCGTTTCAGATTTGACCGTCCGACGGCTTCGACGCCTTCTTTGGTCGGCAGGACGCGGGAATACGGGTGCCCTTTGAATACCAGCTCGTTCCAACGTTTTTGAGCCATGTCTTCGGGACGGCCTTTTCTGGCTTTGATGACGGCGTACATTTGTTCTTTGACGCGTTTGACGGCTTTTCGGTCAAATCTGGGCTTTGTCAATGCCAGCCTGAACAAATCAAAGGCTTCTTTTTTATGTTCGGGCAATGCCGTCAAAGATGCGGTAACCGTATCCGCCGTTGCGTCAAAAGAAACGGTTATTCCGTTTTGAGCCAGCCTTTCTTGAAATTCTTTGGCATTCAGCGAGCCCGCTCCTTCGTCCAGCAAAGACACTGCCAGCTCCGTCAATCCGGTCAGCCGTTCGGGATCTGACGCCTGTCCGCCGCGAAATATGACGGACACGGAAAACAGCGGCGCGTCTTTTTCTTCAACCAGCCATGCTTTTATGCCTTTCGGCGTTGTGATTTCCTTTATGTTGGGCGTATGAAACTCGACGGGTTTGATTTTCGGCAGTTCCGCTTGCGATTTGGGCAATACTCTGATTTTTGCGGGTTTTCTGATGACGGGATTTGTTTGCGTCGCCTGCGCGCAAACAAAGGGGAAAACAGCCATCATTAAAGTTATCAAAACGGCGCGTTTCATTTATTTGTCCTCCGGCATCAAAACGGTCACGGCACAAGCAGAGGCGTGAAGCATGTCGTTTAAAGCGTTTTCCACGTCTTCTTTTGTAACGGCTTCGATATCAGCTTTCCAAGTTTTAAGGCTGTCGGCGGAAAGCCCCGTCATTCTCAGTCTGCCGATAAAATTTGCCGCCGTTTCGGGGTTGTCGTTGGCGTATTCCAGCTTGGCGGAAAGACGCTTTTTTGCTTTTCGGATTTCTTTTTCGGTAACGGCATACGAAGAAAGGAATTCATTCAAATCGTTTTCCAATTTTTTTAACGATTTTTGATTGTCCGTAACGGCGGAAATCAGAAAGGTCGAGTGTTTCGCAGACAAGCCGTCGTAATAAGCGCCGACGGAGCGGGCGATTTCTTCTCTGACGACAAAGCGGCGGTACAATGCGCCGACGTGGACGGCGCCCAACATTTCTGCCAAAACGTCATAGGCGCGGGCTTTTTTTTCATTGCCGTCTGCGTAAGAAGGAACGGCGTATTCTTTGGTCAAAGTATATATTTTGGCTTGAGGATGTTTCATTTCAAGACGCGCGTTGACGGGATAAGGAAGCTTGGGCGTGTGTTTCTCAACGGCGCCGCGGCGGGGAGGGATTTTCCCGTAATATTTTTCCGCCAAGGGTTTCAGTTCTTCGGCGGAAATATCTCCTGCGACGATAAGAACGGCGTTGTCGGGAGAATAATGTTCTTCGTAAAACCGTTTAACGTCATCCAAAGTCAAAGAATTTAATTCTTTGAGAGATCCGATAACGGGTCTGGAATAAGGATGATCGCCCCATAAGGCTTTGTTTTTGCGTTCTTGCAACAGCATTAAGGGGCGGTTGTCATAACGCATCAGGCGTTCTTCTTTGACGACTTCCAGTTCGGGAGCAAAATCCCGTTCTCTCAGGCGCAGGTTTTTCATTCTGTCGGATTCCAGAAACATGACGGTTTCCAAACGGTCGCGGGCGATGTTTTGGTAATAGGCGGTGTAATCCGGTCCCGTAAAAGCATTTTCTTCGCCGCCGTTGCGGAAAACGATTTTTGAAAATTCACCGTCGGGGATTTTTGCGGTTCCTTTGAACATCATGTGTTCCAAAACGTGCGCCAGACCTGATTTTCCCAACGGATCGTCCGTTCCGCCCGCTTTGTACCAAACCATGTGCGTGACGACGGGGGAACGGCGGTTCTCGACGGCAATGACTTCAAGCCCGTTGTCCAGAACGAAGCTTGTCGCGGGAATAAAAGCGTCCGCTTTGGAAAAAGACAAAAAGAAAACCGAAAAACAGGCAAAGAAGAGGCGCTTTTTCATTTTACGGCACCCGTTGTTTTAATGCCTTTTTGTTTCAGTCTTTCGGCTTCTTTTTCGGCATTGAGGTTTTCGGCATCTTCTTCCTGCCATTCTTTGATTTTCCGTTCCAAATAAAGACTGTCGTCATCTTCCGTTTTTGCATCTTTTTCAAGCTGTTCGCGAATGTTCGCGGCATCGGAATCGGGGGCTTGCTTTAACAGCTCCTTTTCGCTTTCGGACAGTTCAGATTTTTCTTCTTTTTGCGTTTCGGATTTGTTTTCGTCAGTGCTTTTCGATACGCCGGAATCTTGCGTCAGGATTTTTTCGGCATCGGGCGTTTCGGGCAACGGGCTTTTCTTTGCGGGCACGGGCGCGCGCAAAGTAAAGTCCGGCGGCAAGCTTAAAGGAGGCTTTGCCGTTACCGAGTACGCGTCGGGGCCGCGGTTATCCAAAGCATATCTGTCGGCGCATCCTGCCAGAACGGTTAAAATAAGCGGTAAGACGAATATTTTCATAAGCGGTTACTCCGTTAATCGGTGCTGACGGGCAAAGCGGTCAGAGAATCGAACGAAATGACTTGAGCAAAACGGTCTTCTATGGCGGCAAGGCAGGCTTCCTGAATTTTTGAAGCGGAAACGACTTTTGTCTTATCCCAAGAAAGCAAATCTCTGGACGCCGTTAAATCGGCAAGGACGAGGCATTTATACCCCAAAGACCACGCATCATGGGCGGAAATCATAATTGACAGCGGTGTCGTCATTCCTGCCAAAATCAAAGTATCGATACCGTCGGCCTGCAGGTTTCCGTGCAATATGGTTCCGGCAAAGATGCTGGTACCGTATTTCGGGAACATGAGATGGTTTTGTCTCGGAGTCAGTTCCGGATGAAAAGATGCGCCTTCGCTGTTCGGGGCATAGACGGGGCTGGCAGGGGCTTTTTGCGGTTTTCGGCATATGGATTGTTTTGATTTTGTTTTTATCTGCCCAATCCATAATTTTGACGGCGCGTTCGAGCAGATTATAGGCGTCGGGGACGGGCAGGAGACCCGTAAAAAATTCCATTTGGAAACCGGTCATGATCAGAGCGGTTTTTTTTCTGTGAATTTTTTCGATGTCGGGGATGCCGGTCAAGGCGCGCAGAGAATTAGGGGTTAGAGTCATTTTTGTTTTCCTTTTTTGAAGCGGGAGCCGTATCGGGGGACAGGATAAAGATGTTCCAGAATAAAATAAAGAAAGCACCGACACAAATAGCCGAATCGGCTATATTAAAAGCAGGCCAATGATGAATGCCGACGTGGAAATCCAAAAAATCGACGACGGCGCCGTGTATTACTCTGTCGATGACGTTTCCGAGCGCACCGCCCAAAATCAATCCGAAACAGTTTCTGGTTTTCGGGTCGTTTTCCATGCTTATCCAATGTAAAATGACGGCACAGATCAGCAAAGCGACAAGGGTCAGCACCCACGGAGCCAATGCTTGGGAATGGAACAGGGAAAAGCTGACGCCTTTATTCCACGCCAAAACAATATTAAAAAAGGGGGCGACTTCTACGGTATGCCCGCCGTTTGAAAAATAGTACAGGACAGCGGCTTTGCTGATTTGGTCTGCGATAATGACGCCAAGCGCGCAGAAAAGAGCTGTTTTCATATTTTTCATTTTTGCAAGATCCTTTGAGCTTCTTGAGTGTCGGAAGAAATATTTTGTTTCAGTTCTTCCAAAGAGGAAAAGTGGCGTTCGGGGCGGATAAACCGAATCAGCCTGACGCGCAATCTTCTGCCGTACAGGTTTCCGTCGTATCCGATGATATGAGCTTCCAACAGGACGCCTTCGCCGTTGACGGTGGGACGAGTGCCGATATTGGCAACGGCATTATGAAACACGCCGTCAATTTCGACTTGAGCCGCATAAACGCCGTTTTTTGGCGTGATTGAATCTTTCGGGTCAATGTTGATGGTCGGGAACCCCAAAGTCCTGCCGCGTTTAAAACCGTGAATGACGCGCCCTTCGATTTCAAAAGGGCGTCCCATCAGCTTTGCCGCGATATCGACGCGCCCGTCGCGAATGAACGATCTGATTCTGGACGAAGAAATGATTTCATCATGTTCGTCGCGCAGTTTCGTAACGGCGGTAACGGGCAGGTTCGGAAAATTTTTGCGCAAAAATTCAATATCGCCTTCGCGGTTTTTTCCAAATCCGTAATCGTCTCCGACGACGATGCGCGAAGCGTGCAATCCGTCAATCAGGACGTTTTGAACAAAGTCTTTGGCGCTCATGTTGGCAAACGGAGCGTTGAATGCAAAAACAAAGAATGCCGACATGGGCAATCGGGAAATCGCTCTGACTTTTGTTCTGACGGGGGTCAGGCGAAAGGCGGGATGAGCACTCGGTCTGAAAAAAGCGTTCGGGTGCGGCTCAAAAGTCATCAGGACGGCGGGACGGTTTGTTTCTTTTGCGATTTTAACGGCTTCTTCGACGATGCGCTGGTGTCCTTTATGGTAACGTCAAAGTTGCCGATGGCCACGACGGCATTTTGATATTCTGCGGGAACGTTTCGCCAAGAATGAAAAAATCGCATTTGTAATCTTTTCCCCAAAATCCTATAGTCGATTGCATCATATACGCAATTTTTAAAAATACAAAAGGGAAACACGATAAAAAATGGGCTTTAATCTTCCTTTGGTTATCGGGCATCGCGGTGCCAGAGCCGTCAAAACGGAAAATACGTTGGAAGCGTTTGAATATGCATGCCGTTCGGGCGTTAAATGGGTCGAATTGGATGCGATGCTGTCGGGCGATAAAGAAGTCATGGTCTTTCATGACGAAACATTGGATCGGATGTGCGGCCGCGATCTGGGGCGATTGGACGCTTATACGGCAAAGGAATTAAAATCTTTCGAACTTCAGGGCGGAACGCGGATTCCCTTTTTGGCGGAAGTCCTTGATTTGCTGAATTCTTACGGAACAAACGTCAATATTGAAATCAAGCCGTCCCGTCCCGCATTGGCTCTGGAAACGGCAAATAAAGTATGGAAGGTCGTTTGCGAACACGGATTTAACGATTCCGAAAGGCTTTTGTTTTCAAGCTTTGAATGGTCGGCGCTGGAAGAAACTTTTGCTTTGGCGCCGCAGATCAGAAGGGGCGTTTTGGTTGAAGACGTTTCTCCCGACTGGCGTCCCGCGGCGAAAAAAACGCAGGCATACTCAATCAATTACGACGCCGATTTGTTAACGCCGGAATTATCTCGCGAAATTTTGGACGACGGATATGCTCTTTTGGCGTATACGGTAAATGACGCACAAAAAGTCAAAGAGCTGCAAAGTTGGGGAGTAAGCTCTTTCTTTTGTGATTCGCCTGCAGAAATGGCATTACAATTAAGTGCTTAGCGTCGTTGGGCGATGACGCATTGATACAAGCCCGCGCAAAACGTTTTTTTGTCCCAAATCAGGTTAGGGGCAGAACTGTCGGCGAAAGATTGTATTTCATGATAATATAAGCTTTCGGCAAACGGTTCAAAAATGCGGTTAAAGCGCTTGACGAAAAATCCCAAAGGATTAAGAGGATGCGGTTTGTTATAATCGACGAATATGACGCAACCGTTCGGTAAAAGGGAATCAAAAGCCTTTTTGACCAAAGCCTTTTTTCTTACGTCCGGCAATTCATGCAGCATAAAATAGCAAATAACGGCGTCATATCGTTTCGGATTTTTAGTCAGCACGCAGACATCTTGCTGATCCAACAGGACGTTTGTCCACGGCGCCAGTTTTTTACGGCAGGCTTCCAACCGGACTTTACTGAGATCTTCAATGCGATACAGTCCCGTACTGTTCATTTTTGCGGCGACTTCGCGTTCGAAATTTCCGGAAGCGACACCTAACTGCAACACGTTCATATCTTCTCTGATTTCGTCGGTGACGCATTTTGTCAGTTTTGAATCGAAAAAGAATGTTTGAAATTTAGCCATCCATTCTCCGTCGATTAATTCGGAAAATTTTTCGTTTAAGTATTGGAAGCGGTAAATTTTTTTTAAATAAGCGGGGATTTCGGCGGGGTTGTTAACTGCCGCCAAAGCCGTAGAGTACGATTTTGCCGTTTTAATCGGACGCGTCATTTGTTTTCCTGTATATATTGCTGTAACAACATTGTAGATTTTTTATATTCTTTTTCCAACAACTTAATGTCTTTTGCCGTTTTTTCGGCGGGAATGATTCCCGATTTTCCGGTTTTTTCAATTCGTTCCGCGCACTTGGACAACAGTTTCAAGCCGAACGTTTTTGAAGCGGATTTCAGGTTATGGGCGAACCTGTACAAATCCGAAGGGTTGTTTTCCATAAACGCGCGGTTGATTTCGTTGAACAGGGTATAGCTGTGCAACAGGTATTCGGAAACGAGGACGTCGAACTGTTCCGGGTTGATGGCGTCTTTGAATGCGATCAAGGTTTTCAGATCAAATGATGAATTTTCAAGCGGAGAATCCGAGAACCTGAATTTTTTAAGTATTCCGATTTGGTCAAGGATGTTTTTAAAGACGTCTTTCGGCAAAGGTTTAATCAGAACGCCGCTGAATCCGGCATTCAGACAGGCGTCTCTTTCTTTGGGGTCTCCCGAGGCGGTATAGGCATAGACGGGCATTTCGTTTCGTTCCGGAATTTCGCGAATTTTTTTCAACAGCTCCAACGCGTCAAGGTCAATTAAATGGATATCGGCGAACGTGACGTCATAATGGTGGCGTTTAAGCATATCCAGCCCTTTTTCTGCACTGTCAGCCAAAGAAACATGATGGTTCAGCTTCAACAAATAGGCTTCGGTCAGCTTCAAACTCATTTGATCGTCATCGATCAACAATATGTTCAGCGGCAATGTGGCAGTGTCTTTTTGTGCGGCGGGTTCGTAGGGAATTGAAAAAGAAAAAACGGCGCCGCCTTCGGGATTGTTGTCGGCTCTGATTGTTCCGCCGAGGAAGCTGATGATGTTTTTTGATATGGTCAATCCCAACCCCGTTCCTTTTGATTTCATGGGGGCTGCCTGAACATAAGCGTCAAAGAGTGTTTCTTTGATGTCTTCGGGAATGCCGGGACCCGTATCGGCGACGGTAACACGGATGAGCCGTTTATCATCATCGGAAGAAACGGTTAAGCGGATTTTTCCGTTCGGGGCGACTTTGACGGCATTATTCAACAAATTAAAGACGACCTGTTTAATCAACACGGGATCCATATTAATGGACGGAGCCGATAAGCCGCTTAAATCGCAAGAAAGGGCGATTCCGTTCTTTTGAGCAAGGGGTGTAAAGATTTCGATGATTGATTTGATGCATTCACCGATATTGAACGCGACGGGATTTAAACGCATTCTGCCTGATTTGATTTTTCCGTAATCAAGGATACCGTTTAGCGTTTGGAGCATGTTTTCGGCGGTTTTTTGCAACAAGCCGACGTCGGCGAGGGCGTCATCGGGCAAATTTTTATTTTCCAGACTTTCGGTCAAAGCCAGAAAAGCCGCCAATTGTGTCCTTGTTTCATGGCTGGCGGCAGAAAGCAGGAAGGCATCATTTTTATGAGCTTTTTTTTCTTCTTCGCCCCACAGTCTCAAAGCGACGGTTTTGGAAACGACGGCAAGGATGCTTTCGTTCCACCTGTGTTTTTTGTCTTTTGAGGAAAAATAAAAAAAGACGGTTCCGGCATTTTCCAAATGAACGGGATAAATAAAAAAGGATATGTCGCCTTGTTTTAACAAAGTGGCGCGCACTTCCGGATTAGTGATATTATCTTTGATCAGGCAGGGGCGATAGCACAAATGGCTCATTCGTTCAAAGCGGAACATTTGCATTAAGGGGTGCAGCATATCATGAGAATAGCCCAATATGCGTTTTGCCCAATTTTCCCCCGGTACGGATTGAAAGACAAGGAGTGTTTCGACGCTGCACAGCCTGCACAATTCCGGCAAGACCAGCTGTTCGATATGAGAAACGGGCAAGGCCTGCAGTTTTGTTAACGTTTCCGACAGCTGAGAAAATAAACCTGCGTCATTGGATTTCATTATTCGATCAGCCCCAAATTTCTGGCGGAGATAACGGCGCCTGTTCTGTTTATGACGTTCAAAGCTTTTAAAATGGCGGTTACGTGGAGTTTGACGGTTCCTTCGGACAAATCCAATTCTCTTGCGATAATTTTGTTCGGCTTTCCCTGACCCATCAGGCGCAGGACGTCCAATTGACGGGGAGTAAGCAGGCTTTTGACTTCGCCTGATGCCGTTGTTACTTTTTGGTTTGAATCGCCCAAGAGCTCGGAAGGCAGGTAAAGTCCGCCGGACAGGATTAAGTGTATGGCGCTGAGGATAATTTTATTTGATGACGTTTTGGGGATAAAGCCTGCGGCGCCGATATCGACGGCTTGCAAGACGATTTCTCTGTCATAAACGGCGGACAAGACGGCGACGGGGGTATCTGGATAATGTTCTTTTAACAGGCGCAGAGATTCATGCCAAGCCATTCCGGGCATGGCCAAATCGGTTAAGATTAAGTCATATTGTGTTTTTCCGTCGGCTTTTTCCTGTAATTCGGTATGGTTATGGGCGACATCAATGGTCATGTCGTCGTCCAAATCAGACAAAGCCATTTTTAATCCGTCCAGAAATAATTCATGATCGTCGGCAATCAGTATTCTTAACATTTTTTTGGCGTCTTATGCTATTTTGAAACCGTTTACAGTTTACTCAAATCGGGTTAAAAAGTCATTCTAAAAACAATCAAGAGGACGGATAAATGCCTGCAGGAAAAGTAATCGGATTGGGGAGTGCGGGGGACGGCATCGTCGAATCGGACGGAAAGAGATATTATGTTCCCGGCTGTCTTTTGAATGAAAACGTGGAATTTGAACCCGATGAAACGGGAAAACGCGGGCGTTTGGTTCGGGTATTGTCTTGCAGTGAAGAGCGAGCGGAACCGTTATGTCCTTATTTCGGGCGTTGCGGGGGATGTTCTTTGCAACATATGTCGCTTGAGACTTATAAAAGCTTTAAACTGAATTCGTTTAAGGCGTTGTTTCCGCCCGATTTTGATTTTTCGTGTTTTGAAGATCCGATATTTGTTCCCCACGGGACGCGCCGGCGCGTAACGTTCGGAGTTATGTGGAACGGAAAGATGCGCCGTTTCGGATTGAACGAATCCAAAAGCGACAGGATTGTGCCCGTCGAACGGTGTATTTTGTTGACCGAAGAACTTGAACGGTTAATCGTTCCGTTGCGTGATTTTTTTGAAAAGGCGCCTTTGTCGTTCGGGACGAAAAAAGGCGTCGGAGACGTTTCCGTTTTATGGGCGGATAACGGAGCGGACGTTTTGATAACGTTACCGTTTGAAGCCGATTTGCGGTGGCGTCAGGAAGTGTCGGAAATCGGACATCAGTTAAGCATTGCGCGCATATCGTGGCGGCGAGGGGAACGGGATGTTCCGGAACCTCTTTTTGTGGGGCGGGCGCCTGTTTTGGATGTTTTCGGTTTTTCGTTAAAACCGCCTGCGGGAGCTTTTTTACAGCCGAGCCGCGAGGGAGAACGCGCTTTACAGGACAAAGTGCGTGAATACGTCGGAAAATCCAAGAAGGTGGCGGATTTATTTTGCGGCGCCGGGACGTTTTCGTTGCCGCTTTTGGAAAAGAAAAGGAAAATTTACGGTGTGGACACGGCGTCTTTTTCATTAAAGGCGTTGGAAAGCGCATCTGAAGGGCGTATTAAGACGGAATGCAGGGATTTATTTCGCACGCCGCTTTTTTCGGACGAACTGGACGAGTATGATGCCGTTGTTTTTGACCCGCCGCGTGCCGGGGCGAAGGCTCAGTCCGAACAGATAGCCCGTTCATCTGTTCCCGTTGTTGTCGCCGTGTCGTGCAATCCGTCAACGTTTGCCCGCGATGCGGAAATATTATCGCGCGGGGGATACGTTATGAAACGGCTGACGCCTGTTGACCAATTTATATATTCGCCGCATACGGAATTGGTTGCGCTGTTTGAAAAGTGAAAAAGCCCCCGTGTTCGGGGGCTTTTTTATTAATTACTGGCAATCTCCAGTTAGGAAAGAGGGCGGATTTTTGGAATGAGAAACATTGGTGCCTTCGTATGTTCCTGGAGATGTTGCTTGTTTGCAGACACCGTTAACAGTTATTTTTGCACCTTTTAAGAAAACGATCCCACTGTTATAACTGATATCTTTTATGCCTTTGATTTGCGCTTTCGGCGTCAAATTCGAGTTGAATAGTCTGACCGAACCTGAATTTGACGTGATTGTGTTATTTAAGACTATGCGATTATTGATCAGCATGTCATACCAAGCAGGATCTCCACTGTTTTTATCCATTCTTAAACCGTCAACCGTAACGGGGCATTAACAGTGGAAGGGCAGTTGAAGACGTAATTCATGTCTCCGGCAGCATCCGATTTTACTGAAATGGAGGTGCTCCCGTTAATTGTCAATTGTCCACTGCCGTCAAAGACATATGCATGGTCTCCGTTAAGGATGAATTTATTATTACTTGCGTTAAGAACTGCTTTAGATGTTCCATTTAATTCTAAAAGCTTTCCTCCGGAGTAGCCTCCGCCTCCGGTAATGTTCACTGTGGCGTCGGCAGTCATGGTTGAAGAATTCAGGACAAGATAATTTCCTGTAAGAGAACCTCCTTTTTGAATATTCAGGTTTGATTGTGTGAAATTACTTTTCTCAGGCAGAATCGTATCTCCGTAAAAATTCAGAGTTGAATCTGTAACGGTCATTGAAGAACTTTCGTCTTTAAAGGTTCCTGTTACATTTATATTTGCATTATTTATTTTTACACTTGTCCCTTTTGACAATATTCCGCCGCGCTGAGAAAAGTTGTCCAAATTAAGCGTCCCTCCGGTTACAGAGAAGGTCACCGTATTTCTTTTTTCGTTTTGCCAGAAGATAGAAACATCTTTCAAAGACGAATTTCCACTGATAACGATATTCGGAGTTTCTTTGTAGGCGGTGATAGCAAGACTTTTTAATGTTGCACCGTTAAGTGTTAATGATGATGAAAGATAAACGCTCATAGGTTTACATTGAGGGATATTTGTCTGGCTTGCCGAATATAGGGTTACGCCGCTTATAGTTACAGGCGACATAATATAAAAAGTGTCAGACGAAGAAGAAGCAGAAGGGGTCAAGGCGATTTCTTTAGCACCTGAGGCTATGGCAGCCTGCAGGGTTGCTACGTCTGTTGCGTAAGGAATTCCTTGAGCCAGCAGCATCGCTTCGCATCCTTGAGAAATGCATTGATTCATTGTTTCGGATCCTTCGGTCAAGTCGCAGGTTTCACCTTTTTGGCATCCTTCATCGGAAGTGCATCCATAGCATTTTGCCTGATGTGAAGCTTCTACTTCGCAGAATTGATGTGGACAAGAATCCGGGCATAAGTTTTTACATAGTTTTGTATTTGTATCGCAAATTTGATCGTCATTGCAGGCGTCATCAGTCGTGCATCCGTAACAAATATAGGAGTGGTCGTCTTGAGCTGAGCAAGCCTGACCGGATGAAGCGCAGGGATTGTTTTTGCACGGATCAGTACAGATATTGTTTTTACAAATTTCGTAATTTCCACAATGGGAGTCGTCTGTGCAATCGACACAAAAATAAGAATGGTCTCCGTTGGATTTGCAAATCCCTGACGAGCAAGGATTTGGTGTACAAACATCCGTACAAGCTCCGCTTTTGCATTTTTTATCAGAAGGGCAGTCGCTGTCGGAAGAACAAATACCTTCTTTTATAGCGCTGTTTTTTATGTTTCCGCTTATATCTTCGTCTGCCGTGCGTCCAAGCTTGAACGAAGCCGCAATTTGAAACGATTTAAAGCTGTCTTGAGAAGTTAAAAGATCTGAATTTGAAGCCTTTGCCGACAAAGCAAAAGAAGAATAAAAAAGCACAAATAAAACAAAATGTTTCATCACTGTCTTCCTTATTTGATATTAAATAAGGATAGCATGAATATATTTTTATTTACAAGTGAGTTTAAATAAGTTCTTAGATTGTTTTTTATAACATTTTGAATATAGTACTTTTTTTTATATTACACTTTTTTTAAAATGTCGGGCAAATCTGCAAAACGGTCGATAACGGCGGTCGGATTGATTTCTTTCATCGGTTTTCTCGCATATCCGAAAGACAGCAAAATAACGGGAAATCCCGCATTTTTTGCCGCTTCGGCATCAGGTTCGCTGTCGCCGACCATAACGGCTTGGTCGTTCGTGCCGCCCATGCGCCTGACGGCTTCCCACAACGGTTCGGGGCGCGGTTTGCGAACGGGAAGAGAATCGGCATGCAACACAACCTCGAAGTATTGTTCCAAATCCAGCTTTTTCATAATGGCGGCCGTCGGCGCCGCAGGCTTGTTCGTGCAAACAGCCATATGGTATCCGTCTTTTTTCAGCTTTTGCAGAGTTTCCGGAACTCCTTCCCACGGTTTGGTCAAATTCATTTGTGCGTGAGAATATTGATTGATCCAAACTTTTAAAATTTCTTCGCACCGTTCGGGGGATAACGGCTCTCCCGTTAAAGCAAAAGCCCCTTCAATCATATGTTTTGCGCCGTGTCCGATGACGGATTCGGCTTCGTCTTTTGTTAACGGGCGGCGACCGCAGTCTTTTAACAACAGGCTGATTTCCCGACACATGTCGGGGATGCTGTCGATTAAAGTGCCGTCAAGGTCGAAAATCACATACTTTTTTTCCATTTTTTACCGCCCGTAATAAACCGTTGTAATATTTTATTTTACTTTTTTCGCAAGTATGCCAAATTTCACTTCAAAGAAAAAGGTGTATGAAAGGATTTTTTATGATGCATCAGCCCCTTTGCGCCGTAGTGCTGGCTGCCGGACAAGGCACGCGCATGAAATCGGATTTGCCCAAAGTGTTACATAAGGTCGCCGGTCGTCCGATGGTTTTGCATTTGTTGGCAACCGTTGATGAATTGAACGCTCAAAAAGCCGTCGTCGTCGTCGGTCCGAATATGGATTCGGTCGCACGGACGGTTTTGCCTCATCCCTCGGTCGTCCAGAAAAAACAGCAAGGCACGGGCGATGCCGTCAAAGCGGCAAAAAGCGAATTGGAAGGCTTTGACGGAAACGTATTGATTCTTTACGGCGATACGCCTTTGATTACCAAAGAAACGCTTGAAAAAATGATCGAAGCGCGCGAAAACGGCGCCGCCGTCGTCGTATTGGGCTTTTGTCCCGCAGACCCTGCCAAATACGGTCGTTTAATCGTCGAAAACGGCGAATTGCAAAAAATCGTCGAATTCAAAGACGCTTCACAAGCCGAACGTGCCGTCGGGCTGTGCAATTCGGGCGTGATGTGCGTTGATGCCAAAAGGTTGCTCGGATGGCTTGACCGATTGAAAAACGACAACGCGGCAGGCGAATATTACCTGACGGACATTGTGGCGATGGCACGCGCGGACGGGCTTAAAGCCGCCGTCGTCGAAGGGTCGGAAGAAGAATTGGCGGGTGCTAATTCGCGTGCCGATTTGGCTTTGATTGAACGGACGGCACAAAACCGTCTGCGCAAAAAGTTTTTGGATCAGGGCGTTACGATGGTTGATCCCGAAACGACGTATTTCAGCTTTGACACCGTTTTGGGGCGCGATGTCGTGATAGAGCCTTCCGTTATTTTCGAAACGGGATGCGTTGTTGAAGATAACGTGGAAATAAAAGGCTTTTGCCATTTCGAAGGGGCGCATATCCGTTCTGGGGCAAAGGTCGGTCCTTTTGCCCGCCTGCGTCCGGAAGCGGATATCGGCGAAAACTGCCATATCGGCGATTTTGTTGAAATCAAGAAATCAAAAATCGAAGCCGGAGCGAAAGTCAACCATCTGTCTTATATCGGAGATGCGCGTATCGGAGCCAAAACGAATATCGGAGCAGGCACGATTACCTGCAATTACGACGGATATTTTAAAAGCAAGACGGACATCGGCGCGGGCGCGTTTATCGGTTCGGATACGGTAATCGTTGCACCGTGCAAAATCGGTGACGGCGCGATGACGGCGGCGGGTTCCGTTATTACCAAAGACGTCGAAGCCGATGCTTTGGCGGTCGGACGCGGCAAACAGGTTGCTTTCGGCGG
>ERZ780207.1850-NODE-1850-length-16889-cov-10.528811_pt1 | contig 16889 bp, 20 predicted proteins | sample MGYA00510977_ERZ780207 | MGnify/ENA primary metagenome ERZ780207 (study PRJEB29588, sample SAMEA2151383) | human gut metagenome | biome: human gut; feature: human-associated habitat; material: faeces | place: Denmark | collected 2008/2010 ... | reverse complement strand
CATTTCCGCCGAGTAAATTACCCATTGTGTTTGCAACATTTTCTTGCATGGAATCCGCTGCCATTCTATAGTCTCCTTTCTGCTTTTGGCAACTCAAACATTACCACAAGCCTTTTTTAATAGCCGGATAATTATCTTTTAGATTTTTTATCAATCCATTCCCTGAGTTGTTCTTTTGGAATGGATTTTCTTCTTGATGATTTTCTTCAGCTTGTTAAGCGAGTGAATAACAAATGGAATCTCATGAACACTTTATTTTTTTGTAAATTGTACTCAAACAGCGTATAGAAACAATCAAATGTTTTAGATATAATAATCAGGAAATGAATATTGATTATAGTTTTGTCTAATAATGATGTTTTTCTAAAAATAAATCAATAATCAGTTAGTGAGTTATTTATGTGGATAGTAAGTGAGAGGCTGTGTGTTTTTTTGGGTGTTGAAGTATTAGATTTAAAGTGCCGTGGTTGTGGTGCACCTATAACTATTAACGATACAATTTGTAAATATTGTGGAGGCCCGGTTGCAATTTCGACTTTTAATAGTGTTAATAGTATGCCTCTACCTATGGTAAATAAATATGCAAATTCATACAGAAAAGATTTACAAAATAATCCATTTGATGTTAATGCAAACAAAGCAACTGCATACTGTTATTTGAAATTGAAAATGTATGACAAAGCATTAGATTGCTTTGAAAAAGCAGTAGAAGATAATTTTGATGATTCGGAAGTATATTTTTATGCGGCAATTTGCTGTTTAAAAGGCAAAAAAGCATTTTTGGCGCAAAGAGCAGAGATCAATAAAGCGGAAGAGTTTTTAAATGCTGCGCTTATGATTGAACCGAAAGGCATTTATTATTATCTATGGGCCTATATAAAATATGATTATTTTAAAAGAAAGTTTTTAAATACAACTCCTAATTATTTGGATATGTTGAATTCTGCAGAACAATTTCAAACATCTGAAGTAGATAAACTCAATTTGTTTGAAATTTTAAATATTGAAAATCCCTTTGAAAAATAATGGTAAAACAAAATTTATACTGGAGGTTAGAATATGGTAGGAGAAATTGCAGGACTCATTGCCGGTACAGCAGTGAATGCCGCACAAGCAAGAAAAGCCCTTGCAGATGCAAAGAAAGGAAAGTCTAAGGAACAAAAAGATATTATAGATTTTTTTGCTTCTGAATATGGCGGCGCAGGTTGTGGATGTCTTAGAAAAGGTTTTAAGTCAATGTCGATGGACGAATATCAAAGAAAAATCGGAGCGCGTTGCAATTATTTAAACTTAAAAACTAAAGCAATGGAAAAAATCGGACTCGATGAAAGTGAAATTTCGGAGATATCTCCTATTTGTTTGAGTTCATATGTATTTGATGATGATGCGTGGGTTAAGGTTGAAGGAAATGTTGCTGTTTCTTCAAAATACTGTGTTTCATGGATATTCTTTAGTGCAACACAAATGTATACGTATTCATATACTTTTGATATGACGAGCGATAATACCAACGAAATTACGAATGATTTCTTCTATCAGGATATTTCCTGTTTTACAACAGAGAGCAGGTTGGTTGAAAGAATAATGACTGAAACAGGTAAAGGATGTTTTGGTAAGGGCGAATCTTCTTATAAACAAAATTATATAGTAGATACCTTGAAAATTACTGTTCCGGGTACATCATATATTGTTTCAATGAAAGATGCCGGTGCACAAGCTCAAAGTATTCAAGCTGCAAAAGCAATGCTGAGAGAAAGAAAGTTTGTTAAATAAAGACAAATGCAAACGGCAACGCAACTGCGTTGCCGTTTTGAGGTTAGTATGGAAGAATTTGAATTTGATGTTGGTGGTGCTCCGGTAGTTTTTTCTAATAAAAAATCGGCACCATATAATCCACTTAACCGTCCTAAAATCTGTTTTAAAAAATGTATTCTGTGTTTGATTGGCTTCGGAATGTTGATAACTGTGTCGATATTTATATCTAAATTTATATTTTGTAAATGGTGGCACAATTATATTTCTTTAGATGAAAAATGTTTTGTTATTATTTTTACTCTTATAGATTCGTTGATTTATTGTTCGATATTTTTAAAGCGTTCACTTATTTGGTTTGTTCATTTATATCAGCATTATGCGCCTGACAGAATAAGACTTAAGTGTGTATTTGAACCAAGTTGCTCTGAATATATGATTTTGTCTATTGAAAAATATGGAGCGATTAAGGGCTTGATTAAAGGTTGTATTAGGTTATTAAGGTGTCATCCGCCAAATGGCGGTAGAGATGAACCATAAAATAAGAAAGGTGTTTTAGTATATTTTATTTAGACGATAGAAATAAATTTGGACTACTTTCCTCTTTAGTATATTTTGTTGTTGCATTTATATCTCAAATTATTGATTTTATTAACAATATACGAGGTATGCCTTGTTCACTTGGATATAGTAGTGCACCAATTCTTTCTTTTTTAATAATCCCTGTTATTGCCTTATTAGTTGTAATTTCATTGGCGAAAGATTTTTTAAAAGATAAAAGTGTTATCACATTTTTCATAGGATTGTTTTTATTTATCGGTTTTTTACTTGCTTCCATTTTTAAGTATTTTAGACAATTTGGGATTTCCGAATTTTTTGCTCTTGTTGGAATTGTAAGTTGTATTTTACTCATGTCAATAAGACTTATAAAATCACAAAACATAGGAAAAAATTGTAGGTTTTATAGGAATATTGTTTATTATTGCATATTTGGTTGACTTTATTGGCGTATACTTCGGAAATGTTTATATTGATAGTTTGCGTGCAATGCTGTCTGTAATACCATCCGGTATCTTTTTCTCATATTTTATGTTTTATTAAAATGTATAATTACGGTGAATAGTATGATAAAAACTACATTATTACAAAATGGTGAATATGCAGGAATTTGTACACTTGAAATAACTTCTATACCTCATATTTCTATTTTAGAATCAGAATACAGTAATAAAACAAAAGAAGAAATATTGTTTAAGTATAAAGTCGATATGCAAGCATTGATTTCCGAACTTTATCAAAACTACAAATTAAATGATAATAATGATATTTCATATGAACTGTTATGGGTTACTACTCCTGTAGAGAATCAAACATTTAAAGCGAAAATTAAATTGTTTATAAATGTAAGAGTTGTTAACAAAAGTAATGATGCATTAAAAGCTTCAATTCAATCATCGATTCAGTTGATAAAAAACAGCCTTACAAATAATAAGTATGATGTTGAATCTGTAGTTGATGATACCGAATTTGATCTGTTAAGAAAGAAAAATAATATATTTTCTCTTTCAAAAGAAACAAGAGTTATCAATTTGCAAAATCAAATGGTTCCTTATTGCTATACTGCAGATCGTTTATTGGAAACTCAGTTAAGTTTGGATAAGATAGTTAATACTATTGTAGATTATCCTTACAGCATTTTATCACTTCAACTAACACCGATTTTACTTTCAGATGAAGAAAAAACAACGGTAGAACAAATGGGGCAAGTGCTTAATTCGCTTTCTCAGGGAATTATGGAAATGGGTAATATTAGTATTTCTGCTGCACAAAAACCAGCAGAAAATTATAAATATTATGCCGAATTGAAGGATGGTCCTTTATTTAGATACTCAATTAATGTTTTTTCTGATGATGTTGGTACTTCAAATATTTCATCAAGAGTTTTTGGTCAATTGGTCAGTGTTACGGAAGAAAAGAACTACTTAACACAAAATAGAATTGACAATTTATCATTTGATAATGAACAAAGCTATTTTTTGCTTCCGTGGTTAATTAATCAGAAGTTAGATGAAATAAATTCAAAAAGTTCTATTTGGAGTATCGGGGTATTTTCTAAGATTCGCAGATTTCCTTATATTGTTACCGAAGAGGAGGCATCTGAATTTTTTAGACTGCCGATAGGTGATGAAAATGTTTCTGCCGGCCTCAATGTAAATGAATCCGTTAAAACCGCAAAAACTTATGCTGATAATATTATTAACGGTGGCGATATAGAAGTCGGTAAGCTTCGTTCGTCATCAAAAGGCGATACAATCGGCTTCAACCTTAAAGACCTTGCAAAACATATGCTGGTTGTAGGTACTCCGGGTTCGGGTAAAACCACGTTTTCCGTAGGTATGTTAGACAGGCTTTGGAAAGAACATCATATACCGTTTTTAGTAATTGAGCCAGCAAAAAATGAATACAGAGCTTTAGTTCAAAGCATTCCGGATTTACAGGTGTTTACACCGGGAAAGAATTTCATTTCCCCATTTGTATATAACCCGTTTGTGCCACCGAAAAATGTCAAGCTTGAAACATATAAATCTACATTGAAAACAGCATTCGCAGCAGGTGTTTCAATGACAACTCCGCTTGATAAAATTTTTGAAGAGGCAATTAATAACTGTTATTCAGATTTCAGATGGCTTGATACATATACCACGGATAACAAAGGAAAAATTTTTAATATAACTGACTTTATTAAATGCTTTCAGCAAACATTTGATGAAATAGGCTATACAGGCGATGCTAAAAACATAGGCAGAGCCGGCGTTGTTAGACTTAACAGCCTTGTGAATTTGTTTGACAATTATTATTCGATACCTATTGAAGATTTGTTGTCAAAGCCCACGATAATTGAATTGGCGGCAATAGAAAATGCTGAGCAAAAAGCGCTGATTATTTCATTGTTGTTACTCTCAGTTTTATCTTATGTTAATGCTAATTATGTTGGCGAAGGCGGATTGAAAAATGTAATTCTCCTTGAAGAAGCACATGTGCTTTTGGATTCTAATATGAATTCGGGTCAAGGTGAAGCTAATCCGAGTTCAATTGCTCAGGGGTTAATAAAGAGAATGCTTGCAGAGATTCGTTCATATGGTGTCGGATTGGTTATTGCGGATCAATCGCCTAGAAAAGTGGGGACCGATGTAGTAGCTTTAACCGACATGAAGGTTGTATTCAGGCTTGTAGAAGCGGCAGATAAACAAATTATTGCTGATAGTTCTAATATGTCTGATGCTATGATTCAGCGTATGTCAAAGCTAAAACCGGGTGAAGCATTCTTGTTTTTTAATAAGCTTGATGAGCCGGAGGAGGTTATTACTCCTGATTATCGCTTGGAAAATAATATCAGCATTTCTCTTTCGGATGAAGGAATAAAAAGCCTCTCGACATATTGGAAAAATAAGCCGGAAATGCTTAAGCCATATCCTGAATGTAATGTGATTCATTATTGTAAGCAAACTTGTGATTATTCGCAAAGAATTCTTGCCAGAGAAATAGCAAGAAGAATATATGTAAAAAATTTCAAACCTGACTCAACAGATTTTGAATTGGTTAAAAAAGTATTCTCAAGAATAAGTTTGCTTATTAAAAATGAGCTTAACGACGAACCGTATACACGGGAATTATTATCCTGCGTAAAGGTGCATTTGTGGAGAAAAATTAAGTATTCAACAAAAATTAAAATTAACGAAAAACTCATTGAAAATTCATTGAGAAAATAGAGGTGATCATATGTGCGATGACTTAGGAACGGAATTTTCTTCAGATATCGATACAAGTAATACCGGAGATTTTTCCGATGGCCTTGACACTGCCTCGGATGCTTCTTTTTCAGATGAAATAGAAGACATACCTGAAGATGACTTTTCAGACGATATGGTTGATGTGTCCGACGATCTCCCGGAAGATGATTTTGAGGACGATATGCAAGACGTATCGGATGACATTCCTGAAGATGAAATCGTTGATGATATGCAAGACATATCGGACGATATTCCTGAAGATGAAATCGTTGATGATATGAAAGATGTATCGGACGATATTCCTGAAGATGAAATCGTTGATGATATGCAAGATGTATCGGACGATATTCCTGAAGATGAAATCGTTGATGATATGAAAGATGTATCAGACGATATTCCCGAGGACGAAATAGCTGACGATATGGAAGATATATCAGACGATATTCCCGAGGACGAAATAGCTGACGATATGAAAGATGTATCGGACGATATTCCCGAGGATGAAATCGTTGACGATATGAAAGATGTATCGGACGATGTTCCCGATAATATTATGACAGATAATTCCAATAATATTTTAGGTAACAAATTTTCAAATGATACATCTTTAGCCTCTATGAGTGATCAAGAATTAGGCAACTTTACAGATTGGGAAAATGCTTATGCATCAGTAATTGATAATATTAGAAATGATCCAACTTTGTCTGATTTGGAAAAATCTGCTTTACTTGAATCATCATACAATGAATTCGTTGAATCAAACGGAATAAATAATTATAGTGATGCTGATATAGAAGATGGTGGACCGGTTAAGGTTTTAACTTACAAATCTAACCGATATTATAATGACGGTGAAAGTGTCGATTTAAGTAATGATTTCGCAACTGATACGGCACCACGAAGTCCATTGGATTCTCATGAATATACAGAAATTGTAGATGCATTAGACAATATGAATGTTGAATATCGACCGATAGCCGAAGCTGATACAAATCGAACGGAACAAGATATAATTGACAGAATAAGTGGTGGTGATGAAACTGAGGGGTCTTGTTCTTCTTTGGCACTTGCTTATGCCGGAAATAAGGGTGGATATGACGTTCTTGATTACAGAGACGGAAACAGTAGAGAATACTTCGCAACTCGCTCATCTATTGAAGATATTGCCCATATTCCAGGTGTTGAATCTTTTGTTTTAAATGGAACAAACGACTTTGAAAGTGTTAGCCAGCTTCTATCCGGTGTTAAAGATGGTGAAGAATATTATCTCGCATCAGGTCAACATGCGGCTATTATTCGACATAATAATAATCAGTTTGAATATTTAGAATTACAGCATCAATCCGATGGAAACGGTTGGCATAGTTTAAACAATGACATATTGAAATGCAGATTCGGATGCGAATCAGATCGTTTAATACCAAGTAAAAGCTATATGATGAATGTAAGTTCATTGTCTAAAAATAATGAATTTAAAAATATTCTTGGTTATATAAATACTGCAGAACAAGATCAAATGAAAGGATCAAAAGGTTATGTTAGATGATTTAATGGAATTCAGATGGATAGAAAATCCAGAAAAACTTGGTGAAAGGCTCTTTACTTTTGATGGAATAACAATTTTTAATTTGTTTAAGGATTATCCGTACAAACTAACACCTGAGCAAAAAGAAATATTTGATAAAAAGAATCCTTATTGGGCGGAATTCTTTAAAGATAGAATTTATGAGAAAAAATAACGGAGGATTAATTATGGGATTATTCAATAACAAAAATCCAAACGAAGCGGCTTATGTCGGCGAAAAAAAACATTTTACCGATGTAATTAAAAATTCAGGACCCGGTGAACTTTTGCTTTGGAGACAGCCTGAGGAGGATTTTAATACAAATTCAACTCTTATTGTAATGCCGGGCGAAGAAGCAATCTTTATTAACGGAGGAAATATAGAGCAAGTTTTTACCAGTGGTACATATAAACTCAACACGAACAATTATCCTTTTATTAGTAGATTACGAAACGCTTTTTCAGGTGGAATTTCTACTTTTAATTGTGTTGTATATTTTGTCAGAAAAGCTGTTTCAATGGAAATCTATTGGGGAACAGATTCTCCGATTCAGGTTCGTGATCCTATTTTTCAAATTGCTTGTGATCTACAGGCTCGTGGCTCATATAAGGTTTCAATCGAAGACTCTGCAAAGTTTTTGACCTTAATGATTGGCAATAATGTTTTTTTGACAACGCAGGCTGAATTAACAAACTTTTTTAGAAGTCAATTCTTAATGCATATCAAATCAAATCTTGCCAAAGCAATAAAAAACAGCGGTGAAGAATTAATTGGAATCAATGCACAACAGGAAGTAATTGCAAATGAATTGTCAAAAATTATTTCCGGTATTTTTGATGAGTACGGAATATATTTGCAAAATTTTTCTGTTGAGTCGATTGATGTTGTAGATAATGAAAATAGACAAAAACTTGAAGATGCAATTTCATCAAAAGGAGTTATGGGAATTCTTGGTGATAATTGGGAAAGACAAAAACAATTTGAATTGATGAAAGATGTTGCCAATAATCCTACTAATCTTGCCGGAATGGGAGCAGGAATCGGAGCAGGAATCGGAATGGGAGGAGCATTCAGTTCAATGACAAACGGAATGTTTAATAATTCAAGCGGATTTAGCCAAGGATCAAATGTTGATAATCCTCTTGACAGAATTAATCAAAATAATACCCAACATACCAATACAACACAACAGCAATCAGATGAAACATCTCAGTCTGATCCGGTAGAGACATTAAAAAAACTTAAGCAAATGTTTGAATTAGATCTGATTACGCAGGAAGTGTATAATGAAAAATTGACTGAAATAATGTCAAAAATGTAGGTGGCTGATTATGAAAAGCAATATATATAAAATTATTTCGGGAATATTGTTTCCAGTTGCTTTTGTATCCTTGTTTTTTGTGATAGGAGGAACTGAACACGGAACCACATGTTGGATTGGGTTTGCTTCTGTAATACTTTCATATGTAATATTGATAGCCGTCCCGTTATTCATACCAAATTCACAAAGTTCATATCTTTTTGGCACAACAAGCGGAACTGTTACAGGAATATTTTTTTCCGTGCAATTTGTAATCGGTTTGATTTTTGTGATTTGCGATTTTGATAAATGGAAAATTGCTTTGATTATTGAAATGGTTTTATTTGTGATAATGATATTTTTTACGCTTCAGCTATTTCAAATAGACGAAGCAACTGCAAAAAAAGAAGTAAAGCATTCACAAGAAGTTTATTCGGTGAAAAACTTGTCGCTTAAAGCAAAGATGATTTTTAACAGTACAACTGATGTTGAAATTAAAAAGTATGTAAAAAGTGTGTGTAATGAATTAAATTCTTGCCCGACTTCAAGTAACTTTCAAGTAATGGCAATTGATGATTCAATAGGCTTTAGTTTGGATGCGCTTAGCCAATCGGTTATGTCTGGTGATATAAACAGTGTTAAGGCATCTGCTTCGTCGGTGATTGCATTAATAAGAAAACGGAAGTTATTGTCAAAATAAGGAGAAAATATTATGTATAAAATGTGTAGTAAATGTGGATTCTTTTATGATGACGTAGAGAATCCTCAATGTCCTCAATGTGGTGAAGCAAGTGATGTGGAAACTACAATCGGAAATCAGCCTAAAGATATCAATGAGGATTATAGTACAAAATGCCCAAATTGTGGAAATGTACAATCCAAAGATATTCATAGATGTTTAAAATGTTCTAAAATCATAGATGACGAAAAGCAAGAAATTTCAGAGCCATTTAAAGGCAATAATGACAATACTGATATTGAGTTGCCTCCTTATAGCGAAGCGGATGATATTTCTTCTTCAAAAAAAGAATTCACAGAGCATTCAAATAATAACGCTTCAACTGTTAATTCTAATAATGATAATCATAACAGCATTTTGAACGATTACAGAAAAGTTGCGGCAATTGTTTTAAGTGTTATTTTTGTATTGATAATCGTTGTTATCGTTATTGTAGCAAAATCTAATGGGCCGATAAAAATAAATTTAAATGATTATATAAGTAATAATATTTGCACAGATCAAAATATTCAAACTGATATTGATTACGATGATGAATATGATCAACGTAGTGAGGTGGCAATGTATTATTCAAATTATACGGAAGGTCCTGGATTGCGTATATATGGATACAACCAATATGCTTCATTAGAAACAAGTGATTTGAAAAATATTATAGATTGGGATTCTCTTAAAAGAGATATTGATGAACAATTAAGTCATAAGAGAAAGTATGAAAAAAGATATTTAGACTTTTATGATTTCTTTGATGTAGATTCATTTGACTTTTCAGTTGATAATAGTGACAATATAAGTAATGGCGACTCAGTATGTGTTACTGTTAATACTAAAGAAAATTATATGTTTAATAATGTTACTATTGAACTTTCAGGCTGTTCGTATACATATGAAATTGATGGACTAAAAACAGTGAAGGCTTTTGATCCGTTTGATTATGTAACATTTATTCATGATAATGCAAATGGATATGCAAGTGCCGGATGCCGAGTAAATGAGGATCTAAATGAAAATATAGAAGGATTGGATGGCTTTAAAGTTACATACTATAGTGAAGATACAATCGCTATTGAAAAAGATGATTATATTATTGCAAAAATTGAGTTTTATTTTGACGATGATACAAAGTCATATCATAATTATAAAAACGGCGAAACAGTAACTATGTATTGTTCATGCTCAAATTATAAATTGACGGATGAGTATGATATTTATATAGGTGTATCTCAAAAAGAATATACATTCAGCAATTTAGGCGAATATGCAACAAAGTCATCAACTATTTCTGAGGAAGAACTTAGTAAATTTGCTGATTATGCAAAGAGTTTGATTAATAAAAAATATGGCGATTATGACTATTATTCCGATTTCAAATTAAATTCTGCCTATATAACTGATCTAAAAGATAGAACAAAATATATTTCTTGTCATAATAATCTTTGCTTGATATATTCATATACATACGAGACTTGGGATGACAAAAAAGAAACAAAATATTTATATGTTATGTTTAGTGATTTGATAATATCAAGTTCAGGTGAAATTGAATTTACTCCTGAGGATTATTATGATAGAATAAATAATGATTATGACAGCGTTGATGGGATATTATCATATTGCTTTGGAGATAGTTATAATGTAGTTAAAATATGAGATTAGTTACAAATATTTAGAGGATTAGTATTTTTTGCATTTTCCATACTCAACAATAAAAAAAACTTAAACAAGAAAGCAATCCGGCAATTAATTCCGGATTGCTTTTTTGATGGTTACGGTGGTGTGCCAATTCCACATTTCTTTTGACCCAAAGGGTGCGTAGCAGCACATTCTCAACTTCTAAACCACCTTTATTGTATCTTTATTATAGCAGAATTATTCCTTGCTATAAAGTGTTTTGTATTTTTCTTCAAACGCTTCAAGGTCTTTGTACCTAATTGATAAGAAGTGATAATTGAATTCTTTTTATCATTGCCTTCGATTTCAAGCGATAACCTTATGACAATATTTAAGTGCGTTACCTCAATATATTTTATGTAAAAAACCGTGTTTTGATTCTTTGAGTCCCTTAAAATAACATCAGGAATATTTACTACATCATAAACGCATTTATGAAATAAGTTGTAATCTTGGGCATGTCTTTCTTTGATATGCTCATCTCGTTCGTCAGTTAAAATCAGTTCATTTGTTGCAAGCTTACCAAATTCTATTTCAAGGAATTCTGTATTCAGTTTTCCGATAAATTGATATTTGCTAAACTCCATGTTTCTACATCTTTTTTCGTATTTATTATATCATACATTATGCCAAGCACCTCTGCCGCTTGATTGACTGAAAGCATTACAGGCATTTCATCAAAATTTTTTACACCTTGTTTTCATTTAATTTCACCATAGAAAAATACCACTCTATAATACAGAGAAAAAACTCGGTTTTGTTGATGTGTTTTCAGAAAAATTATAGGAACTTTTTTGCAAGATAAAAAGCGGACATCATTTGAGTTATCATATAAGCAGAAATAAAAAACATGAAATTGCGGACCAAGTTTGGTGTGTGTTTGCGATTGTGTAGATGAAAGCGGAGAAAGTCTGTTTTTTATCTATATTTATTTTTCGGAGGTTTATTATGAGAATCAAAAATCCAAATGCAAAGCGTGTCGCACATTCAAATGAATTAACTGCTTCGGCACAAAAGAAAACGGACGATGCCTTAGCCGATATACTCAGCAGTAAGGATTGATGAATGTTGTAATTAGCTGTTTGATTTGTTATTATTAGGTGGGTGATGAAAATGTTTAAAGGTGTTTATGAAGGTAAAAATGCAAAACATCAAAGTAAAAGAATACTTATATTAGGAGAGTCGCATTATGATAAAGATGGGTATAATGATTTTACTACTGATTCAGTAGTTCAAAATTTTTATTCAAATCCAGGTGAAAAGAAATATCAATTTTTTCATAAAATTGCTAAATGCTTTTTTGAAAATGTAAAGGATATTGATGATGAATTTGAAAGTTTTTGGAATAATGTATATTTTGCAAACTATGTTGACGGATTGTGTGGTATAGGTGATTCAAAAGCAAAAATTTTAATTAAAAACAATAAAGAAAAATACAATAATGAATTATTTGAATTTATAAATAAAAATGAAATTGATATAGTATTTGTTTTCGGTAGAGCAGTTTATAATAATCTGCCGAGTTGTTCCAAAAATAAAACAGCTGCTGAAAAACAACCTGATTTAGATAACGGTAATTTGTTTGTGGGCAAAAAAAGAGATTTTATAAGACATTGTGTTTATTTAAAAGGTGAACAACATAAAAATGCAAAAACAATGCTAAAGAGAGATGTTCACGTTTATGGACTTCGTCATCCTTCTGCGAGATGTGGTTTTAATGCTGAAAATTACAAACCATATTTGAAAAATCTAATATAACATTAACACCACGGTGAGAAATCATTGTGGTGCTTTATTATGCCCGAAATTCGGCACATAGCATTTTATATAATCACATCAAGAAAGGGTGATGATATGAAGCAAGGCGTGTTTTGGTTAATTGATAATAAGTTGCTTGCAATTCCGTTTGACAAAAGTAAATATCCCGACGGCATTGCAAAATCCGCCGATACATATAATCACGAAAAACTGTGGAAATATGTTAAGCCCCAAAATTGCAACAAGCCGTATAATTACTACTCTCGTGGCAGAGTTGTCAAAGGAACTAAAAACAAAGCGATTATTTATATGAACCCAAATATAACAAACGAGTTTATTTCAAGCATAAAAGAAGCGTTTGAAATTGAGGGCGAACCGATTATTAAGTTAGATTTCAGCAAGCATTATAAATGTTATTTAGATTAAGCAAAACGGAGGAGAAATTATGAATCGCTCAAAAAACGATCATATAATTGAAATGGCAAAAAAATTTATTGATAATTGCAATAGCTTTGAAATTAAAGATTTAGATGCCGACAAACAGTATCTCAACAATTTACCCGCAATAATTCCTTTCACCGATCGTATTAAAGAATACTTAAACCCGTTTGAGGAAGAACAAAATCAGAATCTTACAAAAACGAGTAGCAATGATTTAGATGAGCTTTGCATATTTGAAAAAGATATGTTTAAGTTGTTTTGTACCGATGAATTTAATACATATCTTATAAGAATGGTGAACAGTTTTGTTATCGAAGCCGTTAACGTAGGCAAACGAGTTTTAATTATATCGCCTTTTTCTAATGCAATTGTTCGTAATTTCTTAAAAGCTGTTGGACGAAAGGATCACCAAAACAACCTTTTTTGGTTTGATGATAAAAAGCTCTATTTTTGCGAGTGTATGCCCGATGATAACATAATTGCTTTTACAGAGGATATTAAATCAAAAATTCTCGATTTGAATATAGATATTGTCTACATTCCGTATCTTGAGGCCTTGCTTAAAAAATACAGCCCAAAATTACAAATTGATGTGCTGAAATACTTTTATGATTTTGTTTTTGATAAGAAAATTTGTATCGTTTCAACCTTGTCGTCATTTGAACAATACAAAGGCGCAAATGATGATTGCTTGTTTTATCCGCAGCATAAATTAGATGTTTGCGTGTTAGGGAAAATTCTGCCTATGGAGGCATTGTACATTACTTCGTTTTCAAATAATACAGCGAGCTTTGAAAACTGGAGTGTGTGGAATTATATTAACGATACCCCGTCAAAAGTTTCGGTGCAAAGCCTTGATAATTTTTATACCTTTGATTCAATAAAGATAAATGATGAAGAATTTAATAATATGCAGCTTTAAAAAATGTTTTATGTCCGAAAAAAGATAAATATGTGGGTGTTATGCGGTTGTTCGTATAAAACGGCGAAATAAGTGCCTCGGATGGCAGTTGACGAAAAAATACGATTTGCTATAATGAAAGCAAATAAGTAAAGGGGGAATTTATATGAGTTTTGATTTAAGTGCTGTTCCGACCTGTGAGCTTGTCGATGAACTCAAGAAAAGAGAGGGCGTTTGGGCAACCTCGGTTGAGCCTTATGCATGGTACAGCATAGTAACAGAAGACATTGAATGAGATGCAGAGGGTTCTGTTGAAATATTGGTAGTGTGTGATTAGGAGAATGTAATATGTTAAAATTAGAAAAATTAAATTTAGGAAGAGACTTAGTTGAAGATAAAGATAAAGATAAAGATAAAGATGCAAAAACCATTGCACGGGATTTGCTCGGAAAAATAATAAGCTTTGCTGGAAAAAATTACTTAATAACGGTAACCGAAGCATATCCTGCAGATGATTATTACAGTTATATTTACAGAGCAACTCATAACGAGGATGGTACTAAAAAAAGTGAAAATGAGATAAATAAAAATGGTAAAGCGTATAAAATCCTGACCGATGAGAACATGGTTGGTGAGTTTTTTCTGTACGGAGGAATGCTTCATTTAGCCGGCAAAGAGAATAATGGGAAAGATGAAAATGCACGAATTGAACTTGATAATGTACTTATAAGAGGTGCTGTCAAAGTAGAAGATAACACTCTGATTATTGATGATAATATAAACATGAATTTTGGCAAGGGTAAACCGACAGACTTGGTCAAAACTTTGAAAATTGATGAAAATAACCTCTCGACACTGAGAATTTATGATAGTTCATTATCGTTTACGAGTAAAGAATGTGAACGAATAGGGTTAAAAGAAGATAAGACCGCCGCAAAAGTAGCGTACAGGTTTTTCATAAATAAAATTAAAATATAAAGGTAATGGATGACATTGAAAAAGAAATATACAATGCTTTATTTTTCATCTCAATTAAACACACCAAAATACAAACCTGCGGCGGACAGAATGTTCGCCGCACTCAATTCATTTAATATAAAATATAAATTATTAAATAATACAAAAGATATATGGCTGCGGGATTTTATGCCGGTGAAAACAAAGTCGGGCAAATATGTATCATTTCGATACGAGCCGAGCTATCTTGCAGACGATCTGCAATTAAGAACAAATTTTAAAACCGATATTGCACCGAGCTTTAAGGTCGATAACCTTGTTTATACAGATATAAATTTAGACGGTGGGAATGTGGTCTTTTCTCCGTCCAAAGAAAAAGTTATCATAAGCGACAGAGTTTTTTCAGAAAATCACGGCATAAGTGAAGCAGAACTCACAGCCAAACTTGAAAAATTGCTCGAAGCAAGTTTAATAATCATTCCATCGCTCAAAAGCGATATGACAGGACATGCCGACGGTATGGTGCGTTTTGTTGATGAAAATACGGTTGTAACAAATGCTCCGCTGTCGCCGTATGGATTTGAAACGAAAGTTAAAAAGTCTTTGCAAAATTACGGATTTAATGTTATTGATTTTCCGTATTTTTACTCAAAGGGTGACAGCGCCGTCGGTTGTTATCTTAATTATTTAGAAACGGAGAAATCTATATTCCTGCCGGTGTTCGGCGTTGATACGGATAACGAGGCTATAAAACTGGCAAAAAACATTTTTGATAAAACAATTATTCCGGTTAATATAAATGAAATTGCCGAATACGGCGGTCTGCTTAACTGTATCAGTTGGGAATTTGAATAGCAAAATATGTACTTATTTTTGTGCATTGCTTTTACTATCATATAAATAAGAATTGAAGAAAGGAAGAAAATAATGGAAGTTGAAAAAGTTTTAACCGCAGTTTATGATGAGGATTTGGAAAACGGTGTGTTCAGGATTCCGGAGGATATTCGGGAGATTGATGGTGGCGTATTTAGTTACTGCCCGAGCCTGAGAAAGTTGATTGTACCAAACTCCATAGATTGGTTGCCCGATTTTTACGACTGTCTGCTTTTAGAATCAATTGAAGTATCAGAGGGTAATGAGGTATATTCTTCTTTAGACGGTGTGTTGTTTGATAAAGATAAAAAACTACTTGTGCGATTTCCGAGAAATCATCAAACAACATCTTATTGTGTTCCGCAGAGTGTAACCGGAATATGTCACTTTGCTTTTCAGTGTTGTGAAAACATAGAAAAAATATCAATTCCGAATAGTATAAAAGAAATGGGAAGATGGGTTTTTTATGGTTGCAAAAAGCTAAGAGAAATAAATATTTCAAACCGTGTAGCTAAGATTGAAAAAAATACCTTCTTTGGATGTGAAAATTTGGAAAGAATCTATATTCCGAATAGTGTGACAGAATTTGATAGTGAGATTTTTACGAATTGCGATAAACTGACAATATATTGTCACAAGGGCTCTGCGGCGGAAAAATACGCAAAAGAAAACAATATTCCTGTTTATTATGCGCAAGAAAACGAATAGTTATGTATATTTATCGGTCGGGTAGTTCTATGGCATCACATTCGTAAAAAAATAAAACAATTGTAACGGTAAACAGTAAAGAAATTACCGAAAATGCTGGTTTACTTAACTGTATCAGTTAGGAAGATTAAATCAAGGCAAATATAAAAAGAGATTTGCTCCGATTGAAGGGCAAACCTCTTTTATCTTTAATGATTAATTTATTTCCAATATCTATTAATAAGTCGTTGCATATTTTCTCTGCCGACCGGATTCATTGTGTGCAACTTGACAGGATAATATTGCTCGGTTTCTGCAAGATAGTCAAGCAATTTAATTCCGTCACCGCCGTCAAAAGCATAGTCGCCTAAATCATGATCTAAGTCAAGTTGTTCAATCGGTTTTTTTGCGTTTTTAATCAATTCAATTGCTTCATTAACGCTGTGACAATGAA
>ERZ780207.1849-NODE-1849-length-16890-cov-17.052213_pt1 | contig 16890 bp, 7 predicted proteins | sample MGYA00510977_ERZ780207 | MGnify/ENA primary metagenome ERZ780207 (study PRJEB29588, sample SAMEA2151383) | human gut metagenome | biome: human gut; feature: human-associated habitat; material: faeces | place: Denmark | collected 2008/2010 ... | reverse complement strand
CCGCAGCACTAACGACAGGTGCGAAGCACTGGCATCGCCAAAAGGCTGTTTTTTTATGTTTTTGTTTCAGTTCCCCCCAGTATTTATCCACTGAACCGTTTTTGTTTCTGTGCCCCCTGTATTTATAAAAAATCATGGTTTGCCACACATTAGAAATAAAAGTTTTTCGTAACTTTGTAGTTTGAAAGAAAATATAATAATTCAGCTACTCAATATGAACACTTTAGCTACAAAGTACGACCCAAAAGAGGTTGAAGATAAATGGTACAAGTATTGGACAGACCACGACTTGTTTAAGTCTGTTCCCGATGAGCGTGAGCCATACACCATCGTGATTCCACCGCCAAACGTGACTGGCGTGCTGCACATGGGCCACATGCTCAACGAAACAATCCAAGACATTCTGGTGCGCCGCGCCCGCATGGAGGGCAAGAACGCGTGCTGGGTGCCTGGCACCGACCACGCTTCTATCGCCACTGAGGCGAAGGTGGTGAACCGCCTGGCGCAACAGGGCATTCGCAAAAGCGACCTTACTCGCGACGAATTTTTGAAGCACGCCTGGGACTGGACCCACGAGCACGGCGGCATCATCTTGAAGCAGCTCCGCCGTTTGGGCGCAAGTTGCGACTGGAGCCGCACTTCGTTCACCATGGACGAAAAGCGTAGCAAAAGCGTGATCAAGGTGTTCTGCGACCTCTACGACAAGGGACTCATCTACCGCGGATTGCGCATGGTGAACTGGGACCCTAAGGCTCAGACCGCATTGAGCAACGAAGAAGTGATTTACCGTGATGAGAAATCGAAACTCTATCACCTGAAATACTATCTTGCCGACCAAGAGAACGTCGACACCAGCGCCGAAGGCAACGTGGTGCACAAAGACGCTAAGGGCTACTTCGCCGTGGTGGCTACCACGCGCCCCGAAACCATCATGGGCGACACCGCCATGTGTATCAACCCTAAAGACCCAAAGAACCAATGGTTGAAGGGCCACAAGGTGATTGTGCCTCTGGTGGGCCGTGTGATTCCTGTGATTGAGGACCGCTATGTGGACATCGAGTTTGGTACGGGCTGCTTGAAGGTGACTCCTGCACACGACACCAACGACCACATGCTCGGCAAGACCCACAATCTCGAAACCATCGACATCTTCAATGCCGACGGCACCATCTCTGATCAGTCGCCTCTGTATGTGGGCATGGACCGCATGGACTGCCGCAAGCAGATTGCGAAGGACTTAGATAGCGCCGGTCTGCTCGACCACGTGGAAAACTACGAAAACAAGGTGGGCTACTCCGAACGCAACAGCGACACTGCCGTGGAGCCTCGCCTGTGTATGCAGTGGTTCTTGAAGATGCAGCACTTTGCCGACATCGCCCTCCCTCCTGTGATGGAAGACGCGCTGAAGTTCTACCCCGAAAAGTATAAGAACACTTATAAAAACTGGCTCGACAACATTCAGGACTGGTGCATCAGCCGCCAGCTATGGTGGGGCCACCGCATTCCTGCCTACTTCCTGCCTACCGCCGACGGTGCCGACGAGAAATACGTGGTGGCGCCAACCCGTGAGGAAGCGCTCGAAAAGGCTCGCAAGATAGAAGGCTACGAAAACATCACCGCCGAGGAACTCAAGCACGACGAAGACGCGCTCGACACTTGGTTCTCAAGCTGGCTGTGGCCTATCTCGCTGTTCGACGGCATCAACAACCCCGGCAACGAGGAAATCAAATACTACTACCCCACCGCCGACCTGGTGACCGGTCCCGACATCATCTTCTTCTGGGTGGCTCGCATGATTATGGCTGGCTACGAATACATGGGCGAGATGCCTTTCCGCCATGTGTATTTCACCGGTATCGTGCGCGATAAGCTCGGCCGCAAGATGAGCAAGAGCCTCGGCAACTCGCCCGACCCAATCGAACTGATTGAGAAATACGGCGCCGACGGTGTGCGCATGGGCTTGATGCTCGCAGCCCCTGCTGGCAACGACATCCTTTACGATGATGCGCTTTGCGAACAAGGCCGCAACTTCAACAATAAGATTTGGAACGCTTTCCGTCTGGTGAAGGGCTGGGAAGTGGCAGATATTGAGCAACCTGAGCACAGCCGCCTGGCAGTGCAGTGGTTCGACAATGTGCTCCGCAGCACCGAGGCTGAGGTGAAGGACTTGTTCTCAAAATTCCGCCTCAACGAAGCCTTGATGGCTATCTATCGCCTGTTCTGGGAAGAATTCTCTGCTTGGTATCTCGAAGCAGTGAAGCCAGCCTACCAGCAGCCTATCGACCGCGCCACTATGGACGCTACGCTCCGTTTCTTCGACAGTCTGCTCCGCTTGCTCCACCCATTCATGCCATTCATCACAGAAGAGCTGTGGCAGCACATCGATGAGCGCAAAGATGGCGAGAGCATCATGTATGCGCCTATCAACCAAACTCCTGCAGATGCCGACACCGATTTGCTGAAGGCGATGGACGAGGCAAAAAGCATCATTTCTGGCGTGCGCAACGTGCGCTTGAGCAAGAACATTCCTCAAAAGCAGCCTATGAATCTGATGATTGTGGGCAAATGGACCAATCCTTTCAAGAGCATCGTGGAAAAACTCGGCGGTCTGGAAAGCATCACCGACGCTGATGCCAAAGACCCTGCCGCAGCAAGCTTCATGGTGGGCACCACTGAATACTGTGTGCCACTGGAAGGTGCCATCAATGTGGAAGAGGAAATCAAGAAGCTCCAAGCCGAACTCGACTACGCTATCGGCTTCTTGAAGAGCGTGGAGAAGAAGCTTAGCAACGAACGTTTTGTTGCCAACGCCCCTGAGGCAGTGGTGGCAGCCGAGCGCAAGAAGCAAGCCGATGCCCAATCGAAAATCAAAACTCTCGAAGAAAGCATCGCCGCCCTCAAAAAGTAAACTCACACATCACCCATAACGCAAAGATAGCCGCCCCACCACAGGCGGCTATCTTTTTTCCTCCCCCACACTTTATATGGGGATAAAGCTCACACAGATACCGCTCACTGATTTTGCTTTTGATGATGTTAAATCTCACGGAGGTTGATGGAATGGTCGTGGGGCAGGGGCTTGGCTCACACAGATCCCGCAGATCTCACTGATTTTGCTTTTGATGATGATAAATCTCACGGAGTTTGGTAGAAAGGTCGTGGGCATATCCGAGTGCTCCGAGTGCTCCGAGTACTCCGATTTCCAAAGCTCACACAGATCCAACAAGATTCAACAAAAAAATAATTTGTGAAAATTTGTGCTAATTTGTGGCTTATCAAAGACACGAAACCCGCGGTTTTTTTTGTTTAATCTGTTGAATCTGTGTGAGCCACAGGGAGCAAAGGTGCGTGAAGCCTCTGTGAGATTTAACATTAGGCGTGAAAATCCTGTGGGATCCGTGTGAGCCACTCACACAGATTCAACAACAAAAATAATTTGTGCTAATTTGTGGCTGAAAAATCCGTCATATCCGCCAAATCCGTGTTCGCCCCAAACAATTAATTGGGAAAAAATGGGGGTGGTGGGGGAAAATTACACATTGTTTATAATAGTTATACGGGAAAATATGACTAACTTTGTGAGTTGTAAGGTGGATAAATGCCGAAAGTGCGTTTTTGCGCCTGTTTTTTGACATCAAAATAGATATTTCATTGCAATTAAATATATACAACTAAATAGTATGCAAAACATTATTGAAGAAAACGGAACAAGCGCGGTGAAAGAAAAAGCCGCGAAAAGAGCGGAAGAATCTGCGTTCCAAATCAAGCCTTTCCTTACAGCTTGTGTGCGAAATTGGTACTGGTTTATCATTTCGGTGGTGGGATTTGGCTGCCTTGCGTTTTTATTCGCAAAGTCGCAAACTCAGAAGTACAGCTCATCGGCTAAGATTCTGATCACCACTAAAGACTCGAAATCGGCTGGTAGCCAAACTGCACTGTTTAGCGACTTGGGTATCGCTGGCGCCAACAACATGGTGGCTAACGAAATCTACAAGTTGAAATCAACCACTCTGATGGAGACCGTGGTCAATCAGCTGGGTTTGAACATTCGCTACTACGGACACGTGTTTTTGCGCGATGTGAACTGCTACAAGACCAGTCCGCTCCAAATCACCCCTCTTCAAGATGTGGAAAAGCCATTCGAAATGACCGTGGTGCCTAAGGGTGGCAACGACCTGGAATTTCAAATCAACGACGGCGAGTGGAAAAGAGCTCACTTTGGCAACAAGGTGAACACCGAGTTTGGTCCTATCGCCATCACCAAAACTCAGCACTACACCGAACAATACAAAGACTACAAGGTTATAGCACGCGTATCTACCGTGGCTGGCGTGGCTAAAGCGCTTGAGGCAAACCTCAACGCCGAGGCTGCCGACAAGTTTAGCGACGTGGTGAACCTCTCTTTCGCATGCGACAACGAGCAGATGAGCATCGACGTGCTTAACGCTCTGGTGGCTGTGTATAACCAGGAGGCTATCGACGATAAGAACTCTGTGGCAAGAAACACCGAGGACTTTATCGCCGAGCGTATTGAATCGCTCTCGAAAGACCTTAGCGGTGTGGACAGCCGTATCGCACAGCTGAAGGTGAACAATATGAACTCGCAGATGTTTAGCGACCCAACCACAAGCCTTCAATTTGTGAAGAGCGCCAACGATGCCGACCTTCAGGTGTCGCTCGCTAACCAAATTGTGGCATACATGCACCGCATGAACGGCCAAGAGTTGATTCCAAGCAATACTGGTCTGGCTGACGCTGGCATCCAAGGTCAAATTGCCAACTACAACGATAAGATGCTGCAATACCAGAAGATTCAAGCCTCATCGGGTAAGGACAACCCTGTGATGATTGAAATCACCAATTCACTCAACTCGATGCGCAGCACCATTCTGCAATCGCTCAACACCTATGTGAACTCGCTCCGCCTGAAGCAAGCCAACGCCCACTCGCAAGAGGGTCGCGCCACTGGCGGTATGTCGGCTATCCCATCGCAGGAAAAAGCGATTACCGAAGTATCACGCCAGCAGCAAATCAAGGAGCAACTCTACCTCTACCTGCTCAACAAGCGTGAAGAGAATGCACTTCAGTTGGCTATCACCGAGCCTAACGCTAAGGTGATTGAGAAATCGGCAAGCGCGGGTCAAGTGTCGCCTAACCAAACCCGAATCGTTGCCCTCGGCATCATCTTGGGTTTGGCGTTCCCAGCACTGATGATTTACCTGATGTTCTGGATTCAATCGCTCGACACGCTTATCCGCTCACGCCGCGACATCGAGGACAACACCGACCTTTCAGTTATCGGCGAAGTGCCCGAAAAGCCAGCCGGACAGGAATCGAAGGAAATTGTGGTTACCGAAACCGGCCGCGACCGCATCAGCGAAGCATTGCGTATCATCAGAAGCAACCTCGACTACGTGTTGCCTAAGAAGGGCTCCGAAGGCAGAGTGCTTCAGCTCACTTCCACCACTGCCAGCGAGGGTAAGAGCTTCTTGGCGCTCAACCTTGCGCTTACCACCGCACAAGCAGGCAAGAAGGTGGTGTGCGTGGACTTAGACTTGCGTAAGGGTCGCTTCTCCGACTATGTGAACATCAGCAACAACGGCATTGGCGTGAGCGCATACCTCTCCGAACAAGTGGACAGCGTGAACGACATTATCATCAAAGGCCAACTCCACGAAAACCTCGACTTCGTGAATGTCGGTGCCATTCCACCCAACCCTACCAGCCTCTTGATGAACGATCGTCTGGAAATGCTCATTTCTGAGCTGAAGAAGATGTACGACTACATCATTCTTGACACCGTGCCATTTGGCTTGATTGCCGACGCATCGTTGATCAACCGCTATGTGGATGCCACAATCTATGTGATCCGCGCTGGAAAGATCGACAAGCGATTCCTCGACGAGCTTGAGAAGATGAGCGACGAGCAAAAAATCAAGAACATGGTGGTGCTGCTCAACGGCGTGAAACTCAACTCCAAGAAGTATGGCTACAGTTACGGCTATGGATATGGTTACGGCTATGGATATGGCTACGGTTACGGTTATGGCTACGGCGACGAAGGCGAAGAAACCAAGAAAAAAGGCTTCTTCCGCTCGAAGAAAAAGAAAGACTAACAGATAGAAATCTATAAGTTTTGGTGGCGAAGTGTTAAACCCATTAACATTTCGCCACTTTTTTTTGCTACCGATTGCCACGCCTCCGAAAAATGCAAAAATTCACAAAATGCAAGAATCAGCCCCCTGAGAGCAACACACATTTTTTAAATCTGTGCATTTTTTATAAAATTACAATTTTTAACAGTGTGGTTAAAAAATCACTAACCCTATTCGTTTTCAACAAGATAGATTAACTTTGTGTATGTCAAACGGCGATATTTATCATTTTATACGCCATTTGCAACAGCTGTTTATTGCTTGAAACAGCTCATCACAAAACCAGGTATAGCACAAGCAAAACATTATCGTTCCGCCCCACTCTACTCCATAATGGGCGGCTATACCACAAAAACAAATATATGAGAAGAATATTTTTAGCATTAGTAACTATCCTGTCTGTTTTTTCACTGGCTATGGCTGGTGATGGCGAGTTTACCGTACGTTCCACCATGTATTACGCAGGTGGCAAATGTGGCCGAGGCACAGCAAGCGGCGACCGCATCGTTCCGAAGAAGGTGCTTTCTGGCGAACACCGTTGGGTGGCACTCTCGCTCGACCTCTATCGCGCAGGCTTCCAGTTTGGCGACACCATCGTGGTCACCGACCACAAAACGCCATGGGTCAACGGACTTTGGGTAGTGAAAGACAAGATGGCGCATAGCAAGAAAATCGACTTTCTTGTGCACCGCAGCAAGGGTCACACCTTCCGCAACAGCACATGCACCATCCGCAAAAAACTCGAAGGCGAAGTCATCCCCGCCTACACCGAAGACGAAAAATTAGATTAACCCCCTCTCTAACACAAAATATGCCCCTGCTCACGTGAGCAGGGGCATATTTTTTACCCCACCGCCCAGTTTTAAGGCTCACACAGATTCCACTTGATAAGGTTTTTAAGGCTCACACAGATCTCACTCACTGAATTGCACGCGTGGCGTTAAATCTCACAGAGGCTCTCCGCAGCCTCGCTCCTTAGGGCTCACACAGATTCAACGAGATTCAACAAAAATTTGATTTGTGCTAATTTGTGGCAGAAAAAAACACCTATTTAATCCATTAAAAATCCATTAACACCAATTTTTTATTTATTTTAATTAGGTGTAAATAGGGTTTAAATGGATTAAATAGGTGTAAAAATCGGATTAAATAGGCTTTCAAGAGAAGCCGTGGTGCATCAGTGAGATTTACCACCAGGCGTGCAATACCGTGGAATCTGTGAGATCTGTGTGAGCCCCAAGGAGCAAAGCTGCCAGTTATTGTTGGGATTTGCGGCGTGCCTCTGCCACTTCCATGAGCTGCTCGGTGCGGCTCTTCCAGGGGCGTTTGCCGAAGATAGCTTCTACGTCGGCGGCGAAAATCACCTCCTTTTCCATCAACGCATCCACCACCTTGTGGTGCTGCTCGGCGTGTTCGGAGATCAACTTCTTTGCACGCTCGTACTGCTCATTCACTATGCGCGAAGTCTCCTCATCAATGAGGCGTGCGCGTTCGTCGCTGTATGGGCGTTGTCCGAGTTGACCTTGTGGGTCGTAATACGAGATGTTAGGCATCTTCTCGCTCATACCGTAATACATCACCATGCTGCGCGCAATGCGAGTGGCTTGCTGCATATCGTTGAGCGCGCCCGTGCCAATCGTGCCGAGGAACAATTCCTCTGCCGCACGACCGCCCATAAACGAGCAAATCTCGTCGAGGAACGCCTGTTTGGTGTAGCCCACACGTTCTTCCGGCATAGTCATATTCACGCCCAGCGCCTTGCCGCGTGGCACAATCGAAATCTTCACCAGCGGAGCGGCATGTTCGAGCAGCCAGATAGTGGTGGTGTGTCCAGCCTCGTGAACGGCAGTTTCATACACATCTTGGCGAGTCATCAGCATCGACTTGTTTTCCAAGCCCAGCGTCACCTTATCGATAGCCTCGTTGAAGTCAGCCATCGTCACAGCCTCGCGGTTCTGGCGTGCGGCGAGGATTGCCGCCTCGTTGCACACGTTGGCAATCTCCGCACCGCTCATACCTGGGGTTTGGCGAGCCAACTGTGTCAAATCCACAGTCTCATCCACCTTCACCTTCTTCAGATGCACCTTAAAGATAGCCTCGCGGTCGGTGAGCGCAGGGAGCGTGACATGCACCTTGCGGTCGAAACGACCCGGACGCAAGAGCGCGTCGTCGAGAATATCCTCGCGGTTGGTGGCAGCCAGCACTATCACGCCGCTTGCGCCATCAATACCGTCCATTTCGGTGAGCAACTGGTTGAGCGTCTGGTCGTGTTCGCTGTTGAAACCCTCGTTGCTGCGCTTGGTGCCCACGGCGTCGATTTCGTCGATAAATACCACACACGGAGCCTTCTCCTTCGCCTCGGCAAAGAGTTCGCGCACACGCGATGCGCCCACGCCCACAAACTTCTCCACAAACTGCGAACCAGAGCGAGAGAAGAACGGCACATTTGCCTCGCCAGCCACTGCCTTTGCCAGCATCGTCTTACCGGTGCCTGGAGGGCCCACGAGCAGCGCACCCTTAGGCACTCTACCGCCCAAACGGCTATATTTCTCAGGATTTTTAAGGAAATCCACAATCTCGGTCACTTCCTGCTTAGCCTCTTCCATGCCAGCCACGTCGGAGAACTTAATCGAGCCCACATCGCTCTGCTTGTCTTCCAAGCCCTTACGGATGTTGTCGATAGCAGCCACGAAGTAGTCGCGGCTCACAGCCTCGGCATCTTTGGTGGTGGCTTGCAGGGCGGCATCGTTGCACACCTTGGCAATGTCGGCACCGCTGAAGCCAGAGGTGATTTTCGCCAAATTCTGCACATCCACATCTTCGCCCACCTTCACATCTTTCAGATAGAGGTTGAAGATTTCGGCACGCTCTTCCAAATTAGGTTGAGCCACATAGATATGACGGTCGAGACGGCCCGGGCGCAGCAGCGACTTGTCGAGCGAGTCTTGGTTGTTGCACGCAGCCAGCACTATCACGCCACTGTTGTTGCCCATACCGTCCATTTCCACGAGCAGTTGCGACAACGCCGGAGTGCGGCTTTGGTCTGCCATCACCTCGCTACGCTTTGCGCCGATAGCCTCAATCTCGTCGATAAACACCACGCATGGCGATTTCTCGCGCGCCTCCTTGAAGATGGAGTGCAGGCGTGCGATTGGGTCGGAATATGGGTTTGCCAAGTCGGGACCGGTGACCGAAACGAAAGGCACATCTGCCCCATTTGCCACAGCCTTTGCCAGCAGCGTCTTGCCGGTGCCGGTAGGGCCCGACAGCAGCACGCCGCGTGGAATTTTCGCACCCAATCGGGTGTAATAGTCGGGACGCTTGAGGAAGTCCACGATTTCGAGCATCTTGCTCTTCGACTTCTTCACGCCAGCCACATCGTCGAAAGTCACATTGTTGGCGAGTTTGGTTTCAAAGTCCAAACCCTTGCGCACCTTCTCTATCGAGTTGAGCAGGTGGTCTTGCGTCACCATTTCGCTGTATTGCGAAGCGGCTTGGAGTGCCGCATCGTTGCACACATTGGCTATTTCAGCCGCACTGAAGCCCGATGAGCGTCGAGCCAGTTCTTCCACATCTATCTTGTCGATGTCCACCGAAATGCGGTTGAGATAGAGGTTGTAGAGTTCTATGCGGTCGTCTTTTTCTGGGAATCCCACGTAAATCTGACGGTCGAAGCGGCCGGGACGAATGAGTGCGCTGTCGATGAGTTCCACACGGTTGGTGGCGCCCATCACTATCACGCCATTGTTAGTACCGTAGCCGTCCATTTCAGCCAACAACTGGTTGAGGGTGATTTCACGCTCGCCGTTGCGGTTGGAGCGGCTGCCGATGGCGTCGATTTCGTCGATGAAGATGATGCACGGCGCTTTCTCCTTCGCATTGCGGAACAGTTCGCGCACACGGCTCACGCCTGAGCCCATAAACTCGCCCTGAAATTCCGCAGCGCTGGTGGAGAAGAACGGCACATTCGCCTCGCCTGCCACAGCCTTTGCCAGCATCGTTTTACCCGACCCTGGAGGGCCCACGAGCAGCACGCCACGCGGTATCACACCACCGAGGCGGGTGAATTGCTCCGGATTGTGCAGGAAGTTGATGATTTCGCGCACCTCACGCTTGGGTCGCTTCATGCCGGCGATGTCGTCGAAGGTCACGGTGTCGGTCATGCGTGTGGGCTTGTCGAGTTGACGGGTCACACGGTCGATAGCCGCCATGAAGTCGGGCTGCTGCACCGCCTTCTTGCCCTGTCGGGCTGCCAGGAGCGAAGCCTCGTTGCAGATGTTTGCAATGTCGGCACCCGACAGACCTGCCGTCATTCGTGCCAATTTGTCAAGGTCAACGCTACCATCGCATTTCACCTTCTTCAGATGCACCTTGAAGATGCCGATGCGGTCTTGGAGCGATGGGTTGCCCATGTATATCTGTCGGTCGAAACGCCCTGCGCGCAGCAATGCCTTGTCGAGCACGTCGGCACGGTTGGTGGCAGCCAGCACGATGATGCCGCTGTTGTTGCCGAAACCGTCCATTTCGGTGAGCAACTGGTTGAGCGTGTTTTCGCGCTCATCGTTGCGTGAAAATTCGTTTTTGGTGCTTCGCGCACGGCCTATGGCGTCGATTTCGTCGATGAAGATGATGCAAGGCGACTTCTCCTTTGCCTGCTGGAACAGGTCGCGCACACGCGATGCGCCCACGCCCACAAACATTTCCACAAAGTCGCTGCCCGACATCGAGAAGAACGGCACATTAGCCTCGCCAGCCACTGCCTTTGCCAGCAGCGTTTTACCGGTGCCTGGAGGGCCCACGAGCAGCACGCCTTTTGGAATGGTGCCACCCAGGTCGGTGTAGCGTTTGGGGTTTTTCAGAAATTCCACCACTTCGCTCACCTCTTTCTTCTCACGCTCCATGCCAGCCACATCGGCAAAGGTCACGTCCTTGTCCTTATCCTTATTGTGGAGTTTGGCGCGCGATTTGCCCACGTTGAAGATGCCTCCACCTCCACCGCCGCCCATACGGCGCATCATGAATATCCAGAACACCACCAGCAGCAGGAGTGGTCCGAACGACCAGAATATGTTGGAGAATGTGCTGTGGCGGTCGTATTCCACTTTACCGTTAAACACGCCCGACTTGCGCCATTCGTCCACACGGTCCTCAAATTTATCGGCACTCGGAATGGTGGTGGTGATCACAGCCTTAGCGCCAGGCACAGGCTGATAGTCCTTGCCCATCACCTGCTTGGCGTAGGCATCGGTGATTTCAGCCTCGGCATCGCCCTGATTGGCATGTACCACGATGTGGCTCACCGCCTTTTTCTGCACCCACCCCTCAAAGTCGGTCCAAGGCATCTCCTTCACCGAGGTGCTTTCCCCTGTGTAATAGATGCCGATGAGCACCATGAAAATGAGCGCATACAGCCAGTAGATGTTGAATTTCAATCCCCCACCCGAAGCCTTGCTATTATTGCCAAATAATTTCATTTGCTTGTTATTAGTTCTCTGATGTAAGCTTGATTAGTAAATATCTTCAATTTCGGTCACCACGGCATCTGCCCACAGTTCCTCCAGGCGATAGCGTTCGCGGAATTCGGGGAGGAACACGTGCACATACACGTTGCCGTAGTCGAGCACTATCCATTGCGAATTTTGGTAACCGTCGTAGTTGTATGGGCGAGTGCCGAGTTTCTCTTCCACGTATTCACGAATGCTGTCGGCCACGGCATCCACATGCTGTGTGCTGTTGCCGGTGCAAATCACGAAGTCGCCAGTAGAGGCACTTTCAATTTCGCTCATATCCATATGTACGATTTGGTGCGCCTTCTTTTCCTGCGCGCCCTCAATAATGGCTTGTATCAATTCTTTGTTTTCAGTCATCAAATTTTATTTTGAAATATTATAATCTTAAAATATCAAGTAGTGCAAAAATCGTGCCATAATCCAAAAAATGCCACAATCCAACTCTAACCTACAAAGTTACGCCAAATTGCCCGCAGCAAAAAATAATTCCCCCAAAATCCCACAAATCTCACAAAATATTTCGCTCCGCCTCTCCCTTATGCCTCACACAGATCTCACAGATTCCACAGTTTTGCACGCCTGACGCTAAATCTCACAGATGCTTCACGCACCCTTGCTCCCTTAGGCTCACACAGATTCAACGAGATTCAACAAAAATTTAATTTGTGCTAATTTGTGCTAATTTGTGGCTTATAAAAGACACGAATCCTGCGGTTTTTGTTGAATCTGTTGAATCTGTGTGAGCATAAAAAAACAGTGGGATTTGTGTGAGGACATAAAAAAAGGGCTCGGATTTCACAATCCAAGCCCACACAGGAAAACATTCTAAATATTATCGCTGGTTTGGCGCATCACTGCGCTACTCGCAGCATTTTAACAATTAACAAAATGCTATAATTATTTTAGTATTTTCTTCGACGATTTAGTGCCGTCGGTGTAAGTGGTCACTACCACATTCACACCTTCGAATGGACTGTCAGACGACACGCCAAGCAGGTTGTAGTAGGTCACACCAGCCACGGTCTTTTCAGCGTCAACATCTTCCACACCGGTAGAGATATCTGGGTCCTTAACGATGGTGTGGCTCACCTTGGTGATGTAGTAGTTAGAGTTGCTGAGTTCGTTAACCGAAGTCACGTCACCGTTCACCAAGTAGATTTCCACAGTCACCACGCCGTCGAAGGTCTCGGCTTTTTCGCAGATGCCAGCGAAGGAGATGTCAGATTCCACCTTATACCATGCGCCATTAGCGCCACCTTCTACAATGCTTCTGCGAGCAGAGGTTGCCTTAGGCTTAGAGCCTACTTCGTAGGTCTTCATACCCACAGCCATTGGATAGAATTCACCATCGCTGTAAGCATACCAGTTCACCACGCCTAAGCAACCGTTAAATGCAGAAGTGATATTGCCATGAAGAGCTTGGTTAGCACCATTCACCACATAGTATTTTGGCAGATAAGCATCATCCTTCTTCACACGGATAATTGCATTGAGATACTTGGCTGCACGTGAGTCAGGAACCAAAGTAACGTATGCGTCAAGACCGTAGTTGAGGGCTTGTGGGTAGATCAAGCCACCATCAGCGGCATTACCTGTACCACCAATGTGCGTATTGTTTTGGTTTGCAGCAACAGGAATTACGAGGTCTTTATCCTGCTGAGTACCACCTTTAGCGCCCTGAATTCTTTCCACATGCTGAGTATCTGTGCTTGGAGTCCAGTATGAGTACTGGCTTTCATATATGCCACTACTATTCAAGCCATTGTTGTATTGAGTGTTGACACGGGTTGAGAAACCGGCCTCCACATTGTAAACAGCATAAATCACAAGGCCTTTACCATCCTCGTCGTTGTGGTTGTCAGCCAAAGCTGCAACAGAAGGAACTGTGAAAGTGATTTGGTGCTCCATACCTGACACCTTATTGTAAGTGAGTTTTTGACTCAATTTCACTTGCTCGTCTTCAGCTCCATTCATCTTATACTCATAGTAGAATCCCTTAAATGTGAATGGATAGAGTGCAGGCGCATTAAGATGCACTTCTTGACCAACGCCCACGGTCAACCATACGTCAGAACCCACAGTGTTGCCTTGTGTAGAAAGTTCGGTTTTTGATGCACCGCTGGTTGGCAAGCCAATCACCTTGATGTTTCTTACAGGGTTGGCGAAGGTGTAGATTTTCACATCCTTCTTCGAGATAACGAGTTGGTCTGCAGCCGATACGCAGTAAGCGCTCACACGCAAATACCAGCCCTTCTTCATATCAGCAGGGTCGGAATCGTAGCCGAGAGCTGTCCACACTTGCTCCCAAGTGAATGATTGCGATTCGGTTTGGAAGTTGCCAATGCTTGCCTCTTTTTGGAGCACACCTTCAGCATCGAAGAATTCAAAGTCGTAGAGGGTGTTCACCTTGGCGTCAGTCTCATTGTAGAGGTCAGAGTGATTCACATAGTTTTTATGTGAAATGGTGATTTCTGGGCGGTCGGTAGTTACATAAGAATCGTAAGTCGACGACTTTGGAGAAATCACAGGAGCATCAATCACTTGCGCTACAGGCTGCTCTGCACCAGGAATAAGGTCGCCGATACGGAGGTTGATGTAGTATTGACCCATCACCCAGTCGCCCCAGTGGGTGGCTGCGGTATTATTGTTTCTGTTGCCGTCCATGTGACGAATAGCATAAGGATATGCCTCCATCAGCACAGCGATGGTGCCGTCTTCTTGCATAGAGAGCGAGCTGTATTGCGCAGATTCGTCCAGTGCGCCAATGCCTGATTTCTTTTCACCACCACTGGTGTTATCAAATGGGTCGAAAAGGTCGAGACTGCGAGTCCAGTCCAATCTATCCGAAGCACTGGCTTTAGTGTAGTAAGCGGTGAGGCTTGTGCGTGCGTTGTCACCATCGTGAGCCCAGTCCTTAGGAATGGTGTGGATGACGTAAGTACCTTGATTTGCTGTAGTATAGTTGATAAGGTCGCCATTACAGCCGCCTGCCAAAGTCATACCACTTTGTGAAACCGATGTAACGGTAGCAGTAGTGGCTGAAGTGAATTTCAAACGGTAGAACTTACGAGAACCTGTTCCATAATAACGAACCGACATCAAATATTCGTTTTCTCCCGTCTGCACGAATTGAGTTTCGTCTAAGCTTGCGTCATTATCTCTAATATATTTCGAGCCACTAACAGTAACATTTGTCCACTCATTCGTATCTGGGTCATAAGTCATACAGTAAATACGATTCATTGTCTCTTTTACAGAGTAACCATTATTTGGAGAGGTGCTTGTGCGCAAGCCCACCAAAGCTTTACCATTAAGATAGCCTTGCTTACCCACGCAGATATTACCTGGTGAGATATTACCACGATAACCATCGTAGAGATTCTTATTCATCACAAATTCAGAACTCCAGCTCTTACCGTTGTCGCGGCTCACCTTCCATACCACATCTGAAGCGGCATCATTTTTGGTGCCAGAAAGACCGAAGCCGTGGATAGCGGTAGCAATCACAGTACCGTTAGAGAACGAGGCAACTGCACCGTCGCCATAGCCATTCCAGTATTTACATCCGGCACCGCCAGCTTCTGAACCTTGGAAAATCACAATATAATCGCTCCATGTCTTACCATTGTCTGACGAACGGCGAGAAACGATATCGATATTGTTCGACACATCGTGGATGTGATTCTTACGGGCATCGCTCAATGCCACGAGCGTACCGTCGGAAGCACGGGTGATGGCAGGAATACGATAGTATTTTGAATATTCTTCTGAAGATGGGAACTTGCCGTATTTTGGCGCATAGAGCAGCTTGAACTGAGGCACAATCACACGGCCACCACCCACACCTGCGTAGTTGTTGACAGTGTTGATATTGCGGTTAGTCACTTCTTTAATCACACCACCCACGTGAGTGAAGTTGGCTGCCGAGCCACCAATCAATGGCAACTTGTCGATACCGCCAATTTCTTCAGCCGTTCTGGTGTTTGCCACGAGGTAAATCACATAGTCACCAGCATCGAGCTTCACGTTGCTGGTGAAAGTGGCATCTACGCCCACTTGTGGCAATTCATTGGTGAAGCCGAGGAAAATTGCGCCACAGTTCTTTTCAGGGTAGCGAGGGTCGAAAATGTGAGCGAAAGTGTTTTCAAACGAACCGTATGCAGATTTGTCGGAAGTGTAGTCCTTACCTTGGTCGCGCTTGCGGGCATACACACCCACAGCACTGAGGTATTCGGTATGACCAAAGAGGCGATAAGTGATGGTTGGGATTTCACCAGCGCTTACGCTTACATAAGCCGAAGCCAGCACTTGATTCTTGTTGCCCAAACCGATATATCCCACTTCTTGATAGCCGGCATTGTCAGTCCAAGCCTTCAACTGATTGTGAACAGTAGTAGCACCGTCGCCCGAGCCTGACCCTGACCCAGACCCTTCAGTCACTTGATAGAATGTCCAGTCGGCATCATTGCTGCTTGGATTATTCACATAACCCATACCATTATTGGTACGGTTTAGATAGCCTTTTACTGTACCAAATATGGAGGTCCCTTCAACATACAACCTTATCACATCTCGTGTAGTAGCATCCACGTTATAGTAATTAGCAACTCTTGTAGCCCAAGCAAATGAAAAGTCCACACTGAAAAGTCCACTTTTCGCTGTTACCTGTGGCACATAGCCAACACCATTCTGAAGGGCAATTTTGCCTTCACTATTCGTGATAGTGAACACATAGTAGTCGGCATCGGCATCGGTAATTTCTTTGCTGTCTTTGTCTTTGTCTTTGGTCACTTCATTACCATCCTGGCAACCAACAAATTTACCTGTGCTATTGTGGTACATCACCACCTTAGCACCATCTGCGAGCGTTGAGGGATCAACAGGAGTATCCGAGACTTTGTAAGTCGCGGCATTGGCGCTGAAGCCAAACAGCAACGCAAATAAAACAAGAAGACGCTTTGTTTTCCTTGTCGCGTTTTTGAATTGATTAAAATAAGTCATAATTTTTTTTCAAATGTCGGTCCCGACATTCTTCCCAAATTAAAATTAAAAATATTTTCTTATAAGTGTCTAAAAAAAACTTGAATAAAATAGAGTAGTTCTAATGCTTGTAAATCACAAGCAACATTTTGTTAAATGTTGCCAACATATTAAATATCAAACATTTAACCTATAAAATCCCTTAAATTGGCGTAATATTATGGCATCGGGGCGATTTCTTCGCC